>Ga0105049_10000338_pt1 | contig 49645 bp, 30 predicted proteins | sample MAT06_FD_78087 | JGI IMG/M metagenome (GOLD analysis project Ga0105049, IMG submission 78087) | Freshwater microbial communities from Lake Fryxell liftoff mats and glacier meltwater in Antarctica - MAT-06 | ecosystem: Environmental > Aquatic > Freshwater > Ice > Liftoff microbial mat | place...
CGAGGGCGAAGGCGAGGGGCGCGCGGGCGGGCGCGCGAACGAAAGCGCTCACTTCGGCGTGGGGGCGAGCAGTGACTTGAGCTCGGCCTCGAGGTGGTCGGCCTCGGAGGGCTGGAAGCCAGTGATGCGGCGCACGACGCGGCCGTCGCGGCCGACGAGGATCGCGAACGGTGCGGTCGAGGTCGGGTTCAACGACTGCGCGATGTCGCCCGAGTCGTCGCGCACGACCCGGAACGTATAGCCCTGCTTCCGGATGTAGGGCGCGACCTCGGCCGAGGTGTCGGGGCCGTCGAGTGCCACCGAGACGATGGTCAGACCGTCCTTGGCGTACGTGTCCTCAAAGCGCTGGAGGAACGGCATCTCGGCCTTGCACGGCTCGCAGTAGGTCGCCCAGAACGACACGAAGATCACATCGCGGCCGACGCTTTCGGCGAGGTTCACGGTCTTGCCGTCGAGGTCCTTGGCCCGGAACGGTTCGAAGTTGCTGGTGACGACCTCGCCGGCGGGCGTGCCGCTAGGGTTGGACGAGCCGCAGGCGCCGGGCGCGGCAAGGGCGATGGAGATGAGTGTCAGGACGATGCGATGCATGGAACCTCAGGCGAACGAAGGGGCGACGGCAGTATCGACGGTGCCGGTGGCTTCGGCAAAGCGATCGGTGCCCGTTGCTTCGGCAAACCGCTCGGCGTAGGTCGGGTGCTCGACCCTTGGACGGGGCGCCTTGCCGACGGTCACACGCGCATCGAGCACGCTCACGAGCTCGCCATCGAGCTGCGCGAAGAGGCCGCTGCGAGCGGTCAACGTCGGGGTTAGAGCCCGCCCGGAACCGGCGAACAGGCCTTCGGCCAGCTCAGTCGGGCGCACGTGCGCGCCGGCGACCAGATCGACTGTCCAGCGTAGCACTGGCCCAGGATTGCGCGGCAACGGCAGCCGCTGCTGCTCGATGGAGGTCGGCAGGTCGACCCTCAAGTCGATGAGCCCATCGCGCACGTCGAGCGCCTTCATGCCGGCCTTGCGCATGCCCTCGACCATGATCGGGGTGGCGCCCTTGGCGTGCGCGACCGCCGCGTGCAGCTCCGGTAGGGTCGCGTCGGGCAGGTGCAGAATGTACTCGCCGACCTTGGCGACCTTCGACAGCGATGGCGCGTTCATGTCGATGCGCCCGGCCGCGAGGAAGTGCAGGCCCGGGTCGGTCACCGCCTCGAGCCGGCCGAGCAGCTCGTCGTCGCTCAGCGCCTCGTGCAGGTAGAGGTCGCAGGTCTCGCCGAGCGACAGCACGCCGAGCGCCAGTGCCGGCCCATACGACACGAGCGCATGCGGCGAGAAGCCGCTCGTATACTTCTGCGTGAGGCCCGCGCGGCGGATGATGCGCGGCAGGTTGCGCGCCAGGTCGAGGTGGCTCGTGACCGCGATCGTTCCGAGCTTCGTGAACACGACGCGATAGCGGTGGCTCTCGTCCTGGAGCTTGCGCAGCGGCGGCAGTGAGCGGCCGTCCTTGTCGCGACGTAGCTGCTGGTAGGCGGGCACGCCCTCGGGCCGCACGTCGTCGGGGGTCTGGGCGCCGAGCTTGTCGAGATAGGTGATGCGCTCGTCGCGCATCTGGCCGAGATCACAGGCGATCCCGCAGTGGTAGCAGACGAGCTTGCGCGGGTCGGCGGCCGCGTCGGCGATGTTGGTGTGGTGGACCTGCATGCCCTTGGGCTTGCCGCAGGGGGGCGACAGGCGGTTCTTGGTCGCGCGCTTCCACTCCTGCGCGAGGAACCCGTCCTCGAGACCGACGTCGAGGTGGTCCCACGGCAGGCCCCCATCGATTGGTAGCGTGCCGAGGAACGTCTGCGGGTCGACGCCCCAGGCGGCTATCACCTGGAGCCACACCTCCCACTGCATGTGCTCGTCCCACGAGTCGAGCCGGCAGCCGGCGTCGAGTGCTGCCTCGAGCAGGTCGGCGCAGCGGATGTCGCCGCGCGAGAGGATGCCCTCGACGTAGCTCTCACGATAGTTGTGCCACTTGGTCGAGATGTTGAGCTGGCGCCCGAGGTCGCGCAGGATCTTCTGCTTGCGATCGAGGTCGGCGATGGTGTCCATCGCGGCCCACTGGAAGGGCGTGTGGGGCTTCGGCACGAGCGAGCTCACGCTGGCGGTGACCGACACCTTCGACTTCGCGTGATGCTTCCAGCCGATCGCACGTGCGCGCGCGGCGGTCTCGATGATGCCGCGCACGTCCTCGTCGGTCTCGGTTGGGAGGCCAATCATGAAGTAGAACTTCATCCGCTGCCACCCGCGTGAGAACACACGCTCGGCGGTCTCCATCAGGTTCTCTTCGCTGATGTTCTTGTTGATGACGTCGCGCATGCGCTGGCTGCCCGCCTCGGGCGCGAACGTGAGGCCGGTCGCCTTGACGGAGCTTATTTCGTCGAGCAGATCTTCGTCGAGGCCGTAGGCGCGGAGCGAGCTCACCGAGAGGCTCGCCTTGCGCTCGCGCATCTTGCCCATCACCTTCTTGATGAGCGGTGACACGCACGAGTAGTCCGCGGTCGACAGCGACGTGAGCGACGCCTCGTCGTAGCCGCCCTTGTCGAGCGCCGACATGATCGTGTCGACGATCGAGTCGGGGTCGCGTTCGCGCACCGGACGGTAGATCATGCCGGCCTGGCAGAAGCGGCACCCCTCGGTGCAGCCGCGCGCGATCTCGACCGAGACGCGGTCGAAGATCGCCTCGGCCGCGGCGACCGGCGAGTCGTCGGGAAACGGGAAGCGGTTGATGTCGAGGACTACGGCGCGCTTGACGGGGTAGGGGCCGCGCGCCGTCGTCCGGTCGACGACCATCAGGCCCGAGCGCGCGTCGATCACACGATCATAGAGGGACGGAACGTACCAGCCGACGTGCTCGTGCGCGAGGCGGTGCAGGATCGCGGCGCGCCCGAGGCCTTCCCGCTTCCAGCCAGCGATGGCGATGAGCGCCAGCGGCAGCGCCTCCTCGGCGTCGCCGACCAGCACCGCATCGAAGAACGGGGCGACCGGCTCGCAGTGGGTGGCGGTCGGGCCGCCCGCGATGACAAGCGGATGGTGCTCCGCGCGGTCGGCGGTGCGCCGCGGGATGTGGCTGAGATCGAGCAGGTTCAGCGCGTTCGTGAACGTCATCTCGTACTGGAGCGACATGCCGACCACGTCGAAGTCCGCGAGCGGGGTCGCCGATTCGAGCGATAGGACCGGCAGGCCGCGCGTGCGCAGCTCGTGCTCCATGTCGACCCACGGCGTGAACGCGCGCTCGCAGGCGATGCGCGGGTGCTTGTTCAGGATCGAATAGATGATCTTGGTGCCGAGGTGCGACATGCCGATGTCGTAGATCTCGGGGAACGCGAGGCAGATGCGGATGTCGACCGCGTCTCTCGGCTTGACCACCGACTGGTACTCGCCGCCGAGGTAGCGCGCGGGCTTCAGCACGTTCTGGGCGAACGCGGCATACGGGTGCGGGGTCGGGTCGGGCATCGTGCGTCCTCGTTGCCGGAGTGCCATCGCGGAGCGGCGTGACGCCTCGGCATCGGCCCGAGTAGCCGGGGAAGGAGCCCACGTCAATGTGCGAGTCGCTGTGCGCCGCGAAGGGCAGCGCGGTCAGGAGGAATGAACTTGACACTCGCTTTGCCGCCTCACTAAGGTCCGCCCCTCTTCTGGGACCCCTTTGGAGCCTGGCCATGCGACGTATTCTCTTCCCCGTGTTCTGTGCAGCGACTCTCATGGCCGCGTGTGGTGATGACGCGACTTCGCCCACCGGCGATGCCGACGCGACCAGCGTTCCCGATGGAACCAGCGTTCCCGATGGAACCAGCGTTCCCGACGGGACCAGCGTCCCCGATGGAACCAGCGTTCCCGACGGCACGAGCCGCCCCGACGGCACGAGCACGCCCGACGGCACGAGCACGCCCGACAGCACGACCAATACCGAGGTGTCGAACCCAGACGACGGCTCGGGCATCTGCGGCGGCATCCTCGCGTGCGTCGTCGAGTGCACCACCCAGGAGTGCTTCCAGGTCTGCATCGGCAACGCCGACAGCCTGGACGAGGCGTCGTACTTCAACGGCTACCTCGGTTGCCTCCAGGACTCGGGCTGCCTGCCCGAGGTCGCCGATCCGACCGACGAGCAGATCATCGCCTCGATCGAATGCGAGCAGACGAACTGCCTCGCCGCGAACGTCGAGTGCGCGACCGGCGCGACCTACGGGGCCGGGACCTGCACGGGCATCTTCACCTGCCTCCAGGCCTGCCCGAGCACTACCGACGTGCTGTGCCAGCGCGACTGCTTCTCGGCCGCCAGCGAGGCCTCGGCGACCGCGTGGTACGACCTCAACTACTGCCTCAACATCGAGTGCTACACCGCGGAGAGCTTCTCGGCCTGCGCGCAGGCGGCGATCCAGGACCCGCCGTGCTCGCTCAAGTACAACGCCTGCACGGGCGGTGCGGGCGCAGGCACGGGCGCGGCCGGCGGCGGTAGCTTCAGCGCCAAGAAGCGCCACGAGATGGGCGAGTTCATGAAGGAGCTGCGCACCCGCTGATCGCTCGCCGACGCAAGGCACATCAAGCGAGCCCAGGGCGGCCGAGACCCGGGCTCACGGCTTGGGTATGCGGCAGCTCGGTTTGGCGCAGGCTTCCGACCTATTTAGTGTCGTCCGCGCGCACTCGCGCGCCGCCGAAGAACGGTTGGCTCGTACTTGATTGTCGGCGATCGAGGACTTCGATAATGCGCTCGCGCACACGTCCGGGCTCGATGACTGCGTCTAGCGAGCCAACGCTGACCGCGCGCGCGACCGAGTGCACCGCGTCGAACTCGCGCGCGAGCCGCGCCTGGTAGTCGACTATCGCGTCGCACAGTTCGCGCTCGAGCTCGGCCACCGCCGTCGCGCGCCGGTCGCCGTCGGTGACCGCGTCGATCGCCTCGAGCGCATTGCGCAACAAGATGATGCGCTCATCCTTGTTGGCGCGCGCGCGCACCTCGCGTGGAAAGACAACGGCCGCGGCGGGCGCGCCACCGATGACGCTCGCGTAGGCGCCTTCGACCGCGAAGGCGGTCAGGTCGGGGTTCAAGGCCTTCGAGAACACGACGTAAGCGCCGCCGTGATAGCGCCCGATAACGACGAAGACGATCGGCCCCTTGAAGTTCACGACCGCGCGTCCGATTTCGGCGCCGTACTCGAGCTGGAGCTTGCGCATCGACTCTGGCGAGCCATCAAACCCCGACAGGTTGGCAAGCACGACGACCGGACGATTGCCGCTCGCCTGGTTGATCGCGCGCGCGACCTTTTTACTGCTCTGCGGAAAGAGCGTGCCGCCGGTCCAGTGGTCGGGCCCATCGAGCGGAGGCTGGTCGCGCCGCGGCTGGTTTTTCGACTCGAAGCCGATGAGGCAGACAGCATGCCCGCCGAGATGCGCGTCCCAGACGACCGCCGTCTCGCCACCCGCCAGGTCGCCATAGCGCTCGAGCCGGCCGCCGTCTTGGTCGATCGTCGCTTGCATGACGGCGCGGATCGCGAACGGCTTCTTGCGCCCGGGGTTCGTCTCGTCCGAGAACAGGTCGCCGATAAGCACGAGACCATCGCCGAGGCCCTGCTCTGGGCGGTACCCGAGGATCGATCGGGTGTTTGGGTCGCGGGTCGGGAAGCGGCGCGGCCCAAGCTCGCCAGGCGCCACGTAGGTGAAGGCGCAGTACTCGAACAAGATGCGATAGGCGTCGCTCAAGTGGCGCGCCCAGAACTGTGCCTGGCCATTGGGACCCATGATTCGCTCGTATCCACCGATGCCGCGTTCGTCCTCGGCGGCGACGCTGCCAGAGACTTCGAGTGCTTTCTTGCCCGTGAGCACCATCGAACCGTCGCCGGTCTGGATGAGAACGCCGCGGGTGTGCATCAGCATCGTCGCCTCGGCGTTCCAATAGCTCTGCGCGCCGACGTTTACGCCCGCCACGATGATGTTTATCTCGCCACCGGCCTGCGTGAACCTGATGATCGCTGCGAGCACGCGTGCCGCCCAGTCGAGGTTCTCGGTGCCGCTGTCCATCGAGATGCGCGCCCCGGAAGAGATCGGCAGCCACTCGATCGGCACCCGCATTTCGCGCGCGAGGGTGAGTGCCGCGACAATGCGGCGGCACTCCGGCTCGGCGAGCGCACCCATCGCCGTCGTCGCGTCCGAGGCGATCCAGACCCGGGTCATGCCATCGGGATGCTTGCGTGTGACGTGGGTCATCATGCCGACGACGACGCCCGCTGTGTTCAGGCCTGGCGCGCGGTCGACCGGCACGAGCGTGAGCCCACTCGAGTCGAGGTCGAGTTCCTGGAAGCGGCCGAACGCCATGTCGGGATGTGATGCCAACACCAGCTCGGCCCCGGCCGTGCCCTGGAGCGCGCGCACTGTTTCATAGGGATAGACCGTGCCGAGGCGCCGTGCGCGCTCTGCTCGCAGGTGATAGTCGCTCGCCGCGCCCAACGCCTCACGGCTCGGGATCTCTTCGTGCACCTCGAGCCGCTGCCGTCCGCGCAGCGCGAACTGTAGCACCCGATCCTCGACGCGGCCGTCGCGGACAATCGGCGTGCGCACAACGATCTTCTGGAGGCCATGCCCGCGCGTCGCCTCTATGAGGTGCCGCGCGAGCGCCATCAACGCAGGCGTGCTCGCGTCAGTGACTTCGCTGACGTGGATGACGATGCGGTTGAGGAAGTACCGCTGTGTCGATCCGCGCTGTGCTTGCGCCTCGCGTATTACCCGCAGGCATTCCGCGAACACCCATTCGAGCTCGCGCAGCGCAGTGTCGGCGTCCTCGGACGCACCGCTGGCGAACTCGCCAGACGGTGGCTCGTCGCTGAGGGTCGGCAGGCGGCGGATCTCGGCGACGACGATGATGCGCTCGTCCTTCGGATTCACGCGCGCCCGTGCCCGCCAGGCGAGGATCGGCTGGGAGGATGGGATCTCGGCCAGGCGAACAAGCCTGAAGTCCGCGTAGCGCCAAAGCTCGAGCCGGCGCGCGCGCTCGGGATGCACGTCGTCGAACTCCGCCTCGCGTCGTAAGTGACCATCGCGCCAGGCAAAGCTGCGGTGATGCTTGTGCTCTCCGTCAGGGGTCCAGGTGACGGCCACCCGGGTCGGTACCGTGGCCGTCTCGATGGAAGTCGCGGCCAGTGCTTCGAGTGGCTGCAGCAGCTGGCTGACGCTGGGCTCGCCGTCGAGCAGACCGAGCGCGAACAGATGGATCTCGAACGGACCGCCGACCGCCATGCTGGCGATCGTAGTGGCGACCGCGTCGATGACGCGGGCCGCGAACGGCGCCGCGAAGAGTACGGCGAGCGAGCGCACGTCGTCGCGTCCGAGCACCCCGAAGGACTCGATCCCGAGCGATGCACCAAGCGGCGCAATCACGGCCTTTTCGCCATAGGTCACGGTGAGGAGCGCGCCGATCGCCTGTCCCTTCTGCGCCGGATCGACGCCCGGAATGTCGCTTAGCCGCAAGGCTGGCACTGTGTGGGCGCGCCCGGGCATGCGTTTACGCCGGAAAAACAGGTAGCGGGCCTGGCGCGCATTGTCCCGCAGGGCCGGCAGCTCGGGTCGCTCGATCGTCGCCATACGGGTCAGAAACAGCTCGAGCTCGCGTTCGTTCGCGAGATCGAGGCCTGCTTCGTCGAGTGCCATCAGCGCGCGCAAGAGCAGGTTGGCGAGGCGATAGCGCTGGGGTGTGTGGGTATGCGCATACGCGAGCCGCCATAGCGCTTGGGCCAACGCCGGCCCGCGCTTGAGCGTTGGCACTCCGAAGTGCGAGAGCGCGCGCAAGAGGCGAGGCTCGAGCGCGCTGACGATGGCACTGCCGCCATGGCCATGGCCAATGCTGCTACCGTTGAGCACCGGGTCGAGCGCGCGACACACGTCGAAGAACGCGAGCTTGCCTTCGAGCGGGCGGGTCTGGTGGTCGACCGCGAGCTCTTGTGCGAACAGCTGCTCGACGTCGCAGAACGATACCAGCAGCTCGACCAGTGGCCTGAACGCCTCAGGGCGGCGCAGTTTGCGGAAGCCGTCCTCGCACGCCAGCAGCGCTTCGGCCTCGGCGAGCAGCGCGTCCGGCGCGTCGAGGCCATGGAATGCCAGCCGCACCACCTGGCACAGCTCGGTCACCGCGAGCACCTGTTCGACCTCAGCGAGCGCGCTGATCGCCTGCGGGTCGGGGACCCCAGCGGGCGACAACCACGACAGCGGGCTCACGACCGCGGATGGCCGACCGTGAGTCGACTGCGGCTGGCTAGCATGAGCTACGTCCGAATCCACCTCGAACAGCACCTGTCCGCTCTGCACCTGCTCGTTCGGGCGCGTCATGATCGTGCGCACGATGCCCGCGCGTGGGGCGAGGACCGGCACCTCCATCTTCATCGCTTCGAGCGTGCACATACGCGCGCCGGCCGCGAACGCGTCGCCGACGGCGACATGAAGTGCGACCACTAGTGCCGGCGCGGGTGAGCGAATGTGACCACCGGTCGCGAGCTCGACCAGGTGGATGTGTCCGTCGACTTCTACGGTGATGCCTGACATGCCGACACTCGTGAGCACGACATGACGACGGCTGCGCACGCCGTCAAATAGGGAGAGCACGGCTGACCCGTGACCTCCCGGCAGGAGCTCGAGCCGCGCACGCTGTAGCCGCGCGTCGCCATGCTCGGCGCGTGGGCCGACCATCCAGTGGCTCGCGCCCGACTCGACACCAATGAGGTGGGCTTCGAAATTCGCAATCGCGCCGCGCAGGCTGAGTGCTATGGGCATCTGATCGATGTCGAGGCGGTACGGGATGCCGCTCTTCACGTCGCTGAAGAAGCTTGCGATGGCCTCGTCGAGTGCGCGCCGCCGCACGAGAATGGCGGCGACGCAGAGCGCCTCGAAATAGCCAGGCAAGGTGCCGATCGGGCGGCGCGATGACATGCGCCGGTCGAGCCAACCGGTATCGGCACTGCCATCGAGGAATGCTGGATCGGTGATGAGCTCGGACAAGAACGCCTTGTTGGTTGCCCCGTCCTCGACCGAGATCTCGAGCTCGCGCAGGGCGCGGCCAAGGCGCGCCAGGGCCTGCTTGCGGTCGCGCCCGTGCGCGATGAGCTTGGCGATCATCGAGTCGAATTCGTGCGCGATGACGACGCCCTCGGCGACGCCGGAGTCGACTCGGATCCCCGGACCGAGGGGCGGCCGGAAAACGCGCACGAGGCCCGGGCTCGGCTGGAAGTCGCGCTCGGGATCCTCCGCGTTGAGGCGCACCTCGATCGCATGTCCACGCGGTGACGCCGACTTTCGCCCAGCGCCGGCTGCGCTATCGCAAGGCTCCCACGCGAGCCCGCGCGCGATATCTAGTTGGACGTGCACAAGATCGATGCCAGTCGTCATCTCCGTGATCGTGTGCTCGACCTGGAGGCGCGTATTCACTTCCAAGAAATGGGCGAAGTCGCGCGCCGGATCGACGAGATACTCGACTGTGCATACCCCGCGATAGGCGACCGCTGCGCAGAGCCTTTCAGCCGCCTGCTCGAGGCGGCGCTGCAACGCGCAACCTACAACTGGCGATGGCGATTCTTCGATCACTTTCTGGTGGCGCCGTTGGATCGAGCAATCACGGATACCCAGCGCGGTCGCGATGTTGTCGACGCCGACGACGATCTGGACTTCGATGTGGCGGGCTGACGTGACGCACGCCTCGAGCAGGATACCGCCCGCGCGGAAGCTGCGCGTTGCCTCGTCATGAACCGCAAGGATGGCACTCGCGAGCGCCTCTGGGTTGTCTACGATGCGGATGCCGCGACCACCAGCGCCGGCCGACGCTTTCACGACCAGCGGATAGCCGATGTGAGCCGCGGCTTCGAGTGTCGCGGCGAGCGGCTCGTCACGACCAACGACATGCCACGGTGCCAACGGAACGCCGACATCGCGCGCGACCCGCTTCGCCGCAATCTTGTCGCCGAGCTGCTGCATGGCCGTGCTTGACGGCCCGATGAACGTGATGCCTTCCTGCTCGAGGCGCGCGACAAACGAGGCGTCTTCGGCGACGAATCCCCAGCCTGGCCACACCGCATCGCAACCAGTCGCTTGGATCGCCGCGAGCACCCGATCGTGGTCAGTGTAGGCGCTGACCATGCCGCCAGCGGGACCCGGATTGAGCGCGCGCCCGAGCGACACTGTGTCGTCAGCCAGCCGCAGGAACGGAGCGCCGCGGTCGGGATCGGTGTAGAGCGCGACCGCGGTGAGCGCCGTATCGCGCTCACGGTTATAGTCGGAGAGCCCCCGCAGAAAGCGGACGGCCGGCTCTCCGCGATTGACGACTGCGATGCGGGAAACTCGGGTCACGACGTTTTCCAAGTCAAAGAGGGTTGGTCCGCCGTCGAGAACGACGCGACGACGATGCCATCCTCGCAAGCACAGCACGCGCCAGAAGCCACGCAGCCCTCCAAAGGTTATTGTCCGTCGCCAAGAGGGCACAGAGTTTAGCAGGCTTCGCCACGTGTGCCATGGCTCCTTCGAAGATAGTCGAAAATAGCAGCGAGGGCCTCGTCCGCTTGACTACGGGCACGCTCTCGCTCAGCTTCGCGGAGCTCCTATGAGCCGATCGATTCTTGGGCGACCGTCATCTTCAGTACATTTCTACTACCCTGCGGTGAGCTGTCGATGTTCCCTTCCGGCAACAAGCGGAGCTTTACGTGCATCGTGTTCCCCGGACAGGGATCGCAACGATCCGGCATGGGCTTGGACTTTCTCGAGAGATTCGCGGAAGCCCAAGCCATCTTCGCGATCGCCAAGGCGGCGTTGCCATTCGATCCGATCGCGTTGTGCCGCGGTGACGATGAACGCATCGGGCTCACCGCCTTCACCCAGCCATGCATTCTCACGATGGAGATCGCCGTCCTCGAGTGCCTGGGCGTGCACTTCGGGGTGCATCCAACGCTGTTTGGCGGGCACAGTCTCGGCGAGTACACGGCCCTTGTCGCGGCTGGCGCCATCCCCTTCGAGGTGGCCTTACGCCTGGTCGAGCTGCGTGGCCGGCTCATGCAGGCAGCCACCCCGCCCGGCGTCGGCCTGATGGCAGCGCTCATCATGGACGAGCTACCGCACGGCGAGATCCGCGACGTGGTAGCGCGCGCAGGTGTCGAGATCGCCAACGACAACTCTCCGACGCAGGTCGTCTTGAGCGGGCTCACCGGCCATGTCGAAGAGGTGCTGACCCACTTCGCCGACCTCGAACGCGACGGCCGGATGCGCATCATCAGACTTGCCACCAGCGCCCCGTTCCACTCGCGCCACATGCGGGTCATCGAAGACGAGTTCCGGGCCTCGCTCGAAGTGGCCAGCGTGGACTTCATCCCGGCGCGGGCCACGGCGGTCACCTCCAACTGGACCGGTGGCTTTCACAGTGGCGTCAGAGATGATCTGATCGAGGGTCTCGTCCGCCAGATCACAGGAACTGTCCGGTGGCAGGACAACATGAAGCTGCTCACGCAGGCGGCGCCGGACGCAATCCTCGAGGTTGGGCCCGACCGCACGCTACGTTCGTTCTTCATGGCGTTGGGGGTCACCATTGCGGCGGTGCATGATCTGCGCTCGGCCGAGCGTGCCTTGGGCGCGCCGCAAAGCAGAGCGGCATGATACGTTTCGAGCGCGACGCGTGGGCCCTCATCTTGGGCGGATCGAGCGGCTTTGGCCTCGCGACCGCGAAGAAGCTCGCGCGCGAGGGCATGAGCGTGTGCGTCGTGCACCGCGACCGACGCGGTGCGATGGCCCGCATTGAAGTGGAGTTTGCCGAGATCCGTGCCTGCGGCGGCGGGTTCCTCGCGCTGAACCTCGATGCGCTCGCGCTCGAGGGACGCAAGCAGGTGTTGGACGAGCTCGCGGCGGCGATGGGCGACGGCAAGGTGCGGCTGCTGATGCACTCGATCGCGTTTGGCAACCTCAAGCCGCTCGCTCCGTTGTCCTCGCGGGTGCGCTCGCCTGCGGCGGTGGGTCTCGACAAGCTGGCGACCGCGACGGGGCTTACGCGTGACGCGTTGCAAGCGGCTGTGCGCGAAGCTTTCGAAGGCGGCGCCGTCGCCTTGCGCGGCCTCATTCCGCCGGAGTTCGGGGACGCGCTGCTCGAAGACGAGGACATGGCGCGCACCATCCACGCGATGGGCACGAGCCTCCTTACCTGGGTCCAGGACGTTTTCGGCCGCAGCCTGTTCGCGGCGGATGCGCGGGTGCTCGGACTCACGAGCGAGGGCAATCAGATCGCGTGGCGGGGTTATGCGGCGGTGTCGGCGGCGAAGGCGGCGCTCGAGTCGGTGTCGCGGTCGATAGCGCTCGAGCTCGGGCCGCACGGGATCAGATCGAACATCATCCAAGCCGGCGTCACCGATACCCCGGCGCTGCGGCTCATCCCCGGGAGCGACGCGATGCGCGCGGCCGCGGTGGCGAGAAATCCGCTCGGCCGTTTGACCCGGCCCGAGGATGTGGCGGGTTTCGTGAGTCTCATGTGCACGGACGAAGCTGGCTGGGTGAACGGTGCCCTGTTGGTGGTCGATGGTGGCGAACGGATCGCACCCGCGTGAGCGGTGACTCGAGGTGGACGCGATGTTGTTCCTCCATGGTGTTGGGCATTTTCATCCCGAGAGCGCGATCGACAACGCGTTCCTCGAGTCGCTCGACATCGGCACCGACGATGCCTGGATCCTCGAGCGCGTCGGGATCCGCGAGCGGCGCACGGTGCTGTCGCTCGACTATATCCGCGCGACGCGCAACGCCGACCCGCGCGCAGCCCACGAGGCGTCGCTCCACAGCAATGCCGAGACGGGTGCGAGCGCCGCGGCCATGGCGCTTGAACGCGCTGGCTTGAATGCCTCCGAGATCGGCATGGTCATCGCTGGAGGCTGCTCGCCGCAGCGGCTCATCCCGGCGGAGGCGAACGTTATCGCTGCCGAGCTAGGTATCGCCGCCACGGCCTTCGATCTGTCCGCCGCGTGCTCGAGCTTCGCCCTCCAGCTGCATCACTTGGCGCAGCTGCGCCCCGAGTCGTTGCCAGACTTCGTGCTGCTCGTGAGCGCCGAGAACACGACCCGTACCATCGACTATCGCGACCGCAATAGCGCTGTGCTCTGGGGCGACGGGACCAGCGCGGCGATCGTCTCTTCGCGAGTGCCCGCGCGCATGCGCATCACGCGCACGAGCTTTGGCTCCGATCCAAGTGGCTGGAACAAGGTGGTAATCCCGGCAGGCGGACACTTCACCCAGGACGGTCCCGCGGTCCAGGGATTCGCCATCCGCAGGGCGGGCGCCGTTTTGGAGTCGCTGCGTGGCGAGCTGGACCCTGGGCGCCTCCACTTCATCGGGCATCAAGCAAACCTGTTGATGCTGGAGGCGGTCGCCAGGCGCGGTCGCATCTCCCCCGACAAGCATTTCTTCAATGTGGTCGACTTCGGCAACTGCGGCGCGGCGGGCGCGCCCGGGGTGCTGTCGCAGCGCTGGGACGCGCTGCACGGCGGCGACCGAATTGTGCTCGCTGTAGTCGGCTCAGGCCTCGCGTGGGGCGGTGCGTTGATCGAATGCGATGCAGGCGAACGTAGCGAGGCGGCATGACCTATCTCGAATTCCTCTCATCGACGACACTTTCCAAGCGTGATCTGTTGGCCCTGAGCCATGGCAGCTGCATCGACGATCCGCCGTCGTCCCAGATGGGGCTCTTGCCGGCGCCGCCCATGCTGATGCTCGACCGGGTGGTTGCCATCACCCACGCCGGATCCCGCGGAAGCATCGTCGGCGAGCAGGATATCGACCTCGACGACTGGTTCTTCCAGTGCCATTTCCGGTCGGATCCGGTGCAGCCGGGCTGCCTCGGCGTGGACGCGGTGTGGCAGCTGCTCGCCGTATATTGCATGTTGCGCGGTGCGCAGGGCATGTGCCGCGCGCTTGGCTGCAAAGAGGTCGAATTCTTCGGCCAGATCCGTCCTCTCGACAGCGTCGTCCGCTACGAGGTCGAAGTCCGCCGCTACAGCGAGCAGAAGAGCACCGGCACCGGCGTCGTCGTCGGCAACGCCCGGGTGCTGGTCGACGGCCAGCACATCTACACCATCAAGGACGCCAAGGTCGGCACGTTCATGGGCCTCCGCTACGACGACTATCCCAAGGCCGCGCGGAATGGGCGCGGGGGAGTAACGGAACGATGAGCACGACGCAGTTGCCGCTGGCGCTCGTCACCGGTGGCGCGACCGGCATCGGAGCGGCTTGCTGTCGCGAGCTCGCGCGTGCTGGCTTCGCCGTCGGGGTGCACTATAATACGAGCCAGAGCGAGGCGGACGCGCTCGTCGCAGAGCTGCCTGGCGCGTTCGCCATACGCGCAAGCGTGACCGAGGTGAGCGAGCTCGACAAGCTGCACGATCAGATCAAAGAGCGAGGCGAGCTACAGGTGCTCGTCAACAACGCGGGCGCGACCGCCGATGCGCCGTTCCTGACCGCAAAACTCGAGGACCTCGAGCGCCTCTACGCGACCAATCTGCGCAGCACCTGGTACCTGTCCAAGCGCCTCGCGCGCCTCATGGCGAAGCGGCGCCAAGGCCGTATCATCAATATCTCGAGCGTCGTCGGCAGCACCGGCAACCCCGGCCAGTCCGCCTACGCGATGACCAAGGCCGCGATCGACAACCTCACCCACACGTTGGCGCTCGAGCTCGCGCCCTACAACATCCTCGTCAACTCGGTGGCGCCCGGCTTCATCGACACGCGCATGACCGAAGGGCTGCCCGCCGATGCGAAGCAGCAGATCCTCGCCCGGATCCCGCTCGGGCGGATGGGCAGCCCGATCGAGGTCGCGCGCCTCGTGCGGTTTCTGGCGGTCGAAGGCAGCTACTGCACGGGCTCGGTCTTTCACGTCAACGGAGGCCTATATGGCGGCTGAATCGCGTCTCACGGCGGACGAGGTGCTGGCGCTCGTGCCGCAACAGCGCCCGTTTCGTTTCGTTGACGAGCTGCTGTCGATCGACGCTCATCACGCGGTCGGTCGCTATACCTTCCGTGTCGATGAGCCGTTCTACGAAGGACACTTCCCCGGCACGCCGATCACGCCCGGGGTGATCTTGTTCGAGTCGATGTGCCAGACGGGTCCCGTGGCGCTCGGGCTCTACTTGATAAGTCTCGAGGTGCCACACGACGAGCTCGGGCAGTGGCGCGCTTTCTTCACTGACGGCACGGTCGAGTTCTTCGGCATGGTGCTGCCGGGTGACACCGTAACTAACTACGCGACGCTAATCTTCTGGCGTCGCAACAGGCTGAGAGCGCGGGTCGAGATGAAAGCCGCCGATGGGCAGGTAGTCGCGCGCTGCGAAGTGGCGGGAATGGCGGTGCGACGTGGCTAGAAAACGCGTGGTGGTGACGGGGCTCGGAGTACTGGCGCCTAACGCGCACGGCCTCGAGGAATACGAAGCGGCGCTGCGTCATGGCCGCTCGGGCATTCGCTTCATTCAGAAGCTGCAGGCGCTGAAGTTCGGCTGTCAGGTGGGCGGCGTGCCGCAGGGGGTGGAGGCGCTGAAGCTGCGCTACTTCACGCCCGACCTGCAGCTGTCGGTGCGGTCCAATATTGTCGCCTTCGCCTGCATCGCCGGGATCGATTGTTGGCGCGACGCGGGCTTCGAGGTTCCGACCGGCGACGATCAGCGCATCGACTGGCAGACGGGCGCCATCATCGGCGGCGGCATCGGCGGCGTCGATCTGTTGTGCGACTTTGCTGCCCCGCTCATCGAGGCCGGCAAGGCGCGGCGCCTCGGCAGCACCATCGTCGAGCAGATCATGGTGAGCGGGCCGAGCGCGCGGCTCGGGGGGCTGCTCGGGCTCGGCGGGCAGGTGACGACCAATAGCAGCGCCTGTACGACCGGCACCGAGGCGGTGGTGCAGGCCTATCGTATGATCGCGGACGGCTACGCGGGACGCATGCTCGCGGGCGGCGCCGAGTGCGACAGCCACATCATCTGGGGCGCGTTCGACGCCATGCGCGTGCTCTCGACCGGCTTCAACGACGCGCCCGAGCAGGCCTCGCGCCCGATGAGTGCTTCGGCCGGCGGTTTCGTGCCCGGCTCGGGCGCGGGCATCCTGCTGCTCGAAGACCTCGAGCTCGCGCTCGCCCGTGGTGCCCGCATCTACGCCGAGGTGCTCGGCGCGGCGGTGAACGCGGGTGGGCATCGCGGCGGCGGCAGCATGACCGCGCCGAACCCCGAAGGCGTGCGTCGTTGCATCCGCGCAGCGGTGACCGACGCGGGCATCGCGCCGTGTGACATTGATGCGATCAACGGCCACCTCACCGCGACGTTTGCGGACCCGCACGAGGTCCTCAACTGGCAGGCGGCGCTCGAGCTCGAGCCGGCCAACATGCCGTGGATCAACGCGACCAAGTCGCTCATTGGGCATGGCCTTGGAGCGGCCGGTGGGCTCGAGTGCGTTGCGGCGGTGCTTCAGCTACACTCCGGGTTCGTACACGGATCAGCCAACTGCAACGACGTGCACCCGGCGCTCGACGCGTTCCGCGGCAGCATCACGCACGAGACGATCGATCAAGATTTGAAGGTAATCGCCAAGGCCAGTTTCGGCTTCGGCGACGTCAACGGCTGCCTCATCGTCAAGAAGTGGGAGAACGAAACGCATGGATGATAAAGCGATTTTCGAAAAGGTCCTCGGCATCATCAAGCCCTTCGTGCGAAACGAAGAAGCCTTCAACGGCGCCCATGCGGACACCCGCATCCTGCAGGATCTGGGCGTCAATTCGGCGCGCCTCGTCGATATCGTATTGGCGTTCGAGGACGAGTTCGGCATCGAGATCGATGACGAGACTGCCGACACGGTCAGGACGGTCGGTGCGGCGGTTGCTGCGATCCGCGCGAAGTCGAGCTGACTTCGTGGGTAAGGCGCGCCAGTGCGCCGCGAGCCCCTGGCGATGGGGCGTCTCGCGCCGCGAGCGTTGGGTCGGCGACGATGTCGTAGACCTATCGGTCCTCGCGGAAGGCAAAGAGCGTGACGCGCGCTTCACCTGTCGAGTGCTGGCTGCAGAAGAACGGGCACTACTTGCAGTATCGGCCGAGCCTGGGCTGCTGCTTTGGCTCCTGTGGGCGGCCAAAGAGGCCGCCTATAAGGTCGGTCGCAAGTGCTTGGGCGAGTTCGTTCGCGAAGGCCGCGCAGCGGCTGCCCGCGAGCTCGTGTTCGCGCATGCGGGCTTCGTCGTGCGGCCGGATCTCGGGCCAGCTGGGCGGGTCGCCCCGTGGGGCCAAGGCTCGGTCGTGCACGAGCGCTTCCGGGCGCACTTCCGCTGGCAGCTCGGGCCGGGCTACCTGCATGTGGTCGCGGTCGATGGCTCGCTCGACGCGGCGATCGGCGGTGTGAAGGTGCTGACGTGCGAGCGTGCGAGCGGCACCGAGCTATCACACGCGGCCAGGGTTCAGGCGCTCGAGCTCCTGGTCGGCCTCGGGCTCGACGGATGCACGATCACCGCCCCGGACTTGTCGCCGATGCCGCGGCCGCCGCGCGTGCGTCGTGCGGGTAGATATCTCGCGACCTATGATGTCAGTCTTTCGCACGATGGCCGTTTCGCATCGGCCGCCATCATCGAGCGCCGAGTGAACGGCAGCGCTTCGGTCGGGCGCCTCGACCGGGTGCCCTTGGAGGGGGTCGATGCGCGACGCTTGGCGTGAAGCGACCGGCAGCGCTCACCGCGAGCGGCAGGGAGGGCACAGGGTCTGCCTGTGGCTCGTATTCGCGGCTGCGGCCGGCGGGGCGGCCTGCTCGGTCACGCCCGAGGACATCGATCCAAGCAACGTCTTCGGCGCCCCTGGCACGTTGCCGGGTACACCGTGTCGGGCCCCGGACCATCCACGTGGCGCGTGCGATCGGGACCTCGGGCGAGATCATCTCGATCTGATGTGCGCGGGCGGGGTGTGCGCCGTCGCGTGTCCAACGGCCGACGATGCTTATTGCCGAGCCGCGCTCGGACCCGACAGCGTTTGCGCCGAGGGCGACATGTGTGTACGCGGCTGCGATGCCGGATGTAGCTTGGACGAGACCTGCTGGAATGGAGCCTGTCTGCCTGTCGGTGGCTTCCCGGGCGGGCCCTGTCGCCGCGGGGCTGACGCGCTGGCCAAGGGCGAATGCGACCACGATGTGCGCCAGGTCGCGGACGCGGACATGGTCTGTCGCGATGAGCAATGCGTGATCGCGTGTGCGGTCGGGCGCGACACCACGTGTGAAGCCGTTTCGGAGGAGTTGCGTTGCTCTGAGGTCGCGGGCGATCTGTGCGTGAAAGCGTGCGCGGCTGACGGCGGCTGCAAGGGCAACGACTTCGCATGCTTCGCGGATGAAGGCGTGTGCCTGCCGGTCGGAAGCTTTCCGGGTGGGCCGTGCCGAGTCGGAGCCGATTCGGTTGTTGACGGGGCTTGCGACGCGGACGTGCGTGACGTCGCGGACGCGGACATGTTTTGCCGGGATGGTCTGTGTGTGATCGGCTGCGCGCAAGGCGGCGGTGCGACCTGTCTGGCGGTCGACGGGGATCTGCGTTGCTCAGACGCCGCGGGCGATCTATGCGTGAAAGGGTGTGTCGACGGTGGCCGCGGCTGTGAAGACAACGACTTTGCGTGCTTCGAGGACGAAGGTGCGTGCCTGCCGGTCGGCAGCTTTCCGGGCGGACCGTGTCGGGTCGGGGCCAAGGCTTTGGACGATGGGGCGTGCGACGCCGACGTGCGTGGGGTCGCGGACGCGGACATGACTTGCCAGGATGAGAAGTGCGTGATCGGCTGCGCGCAAGGCGGTGATGCGACGTGCCTGGCGGTCGATGCGGACCTGCGATGCTCCGAGGTCGCGGGCGATTTGTGTTTGAAGGCGTGCGCCGACGATGGCGGCTGCGAGGAGGAAGGCTTCGCGTGCTTCGAGGATGAGGGCGTATGCCTGCCGGTCGGAAGTTATCCGGGCGGGCCATGCCGGGTCGGGGCCGACGCTGCGGTCAATGGGGCGTGCGACTCGGACGTGCGCGAGGTCGCAGCCGCGGACATGGTTTGCCGGGATGAGCAATGCGTGATCGGGTGCGTAGTCGGCGGCGCTGCGACGTGCATGGCGGTCGACGCGGACCTGCGCTGCTCCGAGGTCGCGGGCGATCTATGCATGAAGGCTTGCGTCGGCGGCGGCTGCGAAGATGAAGGCTTCGCGTGCTTCGAAGATGAGGGTGTGTGCGTTCCGGTCGGGAGCTTTCCGGGCGGGCCGTGTCGCGTCGGGGCGGAGGCGTTGCGGGAGGGGGCGTGCGACGCGGACGTGCGTGAGGTCGCGGAGGCGGACATGCTCTGCCGGGATGAGCAATGCGTGATCACGTGCGCGGCTGGCGGAGATGCGACGTGCATGGCGGTCGACGGGGATCTGCGTTGTTCGGACGTCGCGGGTGATCTGTGCGTGAAGCGGTGTGCCGACGATGGCAGCTGCAAGGAGGAAGGCTTCGCGTGCTTCGAGGATGAGGGCGTATGCCTGCCGGTCGGGAGCTATCCAAGCGGGCCATGTCGGGTCGGAGCCGACGCGGCGGTCAATGGGGCGTGCGACGACGACGTGCGTGAGGTCCTGACCGCGGACATGACGTGCCGGGATGAAAAGTGCGTGATCGGGTGCGCGGATGGCGGTGCTGCGACGTGCGTGGCGGTGGACGGGGACCTGCGCTGCTCCGAGGTCGCGGGTGATCTGTGCGTAAAGCGGTGTGGCGACGATGGTGGTTGCGAGGATGAAGGCTTCTTCTGTTTCGAGGACGAAGGCGTGTGCCTGCCGGTTGGGAGCTTTCCGGGCGGGCCGTGTCGGGTGGCAGCCGACGCCGAGCTCGATGGCGCGTGCGATGCGGACGTGCGCGACGTCGCCGCGGCCGACATGGTCTGCCGAGATGGTCAGTGCGTCATCGGGTGTGCGGATGGCGGTGATGCGACGTGCGTGGCGGTCGACGCGGACCTGCGCTGCTCCGAGGTCGCGGGCGATCTGTGCGTGAACGCGTGCACCGGGGCGAGGACGTGCGAAGACGCAGACTTCGGGTGTTTCGAGGACGAAGGCGTGTGCCTGCCGGTTGGGAGCTTTCCGGGCGGGCCATGTCGGGTCGGCGCCGACGCTGTGGTCGATGGGCCGTGCGACTCGAACGTGCGTGACGTCGCCCTTGCGGACATGATCTGCCGGGACGAGAAATGCGTGATCGGGTGTGCCGCTGGCGGCGCTACGACGTGCATGACAGTGGACACGGACCTGCGCTGCTCCGAGGTCGCGGGTGATCTGTGCGTGAAGGCATGCACCGGGGCAAGGTCGTGCGAGGACGAAGGCTATGCGTGCTTGGACGATGAGGGTGTGTGCCTACCCGTCGGCAGCTTCCCGGGCGGACCGTGCCGGATCGGCGCCGCGGCAGTTGTTGATGAGGCGTGCGACTCGGACGTGCGTGACGTCGCGGCGGCGGACATGGTGTGCCGGGATGGCGAGTGCGTGATCGGCTGCGCTGTCGGCGGCGCTGCGACGTGCGTGGCGGTAGACCCGGACCTACGCTGCTCCGAGGTCGCGGGCGATGTGTGCGTGAAGGGGTGTGCGGACGATGGCGCTTGCGAGGATGCAGACTTCGCGTGCTACGCGGATGAACGTGTGTGCCTGCCGGTTGGGAGCTTTCCGGGTGGGCCTTGCCGCGTCGGCGCCGACGCTGTGATCGATGGGGCGTGCGACTCGGACGTGCGTGAAGTCGTCCTTGCGGATATGACCTGCCGGGACGAACAATGCGTGCTCGGGTGTGCGGTCGGCGGTGATGCGACGTGCGTGGCGGTCGACGCGAACTTGCGATGTTCCGAAGTCGCGGGCGACCTGTGCGTGAAGGGCTGCGCGCCGACCGGTGGGTGCGACGACGCCGACTTCGCGTGCTTCGCGGAGGAGGGCGTCTGCCTGCCGGTCGGAAGCTTTCCGGGTGGACCGTGCAGAATCGGCGCCGCCGCGATTGTGGATGGGGCGTGCGACTCGGACCTGCGTGAGGTCGCTGCTGCGGACATGATCTGCCGGGACGACCAGTGCGTCATCGGGTGTGCAGATGGCGGTGATGCGACCTGCGTGGCGGTCGACGCGGACCTACGTTGTTCCGAGGTCACGGGCGATCTATGCGTGAAAGGTTGCACGCCGATCGGTGAGTGCGACGCCGCGGGTTTTGCGTGCTTCGAGGATGAAGGCGTGTGCTTGCCGGTCGGGAGCTTTCCGGGCGGTCCGTGCCGGGTGGGTGCCGCGGCGGTCGCGGACGGCGCCTGCGACAACGACGTGCGCGACGTAGTTGCAGCTGACATGATCTGCCGTGACGCGCAGTGTGTAATCGGCTGCTCGGTCGGGGGCGACGCGACGTGCGCGGCGGTCGACACACAGCTGCGTTGTTCCGAGGCCGCGGGTGAGCTGTGCGTGAAGGCCTGCACCGGCGCAGGGGCGTGCGACGAAGGCTTCGCGTGCTTCGCGGACGAAGGCGTGTGCCTTCCGCGTGGGAGCTTCCCGGGTGGACCCTGCCGCACGGGCGCCGGCGTGGCCAACCTGGGGGCATGCGACCGAGACGTGCGCGACGTCGCGGCGGCTGACATGGTGTGCAAGGACGGGCAATGCGTCATCGGATGTGAGGCAGGAGGTGACGCGACGTGCATCGCGGTCGACGCGCAGCTGCGATGCTCCGAGGTCGCGGGCGATTTGTGCGTGAAGGGCTGCGACCAGGATGGAGGCTGTGATGACCTGGGCTTCGCCTGCTTTGAAGACGAAGGCGTGTGCCTGCCAGTCGGAAGTTTCCCGGGCGGTCCGTGCCGCGCTGGCGTTGACGCGGTCGGCGTTGGGGCGTGCGACATCGACGTGCGCGACGTGCCCTCGGCCGACATGGTGTGCCGGGGGGGACAGTGTGTCATCGCGTGCGCCACCGGGGGCGACGCAACCTGCAAGGCGGTCTCTGCGTCGCTGCGCTGCTCGCAGGTCGCGGGCAAGGTGTGCGTGAAAGCATGTGGCGCAGCCGACGCGTGCGCCGCTGACTTCGCCTGTTTCGAAGACGAAGGCGCGTGTCTGCCGCTCGGCAGCCTCCCGGGAGGACCGTGTCGCGTCGGCGCCGACGCCGTTCGGTACGGCGCGTGCGACGTGAACCTGCGTGGCGTAGCAGCTGCCGATATGCTGTGTCGCGACGACCGCTGCGTCATCGGCTGCGCCGTCGGTGGCACCACGACCTGCAAGGCGGTCGATGCCTCACTTCGTTGTTCGCACGCGGCCGGCGACCTGTGTGTCATGGCTTGTACCGCGGGCGCGTGCGCCGACGCGGGCTTCGCATGCTTCGCGGACGAAGGCGTGTGCCTGCCGCTCGGAACCTTCCCGGGCGGGCCTTGCCGCCTGGGTGCCACGGCCGTTCGCGACGGTGCGTGCGATGTCGATATGGGCGGCGTCGCTGCGGCCGACATGCAGTGTCGCGACGAGCGCTGCGTCATCGGGTGTGCGCTCGGGGGCGACGCGACGTGCAAGGCGGTCGATGCGTCGTTGCGCTGCTCGCACGAGGCCAGTGACATCTGCGTCAAGGCCTGCACCGCGGCGGGCGGATGCGTGGATGCGGGCTTCGCGTGCTTCGACGGGGAGGGCGCTTGCCTGCCGACCGGCAGCTTCCCGGGCGGCCCTTGTCGCGTCGACGCCGCCAGGGACGGAGCGTGCGATGCGAATGTACGCGGTGTGCCCGATGCCGACATGCGGTGCGTTGCAGAGCGCTGTGTCATCGGCTGTGCCGAGCATGGCGCCGCGACGTGCGCCGCGATCGACGCGTCGCTCAGCTGCTCGGTCCTGGCCGGCGACCTGTGCCTTCCTCGCTGCGCTCCGGGCTGCGACCCCGGCTTCGCGTGCCTCGCCGACGAAGACGTCTGCTTGCCGTTCGGCGCCTTCCCAGGCGGGCCTTGCTCCGCCAACGGCACCTGTGCACAGGACCTGCTCGGACTCGCCTTCGTCGACATGCGCTGCCAGGCCAGTACTTGTGTCGTCGACTGTCGCGCCGGCGGTGACTTCCTGTGCGCCCAGGTCGGGCCCGGCCTCGCGTGCGCCGAGACGAGTGGCGGCTTCTGCGCTCGCAGCTGTGCCGTCGGCTGCAGCTCCGATGAAGCCTGCTTCGAACCGGACGGGGTGTGCTTGCCACGCGGCTCCTTCCCGGGTGCCCCGTGCCGCAACGGTTTGTGCGACTCGGCAGGAGGCGCGCCGATGCAGTGCGTCGCCAGCGATGGCGGCGAGCGTTGCCTCGTCGCCTGCGCAACCGGAGGCGACGAGGTCTGCCGCGCCATCGATGCGACGCTCGGCTGTTTCGACGCCTTTGCCGCAGGGCCTGTATGCCTACCCGATGGCACCTATCCGGGCTCCAACTGCCGACGCGACAGCGACCCGCGCGCTGCCTGCGATGTCGCCGGCGGGGTCGCCCTCGCGTGCGTCGCAGGCCTCTGCCTCCCCGATTGCCAAGTCGGCGGTGATGCCCTGTGCGACCTCTATGGGGCCTCGATCGGCGCCGATCTCGTCTGCGCGGCGAGCCCGACGCGCCGCTTCTGCGCGGGGCATTGCGCGAGCGACGTCGACTGCACTGATGGATCGTGTGATCGCGAGCAGGCGGCGTGCGTTCCGTATCGCATGCTCACGGTAGTCTTCACCGGGCGCCTCACCGCGCACGTCTGGGGGCAGTCGCCCCAGGCCGCATATTCGCCCGCGACGCTCGCCGACGACCCGACCCGGGGCGGCTTTGCTCGGCTCGCGACGGTCATCTCCGCGGCTCGCCTTCAGGCTGCCGCGCGCGGCGACGCGGTGGTGCTCGTCGACACCGGTGACTTCGCGGCTGGCACCGCCTTCGGCCTGCTCGGCGGGCTGCCGGCGCTCGATCACTTCGCCGGCCTCGGCTACGATGCGGTCGCGGTCGGCGAGCACGAACTCGGCTGGACCGTGGCCGGCCTCATCGCGATGCTCGATGCCGCGGTCACGCGTACGCCGGTCGTACCATGGCTCACGACCGGGCTCGTCGCGCTGGCACCGCTGCCGCCCGCGTTGACCGCACGCTGGGACCCAAGTGGCGCCGTCGCCACGTCGCCCACCCATCCGCTGCGGCCGTTCGTGGTCCTGACCCGCAACGGGATCCGCATTGCGATCGTAGGCGCGCTTGGAGACCGCTCGGCCGGTCGCGTGCTCGGGCTCGACCCACTCGCCGCGGCCACACACCTGCCTTCCCTCCAAGCGACCATCACCAGCGTACGCAGGCAGGCCGACGTGGTGTTGTTACTCGCCCACGCCCACGCTGGCGCAGCCCCTGCCTATGATGAGGCCGAGACCCTGGCCGAGCGGCTCACCGGCGTCGACGTCATTGTCGCGGGCCACGACGACCTCGCGTCGGAGGCTCCGCGCGCCGTCGCCGACACCCTCATCGTACAAGGGCCTGGTCGCGGCGAGGGCGTCGGCGTGTTGAGCCTCGCCATCGGAGCCCGTGGCCCGGTCCTCGCCGAGGCTTTCCTCGATACACTTCCCGTCGACGACGCGGTCGCGACCGATTCTCAGGCGGTCACCGGCGAGTCGTTGGCGGCGAGCGCGGTCGACGGCTTGCTCGCGCCGACCGGGTTGTCGCTCGCGACTCCGCTCGCGGCGTTCGCCTTTGAAGCGCTTGCCGGCGACGCGCTCGGAGAGCTCGTTGCCGACGGCTATCGCGCGATCGTCGGCCAGCTCGAGGGGACCCCCGGCGTCGCGCTGGTGCTCGCGGTCGAGCTCGGCGACGGCGTCAAGGCGCTCCACGACCCGACTGGCGCGCTGGTGCCGACGCCGATTACCTTCGCCGATGCGTTCGCGATGACGCCGTTTGGGATCGGCCCCGACGGCGTGCCGGGCACACCGCTCCTTTCGACCTGGGTAACGGTTGCCGACCTGCGCGGGTTGCTCGAACTCGACGCGACCCTCGGCGAGCTCGTCGACGCTGGCTTGCGCATGCATGTCGCGGGATTACGCGTCGACATCGATCCCAGTGGGCCGCCGTTCGGGCGCGTCATCGCCTTGCATCTAAGCGACGAGGATACGGGCGTATGCAATCCCGACGATCTCCTGATGCGGCCCGATCCGACCAGCAGCGCACCCGCGGACCTGGTTCATCTCGTGCTGGCCTATCCCACGACCCTCGTCGCCGCGCGCGCCCAGGCGCTGACGAACGGGGCGATCCATCCGGTATTCCGTGGTCCCGATGGCGTCCCGCTCACACAACTCCTGACGCGCCTCGTCGACGCCGACCCCTCACTGTCCGGGTTGAGCGAGCTCAAGTCCTGGCGTGCGACCGCGTCTTGGATCGGCGCGCTCGGCCAGGCCTTCGGCCTTTTGCCGTCGCGCTACTCACAATCCGTTCGTCGCATCGCACGCTGCATTCCCGGCTCCGTCGGGTGCACGTCCGCGTGTGCACCGTGATCACCTGCGCCAACCCGCCATCCTCCATCCCCGAACCAACGCCGACCCATCCCCGATCGTCCAGGAGACCAGCAATGACCACTCGCTCTGCCCGCCTCGCGCTCACCGTTGCGACCTGTATCGGTCTTGCCCACGCGGCGCTCGCCGGCGCCCACGCGGTACCCCCGACCGAGACCGACCCACGCAAGATCATGGAGGCGGTCGAAGGACGCCCGCTCGGCGACAAGTCGAAGGGCCGCTTTACAATGTTGATTCAAACCGGTGGCAAAGAACGCACGCGCACCGTGTCGATCCAGGCGATCGAGAACGCCGACAGCCGCCGCACCCTGCTCTTCTTCGAAGAGCCGGCCGATCTCCGCAACACCGGCCTCCTCACGCACGATTGGAATAGCCCGACCAAGGAGGACGACCAGTGGCTCTATTTGCCGGCGCTCGCGAAGTCGACGCGCATCACCGGCGCGGGCAAGGCGGGTAGCTTCCTCGGTAGCGACCTCTCGTTCTCGGACATGACCCGCCGCAATCCCGCGGACTTCGACTACGCCATGGTCACGCAATCGGTCGACGTCGCCAGCGAGGACACTTGGCTCATCGAGGCGACACCGAAGAACGATCGCGCCCGTAACGAAACCGGCTATCTCAAGGCCAGCATCTGGGTCTCCAAGTCGAAGCTCATGCCACTACAGATTCAGGCCTGGCTCGTCGACGGCAAGCGCACGAAGCGCCTGAAAGCGATGGATCTCAAGCAGATCGATGGCATCTGGACGGCGTTCCGGATCGTCATCCGGACCGAGAAGGGCGACAAACTTGTCTCGCAGACCGATATGCGCTGGCTTTCGCTGGCCCACGGTCAGGCGAGCGTCGTGCCCGAAGACTTCGCCACTGGTCGCCTCGAAAAGGGCCTTTAGTGCCAAAGTGGACCCCGTGGCTGGTGCTCGCGGGTGCGTCGCTCGGACACGCGCATGCGTCCGCGCCGCGTCCGTCCGACGATTGGGGCGACATGGGGACTTCCGCGCCCGCGGACCCTTGGGTCGACATGAGCGATCTGCCTGTACCGGACCCCCCCGCGCCCGAGCCGTCACACCTCTCGCTGCTCGGCTTCCTCCGTCAGCGCGTCGGCGCCTGGCTGGAACCTGACGCTGGGCGGTTCCTGTCAACTGCCCGCACGAGCCTCGATGCCAGCCTCGAGTATCGCGATGCGCCGTGGCGGCTCGTGCTCGGCGGGCACGCCGACTACGACCCGGCCTATTCCGCTTGGGCCGGCGAAGACTCGCCGGCAGCGAGTGATGTCTACCAGTCGTCGCTCAGCTTGCGCCGCACCTATGTCGAGCTGGCGTTGCCACGCAACGACGCCGCCCTCGGCTGGCAGACGGTCAGCTGGGGACAGGGCAACATCCTGAGCCCGCTCGACATCGTCACGCCGAAGGATCGGCGGGAACCGGGGCTCACCGAGCTCGACGATCTGCGCGTACCGGTCTTGTCGACCCGACTCGGGCTGACGCTTGGCGCGCATCGTCTCGAGGCGGTCTTCGTGCACGAAGCAGCATTCAATCGGATGAGCCCACCGCGCGGCCGCTACAGCCCGGTCGCGCCGCTGTTGCCGCCTGACCTCGGCCCGCGCAGCCTCGGCCACGAGATCGTCGGCAAGGACCTCGCGTACGCGCACACGCCGGAGCGCTATTCTCTCGCCGCCCAGCAGGCCTTCTTGCGTTGGTCTTGGGCGGGCTCGGGTCTCGACCTCGCGCTCCATCTCGCCTCGGCGCTCGACCTGCAAGGTGTGCCGCGCCGTCTCGATGTTGCCGACACGAGTCGAGACCGCATCATCATCCCCCTGCACCACGATCGCTACGCGCTGGTCGGCACTTCGGGCGTGGTCACGCTGCGGAGCGTGATCTTCAAGTGGGAAGCCGCCTATGTGCACGACCGACCCCTGGCCCGGCTCTATCACGACGCAGCTGGGGTGGCGACGATGGCGCTCACGCATGCGCGCGTGCTCGACCTGATGGTAGGCGTGACGCTCGATCCATCGCCCGACACTCAACTCGCCATCGAGCTGCTCGACTCGACGTTCCTGGCAGCGCCTGCTGGCGAGTACCTATTCCATCCCGAGCTCCCGCAGCTCGCGGTGCGCCTCACCCAGCGCGCGCTCGACCAGGACTTGACGAGCGAGATCGTGTTCCTTGCGCAAGCCGACCAAGACGCGCTCGTCGCCGGTCTGCTGCGTGTCGGCGTCGACTATCGATTCATCGATGGACTCTCGGCGGGGCTCGGGCTCGTACTCTTCCTTCCGGGCGACAGGCGCACCGGATGGCTCAGCGGTCTCGACGCTGCTGGCCAAGCGTATGCCAGGCTCCGCTGGGACTTTTCGCTGCGTTAGACTAAATCAAACAAGCATTAGCCTTAGACCGAAAACGAGGTTGTCCTTGTCGAGCCAGATCGTCGAAGCGTCTTGGAGTGACGAGCGCACGACGCTGCACTCGAGCCTAGATCCGACACTGCGTCGGATCCTAGTTGTAGCGGCGGGCCACGGCTCGATGGATGGCACTCGCGCCATGGTCGCGCAGGTCGATGCCTTGCGCGCACTAGTACCGGGACTCGTGCTGCAGGTACTTCTTGACATCACGCAGCTCAGCGGCACCCCATTGCGAGCGCAGCTCACGCTGGGCAGCTGGCTCTTGCGGTCGAAGGCGCACTTTTCGCGCATCGCGGTCGTGGCGACGAGCAATGTCGAAGTGACGCTCGCACGACTCGTCTTCAAGACCGCGGGTCTCGGCGCCTCAGCGAGCGTTGTCGCCACCCGCGAGCAGGCAATCAACATCCTCCAAAGGTCGTAAAGTGTGACCCGCGACCGCTTGGCGCGAAAACAGCGAGCATGGATTGCGAAGTCGCCCGCCCTCAACTATGCTCAAGAGGTCCCGTGGGCAAGCGGGTCCGTCACAGCCCGCCTTGACTTTCCAAGTAGCCCGTTGGTCGGCGCTCCGTGAAGGACGTCTCGGGCCGAACAGTCAGTTTACGTAGGCGTTTCATGGATGCGATTGTCAGATTTCTGCAACATGTCGTCCGGAACCACGCGTGGTGGGTCATCGGCTTTCATGGGGTCGCGGTCGTCGCATGTGCGGTCGTCGCGCTCGATCTGACCGTCGATCCGACCGTCGATGGGCTGATGGTGGCCAGTGATCCCGAGCTCGTCGCATCGAATCAGCTCAAAGAAGAGTTCAGCAACGACGAGATTATTGTCGCCGCGTTCGACCTCGGCCACCCCTTCACGGTCGACGATCTGCGTCGGCTGTCTAAGGTGACGGAGGAACTGCGTTCAATCGACGGGGTCGACGAGGTGATGAGCCTGAGCGACGTCGACGACGTGCGCTCGGACGGCGCGGGTGGCATCGACGTGTCGCCGCTCTTGTCAGCGGACGCGCTAGCCGAGCTTGATAGCGCCGGCCTGAGCGTGCTCACAGAGCGCGTGCGCAGCCATCGCATCTATCCGCGCGTACTTGTATCAAAAGATATGAAGGTCCTGTCCACGGTGATCGTGCTCGAGGCGCCCAACGCCGGCAAGCTCAACATCCGAGCCGCATCCGAAAAGATCGAGTCAACCCTTGCAAGCGCGACAAAGGGATGGGTGCCTTACTACGTCACCGGATATCCGCTCCTCGAGCGCGAGTCCGACGTGCAGGTCAAGCATGACCTTTTTACGCTCGGCCCGGTGAGCTTCGTCTTCATTCTGCTTGTGTTCGGCATGGTCGCACGTCGGGCGTTTGCGGTCCTCCTGCTGTTCACGCTGTCGGTCTGGACTAGCGCGATGGCGGTCGCCTACTTCGCTTTGACGCAAACGCCAATCAACATGGTGACCTCCGCGATCCCGCCTATCCTGCTGACGACTTCCGGTACTTACGGCATCTTCGTGCTCGGGCTCATGCAGACCCTGCACGACCGGCCGGACCCCGCCATGGTGTTGATCGCGCATGCCACGCGACCTTCGTTCCTGGCGATGACCGCCAACGTAGGTGGCTTTCTTTCCCTTTGTTTCATAGAGATTGACGCAATTCAGGAGCTGGGGATCGGCATGGCCGTCGGCATCTTCGCGGCCTTCTTCGCGACGATCTTGCTCATCCCGGCGCTGATCCAGGTCACCGGTTTCCGCGCGGCCCCGGTCCGATATCGCTGGATTACGTCCGGCAGCACCGTCGGTGTGCGATGGGCGCGGCGCCCGAAGCGTGTCGTGCTCGGGGTGGTGGTGTTGGTCCTCCTGTGTGTCCCAGGGCTAGCGCAGGTCTATATCGAGACGAACCCGGTCGACTACTTCCGCGACGACAGCCCGACCGTCAGGGCGCACGACTTCGTACGTGATCACCTGGGCGGCGCCGGGCTCGTCAACATCGTCATCCGCACGGACAAGGAAGGCGACGCACTACGGCCCGAGGTCATGGCGCTCGCGAGCTTGCTCGCCGAGGGTGTGGCGCGCTCACCGGTTGTCGATCATATCGTATCGCTACTTGACTATAATCTTTTACTCGATGCCGCCCTGCGGCCAGGGGAAAGGCCACGCGCGGTCCTTCCAACGAAGGAAGCCCAATCACAATATCTCTTCCTATATGAAATGAATGGTGATGTGGGCGACCTCCGGCATTACCTCAACAGCGACCGCTCTGCGGTGACGTTGCGGGTGCGAGCCCACAATTTTGGTTCCTCGGCGATCCTCGAACTGGCAGATCACATCCGGGCAGTAGCCGCAGAGCATCCGGTGGCGGGCGCCCGGGTAGAGGTGCTGGGCAGCGTCTACATGCTCGCGAAGTCAGCGCAGAGCATCTCTTTTGGGATGGTGCCGGGGCTCATTTCCACTGTTGTCATCATCTTGATAACGTTTTGGATCGCTCTGAAGAGTCTCAAGCTGGCGCTCATCGCGTTACCGCCCAATCTCTTGCCATATGCGATCTGTCTTGCCGCGATGGGCTACGCCGGGATCCCGATTTCGCTCGGAACGAGCATCGTCGGCTTCCTCGCAATCGGCCTCGCAACAGATGACACGGCCCACGTGCTGGCCGAATTCGCCCAGGGCCGATCGCTCATGAGTGTCTATCGCGAGGTCGGCCTGCCAGTGATCCTAACCAGCGTCGCGCTTGGCTCGGGCTTCCTCGTGCTCGCGTTCAGTAGCTTCGAGGTCATCGCGGTACTTGGCATTGCGACCGGCGTGACGCTTGCCGTTGCGGTCCTGGGCGACCTCATCTTGCTGCCGTCGATCCTGCGTATCGCCGGCTACGCCCTCGATGACGAGGAGCTTGCGCGCCGCGCGCCAGCGGCCAAGATCCGGCATACAAACGAGGCCACCGTCGCGCCGCCTCTGCCGGAGACGACCTGAGATGGCCACCGAACCAGCCATCGTTCTGACCGGCGCGACCGGGACTGCTGGCTCCGCGATCGCGGCGGCGCTCCTCGCGAACACCGACGCGCGCCTGGTGCTCCCGCATCGCTTCGGTCACACCGCCGCAAGTATCATCGCCACCCTCATGCGCCACTTCGAGTCGCCCTTCGCGCCAAGGATCGACCCAGAGCTGGTTGCCGAACGAATCTTGTGCGTGCCAGCGCCAACCAGCGACACACTCGCTTCGCTCACACCCTTGCTCCGGGAATTGGGCGCCCGCGAGATCATCCATGCCGCCGGTTGCGTCGACTACTTCGATGTCGACAAGCTCGATGCAGGCAACGTTCAGCTGACGCGTGCGCTGCTCGACCTCGGAACCGCGATCGGCTGCGAGCGCTTCATATTTCTCTCGACCGCCTTTTCCAGCGGCTACGGCGGCCACATCATCCCCGAGCGGCTGCATGGCGAGCCCGCCGCCGACCCGACGGACTACACCCGGAGCAAGCGCGTCGCCGAGCACATGGTAGCCCAATCGGGGTTGCCTCATGTCATCCTGCGCCCCTCGGTAATCATCGGCGACAGCCGTGACGGCAGCTACTTCGGGCGCCCCTATGGATTTTACCAATTCTTGCGTAGCGCCGAGCGTCTTCTCAGCCGCCAGTGGTTTCCGGTCTATCACGTGGTTGGCTCGCCGTTCGGAATCCCCTTGATCCACCTGGATGCCTTTCAGTCCTGCGTGCTCGCGGCGCGTGAGCTGCTTCCCGCTGGTGCGGTTGCGCATCTGGTGTCGGATAGTGAGTCCCTGCCGACGGGCCGCGACCTCTGGACGTCGTGGTGTGAACGCGTGACGCGTCCACGCGAGCTGCACTTTCATGCCCACTGGGACCAGATGCCGACCGGCGCGCTGCACGGGTCTTTACGCAGCTTCGTCGAAGGCGCCAGCGTCAATCTAGAGATTGCACAACATTCCTGGCACTTCGAGTCGGGCTGGATGGACGTCATACGCCGCCATGTCTCCATCCCGGACGCTACTCAAGCCTCGCTCGCGCGCTGTCAGGACTGGTACGTTTCACGCTCCTCGCGGCTGCAGGGCTTCATCCAACAGCAGGCCTCCGCACGTGCGGAGGCCGTAGCAATCATCGTGCACGGGGCAAACCCGCCCCCAACAAATCAGGAGATGTCATGCTGACCACTCCGGCCATCGAACCTCCCAATGCATTGCAACTGACTGCCCTCTCCAATCTGATGGGCCTCGCTATCTTCGGCGAGCGGGTTGCCGCGCGCACGTACGTCTACATGGGCGAATGTGCGCCCGAGCATGATGAGACGATGCGCAAGTTCGCCATGATGGAGGGCAAGCACGCTGCCTGGTTTCTCGAGGCCTCGCGCAAAAACGGGGTCGAGCCCAACCGCGAGTTCGCCGAGCGCGAGCTCGGATACCTGCTCGACCAGGTCGATCGCTATCGCGCCGAGCGCGATTTCGAAGCGCTCGAAATCGTCCAGGGATTCATCGTCGAGAGCCTTGCGATTGCCACCTATGAACCCTTTCTGGAAATCGCGGACAAGTTCCCTGGCACTCGCGCGGCTTTCGAGCAGGCGCTCGCCGACGAGCACTATCATGTCGCCTGGGTGACCGACGAGCTCAAGCGCCGTTATGCTGATCGCCAGGAGGAATTTGTCGCGAAGGCCGAGGCGGTCAACGTGCAGGGCGTCGACTGTATCGGCGGCACCATGATGAACATCTCCGGCTATCTCGATACCATCGGCATGTCTGGCGGTGATTGCGCCGGGCGCATGATGGACGCCTATACTGAGATGCTCGAGAATGTCGGGATTCCCGCCAATCGTGCGATCCGCAACGTCATCTCCCTGTTCATGCCGTTGGTGCGCAAGTACCGTCACGGTGAACGCACCAAGTAGGAATACGCCAGAATGCACCTCGAAGCCGAGCTTTTCGAGACCATCGCGGGATTCGAGCGCGTGGCCGCGTCGCTCTACGGGCGGCTTGCGCCCGAACTCTTGACCCCGGCGAAACAGGCGCTGTTGGCGGGGTTCGCCGCGCGAGCGGACGTGCCATGTCTCGACGGTTATCCCGAGCTCCTGGCCGCGCGCGACGGACTCGTCGCGGTTGCGAACGGGCCCGCGATTCGAGACGTCCTGCTCGTGCAGGGCCTCATTCTCGAGCCGCTCGCGAGCATCGTCTACCGGACCTTGTCAGAGCAGTCCGGTGTGAGTGACGCGGGGCGAACCCTCGCAGCGCTCGGCACGGCGTCGGCGGTGAGTGTGGAGCGGAGCCTGCGACTGCTCATCGAGAATCACGTCGGTCGCGGCGATCAATTGTTCAGAGCCTTCGTCACCGTGACGCGCCCGGTACTGGGACGCCTCGACACGTTCGGCGAAGCGGTCGACGAGGTCTTCGGCGAGGCTTTCGGATTGCGCTTCGCCGATGTGGTCGGCGAGCTCGGTGGGGAGCTCCTTCCGGTGATGACCGGGCTGGGGGTCGAGCGCCGCAAGCTGGTCGTGCATCTCGCCCAGTCCCTGATGGGGGCCGGCTCCGCCTGAACTGGGTCGACCCGGGCCTCAGTATCGCCTCGGCTACCTGGCCCGAGGCCTTTCTTTTTGGGCGAAGTCGAGGGTCCTCTACTCGCCGGAACGCTTCTCGCCCGCGCTCCCGAGCGCGGCCTGTGCCGCGGCCAGGCGTGCGATCGGCACCCGGAACGGCGAGCACGAGACGTAGTCGAGGCCGATCTCGTGGCAGAACGCGATCGACCTGGGATCGCCACCGTGCTCGCCGCAGATTCCACATTCGAGGTCGGGGCGCGCGGCCCGCCCTTCGCTCACGGCGAGCCGCATCAGGCGCCCGACGCCAGTCTGATCGAGTGTCTCGAAGGGGTTGTCGGGCAGGACCCCGAGCTCGACATAACGTTTGAGGAACTTCTCCTCGGCGTCATCGCGGCTCACGCCGAACGTCATCTGGGTCAGGTCGTTGGTGCCGAAGCTGAAGAACTCCGCCTCCGACGCGATCTCCCCGGCGGTGAGGGCCGCGCGCGGAACCTCGATCATGGTGCCGAAGCGATAGGGCACCTCCACCCCCGCTTCGGCCAGCACCGCCCGCGCGACGTCCTCGAGCTGCACCTTCACGCGCTTGAGCTCGTTCACGTGACCGACCAGCGGGATCATGATCTCCGGGTGCACCTTCACGCCATGGCGCTTCACGCGCACGGCGGCATTCATGATTGCGCGCGTCTGCATCGCGACGAGCCCGGGGAACAGGATCGAGAGGCGCACACCTCTGAGCCCGAGCATCGGGTTCTGCTCGTGCATCGACTCGACCGCCGCCAGCGTCGCCTTGTGCTCGGCCAGCACCCCCGCCAGCGCGGCGCCGCGCAGGACGTTGCTCGCGAGCTCGAGCTCGGTCACCTCGCGGATGAGGTTCTCGTAGCTCGGCAGGAACTCGTGTAGCGGCGGATCGATGAGGCGAATCGTCACCGGCCGTCCCTGCATCACCTCGAAGATGCGCTCGAAGTCCCCCTGTTGTACGACCTGCAGCTTCTCGAGTGCAGCCTCGCGGTCGTGCTCGTCCCGGGCGAGGATCATCTCGCGCACGATCGGCAGTCGGTCACGCTCGAAGAACATGTGCTCCGTGCGGCATAGGCCGATGCCCTCGGCGCCCAGCTCGACCGCGCGCCGCGCGTCGTTGGGGTTGTCCGCATTGGCTTTCACGCCGAGCCGCCGCACTTCGTCGCACCAGCCCATGAGCTCGCCGAACCAGCCCGACACTTTCGCCTCGACCAGCTTCAGCCGCTCGCCGTAAACGGTACCGCCGGTGCCATCGATCGTGAGCCAGTCGCCCTCTTTGAAGACCGCGTCACCGACCCGCATCGTGCGCGCCGCGAGGTCGATGTGCAGTGCTTCCGCCCCGCTCACGCACGGGATCCCGAAGCCGCGTGCGACCACCGCCGCGTGCGAGGTCTTGCCGCCGTGCGCCGTCAGGACGCCACGCGCCGCGAGCATGCCCTTCACGTCGTCCGGGTTCGTCTCCTCCCGTACGAGGATCACCGGGTCGCCGGCTTCCTTGCGCTTGACCGCGGTCTCGGCATCGAACGCGATGCGCCCGACGCCTGCACCGGGCGACGCGGCCAGGCCCGTCACGAGCGGTACGAGCTTGGCGGCGGTGGCCTCGTCGAGGCGCGGGTGCAGGAGTTGGTCGAGCTGACCCGGCTTCACGCGCGTGATCGCTTCGTCTCGCGTCAAGAGTCCCTCGTGAACCATCTCGACGGCCATGCGCACAGCCGCCGGACCAGTGCGCTTGCCGGCGCGGCACTGCAGGATGAACAGCTTGCCGCGTTCGATGGTGAACTCGAGGTCCATCATGTCCTTGAAGTGCCGCTCGAGGCGATCGCAGATCGCGACGAACGACGCATAGGCCGCCGGATTGTCGTTACCGAGCGATGCTATCGGCTGCGGCGTGCGCACGCCGGCGACGACGTCTTCGCCCTGGGCGTTCATGAGGTACTCGCCGTACATCAGCCTCTCGCCGGTCGCCGGGTCGCGCGTGAATGCCACGCCGGTGCCGCAGTCCGCGCCGAGATTGCCGAATACCATGGCCTGAACGTTGACGGCCGTGCCCATCGCATCCGGGATGCGCTCCTTCTGGCGGTAGATCTTGGCGCGCGCGTTGTTCCAGCTGCCGAAGACCGCGCTGATTGCCATTTCGAGCTGACGCCATGGATCGCTTGGGAACGCGCTGCCGGTCTCACGCTCGATGAGGGCCAGGAAGTCACTTCCGACGAGGGCCAGGGTCTCCGCGCTGAGGTCGGTATCGAGGTGCGCCCCGGTCGCCTGCTTGTGACCGTCGAAGAGCTTCTCGAAGCTCGCTTTTGGCACCCCGAGTACGACGTCACCGAACATCATCAGGAAGCGCCGCCAGGCGTCCCAGGCAAAGCGCATGTCGCCATCATCCGTGCACAATGCCTGCACGTTCGTCGGGTTCAGGCCGAGGTTCAGCACCGTGTCCATCATGCCGGGCATCGAGATTGCCGCGCCCGAGCGCACCGACACCAACAGGGGCCGTTTCGCGTCGCCCAAGCCGCGCTCCATCCGCTGCTCGAGCCCCTTGATGGCGGCGCGCACCTGGTCCATCAAGCCGTCGGGCAGCTTGCCTGTCTCGGCGAAGGAGCGACACGCATCGGTGGTAATCGTAAATCCGGCTGGCACGGGCAGCCCGAGCGAGGTCATCTCGCCGAGGTTTGCACCCTTGCCGCCGAGCAGCTGGCGCATCGAGGCGCGGCCCTCTTCGAAGGTGTATACGAGCTTGTCGTTCATGATGATGTCGTTCCTTGGGTCCAGCGACGAAGGCTGCACCGATCGTGCCGCGGGCGGGTGGGGTGCCTGGGGCTGGGGGCCTCCTCCGGGTCCGTCTCGGCGCTCGCGAGGCGGCTGCCCTCCGCTCTGCGTCCGAGCTGAGGCCGCGGCGCGTGATTCTGCTCAGCGCGGGTGCGGTGCTGAACGCGGTCGCACGGTCAGGGAGTCGATCGCCATTGGCCTCCGTGGCCGGGTGGCAAGGCACACCGTGTGCAGTCTCGAAGCGCACGCGGCAAGATGCGGCCTGTCCCTGAGCCGCCTGAATCGTCTTCGGCTGCCGTCGCTGGTGAGCCCGGTGACTTCCTTCGACGGGGCCGAAGCGCTACCTTCCTCCGCTATGATGTTCACCGCTGGCTACGTGCGGTTTGGGAGTTGGGGCGCGGTGCCATTGCGCTGGCACTGGTCGTTGCCGCTGGGGGCGCTGTTCGCGGGTGAGGGGGCGCTGCGGCCGGTGTCGTGGCTCCTCTACCTGGGGCTCGTGCTCGCGCACGAAGCAGGCCACTACGCCGCCGTGAAGAAGCACAGGCTGCGCGTAGTGGGCATCGATCTCCAGGGCCTCGGCGGCGAGGTGCGTTGGAACGGCGTCGCGAGCCCAAAGGACCAGGTGGTCTTCGCATGGTCGGGCGTACTCGCGCAGTTGGGGGTGCTGGTCGCCGCGAAGCTCGTGCTTGTCATCGCGGGCGGCGCTTCGGATCCGCTGCTGGCCGAGCTCGAGTATGTGTCGGTGACGTTCAATGCGATCCTCATCGGCATCAACCTGTTGCCGATCCCGACTTTCGATGGGGAGGTCGCGTGGAAGGTGCTGTCACTGATTCGCGGACGTGCGATCCCGGAACGTCGGACGATCGTCCTGCATGTGGTCGCCGGTGCGCAGCAAGCCGAGCCGGCGCTCGATGTGGAGCGCGTGCGGGACGAGGTGGAGGCTGAGCTTGCCGAGCTGACGCGAGCGCACAACGAGCGGGCCGATGCGGCAGCGGCAGCCGAAGGCGATACGGCGGGCAAGTCCGGCATGAAGTCCTCGCGCTGGTCTTAGCCCAGGCGTTCGAGGATGAGCGGTGCCTGAGCGGGGGCGGTTTCGGCCAACGTGAATGCGGCGGCGAGGGCGGCGAGGTGCTCGGGCTGAGGGTCGCGTTCGCCATGGAAGACGGTCGCGAGCGGGGCGCTGGGGCAGACATTGTCCCCGCGCATGGCTTCGATGCGCACGCCGACACGCGGGTCGATGGGATCGCTCGCGACCTGGCGGCCGGCACCCATCTTGACGAGCGTCTGGGCGATGCGGAGGCCGTCGATGGCAGCCACCCAACCGTCGCAAGGCGCGCGCAGGATCGTTTCGCCGCGGGGCTTGGGCAGGTCCTGCAGGCGTCCACCCTGGGCGACGATCATGCGCTCGAAGATCTCGCGTGCGCGCCCGGAGTCGAGCGCTTGACGCGCATCGGCGCGCGCCTCTTCCAGGTCGATACGATGGCCGAGCGCCAGCATCATCGCAGCCTGCTCGATGCACAGCTCGACCAGCTCGAACGGGCCCTGGCCTTCGAGACAGGCGAGCGACTCTTCGATCTCGCAGGCGTTGCCGACCATGTGCCCCAGCGGTTCCTCCATGCGCGTCAAGATGGCGCTCGTGCGCACGCCCATCGCCTGGCCGACGGCGATCATCCGGCGCGCCAGCTCGCGCGCGGCAATGAGCGTCGGCATGAACGCGGCGCGCCCGACCTTCACGTCCAGCACCAACGCGTCGAGCCCCTCGGCCAGCTTCTTCGACATGATCGATGCCACGATGAGCGGGATCGATGCGACCGTGCCAGTCACATCGCGCAGCGCATAGAGGCGCTTGTCGGCAGGCGCAATCGCCTTCGTTGCGCCGATGATGGCGCAGCCGACGTCGCCCAGGATGCGCTCGAAGTCGGGTGCCCCCAGATCGGCCGAAAACCCCGGGATCGCCTCGAGCTTGTCGATGGTACCGCCGGTGTGGCCAAGCCCGCGCCCCGACACCATCGGAACCGTCAGGCCACACGCGGCCGCGATCGGTGCCAGCACCAACGACACCTTGTCGCCGACTCCACCCGTCGAGTGCTTGTCGACGACCGGACGCCCGAGGTGGCGCACGTCCATCACCTCGCCCGAACGCAGCATCGCCTCGGTCCAGGTCGCCGTCTCGCGGTCGTCGAGGCCCTTGAAGTACACCGCCATCGCGAGCGCGGACATCTGCTCGTCCGGCAGCTCGCCACGACCATAGCGACCGATCAGCTCGCGGATGTCCGCGTCGGAAAGCGTCAGGCCATCCCGCTTGCGCGCGATGACCGATGGCACATGCAGAGACCCGCGCGCGTCGGCCAAGCTCAGACTCCGATCGGATGCCAGGCCGTCTTGAACTCGACGAACGGCAGAATCCAGTACGGGCTCTGGCGATTGTCGGCGAGCCACTGGGACGGCGGGGCATCGTCGACGAAGAAGGTGCGCTTCACCGCCTCGGCCGCCTCGATCTGGAGCTTCTTCTTCTCCTCGAAGTCGCTGCCGATCGCGAACACGCCGTCGACATCCATGTGGCTGCCGGCCTGCACGAAGAGCTCGCTGCGCAGGCCCGTCAGGATGTTCACGACGCCGCCCGGGAGATCGCTCGTCGCGAGCACTTCGGCCAGCTCGATGGCGATCGTCGGCGCCGGATCATCGACAATGATGATGCACGCGTTGCCGCTGACGATGACCGGCGCCAGCGCGGAGATGATGCCAAGCAGCGGGCACTGCTTCGAGCTCAACACCGCGACGACGCCCATCGCCTCGGGGAAGCTGAAGTTGAAGTGCGCGGTCGCGACCGGGTTCGTATTGCCAGCGATCTGGTGGAACTTGTCAGCCCAGCCCGCGTACCAGACGAGCCGGTCGACCGCCGCGTCGAGCTCGGCCTTGGCACTCTCGGGCCCGTAGCCGGCCGCTTCCACCAACATCGCCTGAAAGCCGCTGCTGCGGCTCTCGAGCATCTCCGCCATACGATAGAGGATCTGACCGCGATTGAACGCGCTCTTCTTGTGCCATGCCTCGTGCGCCTTGCGCGCGACGACCACGGCCTGGCGAAAGTCCTTCCTCGAAGCGCGCGCGATGTTCGCCATGAATCGACCCCCGGCGGTCTTCACCTGCAGGTAGCGGCCACTCTCGCTGCGCGGGAAGGCGCCGCCGATGAAGAGCTTGTAGGTCTTGAGGATTTGCAGCCGGGGTCCAGAGCCCGCAGGCGTTACGGTGTCGCTCATGCTCAGCACCCTCCGAGGTCGAGGTAGGGCAGGAGGCCGTGGCGCCCACCCTCGCGGCCAAAGCCGCTCTCTTTGTAGCCGCCGAAGGGGCTACCGGGGTCGAACTTGTTGAAGGTATTGCCCCATACGACGCCTGCCTTGAGCGCGCCCGCCATCGCAAAGATCTTCGAGCCCTTCTCGGTCCAGACACCCGCCGACAATCCGTAGGGCGTGTTGTTCGCCTTCTCGATCGCCTCGGCGGCCGTGCGGAACGTCAGCACTGCGAGCACCGGCCCGAAGATCTCCTCCTGCGATACGCGGCTCGACTGCGAGACGCCCGTAAAGAACGTCGGGCGGAAGAAGAAGCCCTTGCCCGGCAGCTCGCACACCGGCTGGTGCTTGGTGCCACCTTCGTCGACGCCGGCCTGCACGAGCTCGGTAATCTTGTCGAGCTGCGCCCGCGAGTTGATGGCGCCGATGTCGGTGTTCTTGTCGAGCGGGTCACCCACGCGCAGCGTCTGCATGCGGTGCGTGAGCTTCATCACGACCTGATCGACGACCGACTCTTCGACCAGGAGTCGCGAGCCGGCGCAGCAGACGTGGCCCTGATTGAACCAGATGCCGTTGACGATGCCTTCGACGGCCTGGTCGATCGCTGCGTCCTCGAAGATGATGTTGGCACCCTTGCCGCCGAGCTCGAGCGTCAGCCTCTTCTTGGTGCCGGCGATCGCGCGCTGGATGATCTTGCCGACATCGGTCGAGCCGGTGAACGCGATCTTGTCGACGTCGGGATGGTTCACCATCGCGGCGCCGGTCTGACCCATGCCGTGGATGATGTTGACGACCCCCGGCGGCAGGTCGGCTTCCTGAATGATTTCAGCGAGCTTCCAGCACGTGAGCGGCGTCGTCTCGGCCGGCTTCAAGACGACCGTGTTGCCGGTCGCGAGCGCCGGCGCGATCTTCCAGGCCGCCATCAGCAGCGGGAAGTTCCACGGGATGATCTGCCCGGCGACGCCGATCGGCCGCGGGTCGACACCCGGGAACGCGTACTTCAGCTTGTCAGCCCAGCCCGCGTAATACGCGAAGTGCGCGGCCGCGAGCGGCACGTCGACGTCGCGCGATTCGCGGATGGGCTTGCCGCCGTTCATCGACTCGAGGATCGCCAGCTCGCGCGCCTTCTCCTGGATCATGCGCGCGATGCGATAGAGGTACTTCGCGCGCTCCTTGCCGGGCATCGGGCGCCAGTACTTCTCGTAGGCCACACGCGCAGCCCTGACCGCGCGATCGACCGTCGCCGCGTCAGCCGTCGGGGCCTCGGTCATCACCTCTTCGGTGGCCGGGTTCAGCACCGGGAAGAAGTTCTCGCCCGGCTCGAACTTGCCGTCGATGTAGTGCGAGAGGCGCTTGTCGTACTTGGCGTGGCTCGGGCTCTCCGGTGCGGGCGCGTACGACCAGAGATCGCCGAAGAGGAGGTCGGATGGCTTCTGGGACATGGCTTTGGTCTCCGACTCGGGGGTCAGGACAAGGAGAAGTAGCGGTCGGACTGGTAGCGGCCGGTGCGCTGGCTCTCGAGCTGCATCAGCACATCGTTTAGCAACGCCGACGCGCCAAAGCGGAACCAGTCGGGCGAGAGCCACGCGTCGCCGAGCGTCTCCTTCACGAGCACGAGGTACTTCAGCGCGAGCTTCGAGTCGCGGATGCCGCCGGCCGGCTTCATGCCGACCATGCGACCGGTGCGCTGGTAGTAGTCGCGGATCGCCTCGAGCATCACCAGCGTGACGGGCAGGGTGGCCGCGGGCTGGACCTTGCCGGTCGAGGTCTTGATGAAGTGTGCGCCAGCATCCATTGCGATGTCGGACGCGAGCCGCACCTTGTCGAGCGTCTGGAGCTCGCCGGTCTCGAGGATGACCTTGAGATGGGCGTCACCGCAGGCCTCGACGGTGCGTGTGATCTCGTCGTGCACCTTGTCGTAGCGCCCCTGCAGGAAATCACCGCGCGAAATAACCATGTCGATTTCGTCGGCGCCCGCTTCGACCGTACGCCGCACCTCGTCGAGCCGCTCGGACAATGTCGCCTGCCCCGACGGGAAGTAGGTCGCGACCGCGGCGACCTTGATCTTCGTGCCCGCGAGCGCCGCCTTGGCGATCGGCACCATCGGCGGATACACGCACACGGCGGCCACCTGCGGCACGTCGTCACGGGTCGTTATCGGTAGGCGCGCCTTCTGGCAGAGCGTCTCGATCTTGCCCGGCGTGTCCGACCCTTCGAGGGTCGTCAGATCCATCATCGCGATGCAGAGCTTCAGGCCCTGGATCTTGGCGGTCGTCTTGATGGAGCGCGTGCCGAGCTTGTCGACGCGCTCGTTTATCGAGACCTCGTCGATGGTCGGTGAGTTGGGTGGGACGTAGCGTGACGAGCTCGGAAGCATAGGCATGCCCTCCTTGGACAAGCCTCGTCTTCCTACGCGACCGCTATCGCGTCAAGCGCCCCACAACGCTCGGAGCTGCCTGCGCGGCGTGGCTCAGAGCTGGGCGAAGGCCTGGTCGACGGCGGCCTTGACGGTCGCTTCATCGCCGCTCAGGGCGGGCAGGTTCGCGAAGTGCTCGTGCAGCGCCGTGAGCAGCTCGACTGCGCCCGAGACCACGCTGGTCGGGAGCTTGCCGACGATGGTCGTGCGCAACGAGAGCGGCTCCTCGCGTCCGGTCACGATCCCGAAGAACGTGTCCATGAGGCGCGAGGCCTGCGTGATCGTGAGCGCCGGGTAGTCGAGCCAGATGTCGGGATAGCCGTCTTCCCACCAGGCCGTCACCTGATGGCGCGAGTACAGCATATACAGCGCCAGCGCCCCGCGCATCGCGGGATGGGTCACGCACTCCTTGCCGCAGTCGATCATCGCGACGAGCTCTTCGAACGTGGCGACATCGGTCTCGTCCCACCTCTCATAGTTGCTGTTGACGAACGAGCGCGCGCGGCTCAGCTCCGGGTCGAGCCACTGCAGCGCGTGGTCGATGTCGCGCGTCGCCGTGTCGATCGGGTACGCCGCGAAGTAGGCGTCGACGAGCTCGAGCTGGTAGCGCACGGGGTTACCGAAGTCCCACTGGATGCAGGCCGGCTCGAGGTCCATCGTCTCGTCGGTGCAGTAGAGGTAGTTCTCGATCTTGGCGCGCGTCTCGCCATAGCCGTAGCGCATCGCGTCGCGGTCGTAGCTGCCCGGGTCGAGCATGCCGATGACATAGTCCATCGTGGTCGACGCGGTGTGCGTTGCGCTGTGGCGCTGCTTGTCGACCGAGCCGATGAAGTTGTGGCGCAACCCGAGGTTGTGCCCGAGCTCGTGGAGCAGGAAGTCGACGACGATGACCGACGTCATCTCCTCGTCGCTGTAGTCGCGCGCGACCGCGGCCTGGACGTCATGCGGCCCGAGCGGGCGGCGCACGAACGGGCGCGTCGACAGCACCCGCGGCGGCAGCTCCGCCGGTCGCACCGCGCGTTCGATGTGGCCCCGCGCGAGCGCCTCGGGTACGCCCGAGCGGGTCGTCGCCTGGTGGCGGTCGAAGCCCGCAAAACGTGCGTCGGCAGGCAGCCCGCTGGCCGATGCGCCGGCACCGGGCGTCGGGATCAACCCGTCGGCGAGGTCGGGGTGGGTGCCGTAGAAATCCTTGTATTCGGTGACGAGCGCGCTGACGTCGCCAAACCACATCACGACCAGGCTCTGGAAGATTTCGCCGGTGTCGGGGTCGTTCGTGAAAGGTGCTACCGCGCCGCCTTCCCCGGTCTTCGACCAGAGCACCGCGTGGAAGCGTGGGTCCCACGGGATCAACCCGGCCGGGGCCAATGCCACCGCAAACGGCCTTCGCCCGATGATCTCCTCGAGCGCGTCGTTCCAGGCCGCGAACGTCTGCTCGGCGGCCGGCACCATCGCCGGCGGGAAGTCGACCAGATAGTAGGTGTGGGTCACTGCCGGCTCGTCGGGCGACAAGCCAGGCATGCGCGTCAGCGTCGGGGCGTGCGCATCACCCGCCAGGAAGAAGCCGAACGGCGCTTTGGCATCGAGCGCGCGCGGCACGAAGTCGCGGCCCGCGAGCGCATGGCGGAGGTAGTGCACGTGCAGGCCCTTCGCCTCGCGTGGCAGCCACTGGCACTGGCCGCTGCGGGTATAGGTCTCGTCAGCGGGCCAGGTGAGGAGGCCATCGGCATAGACCGGTGGGGCATGCAGCTCGTAGGCGCTGCGGGTCATGCGGCAGTCGCCGTAGACCGCGAGCTCGAGCGCCGTCGAGGTGGTCGAGAAGTCGACGCGGATCGTATCGGCGTCGATGTCGCTGTATGGATAGGTCTCGATGAGGCCATTGGCGCCGCCGATCGGCTGGCCGTTGCTCAATGCCGAGCGGATTTCGAGTGAGCCCAAGCCCGCAGTCCAGGCTTCGCCATCCTGCCGAAGGCCCGCGTCGGCCGGCACCAGCACGACCACTGCATGCATCGGTGCGAGGCCCGCAGCACCCCCGCCAATGCTCGCGACGATGCCATCGGGATCGGAGCCCATGCCGAACAGGAAGCGGCCTTCTAGCGCGTGTCGCTCGACGACCAGGGTCGCGCCTTCGGTCATGCCCGATGGCAAGGGTCGGGTCGTTGGCGTGACGGGTTCGAGCGCCTGGGTGACCTCGACGACGGGCGCCGCCGGGAGATCGACCTCTTCGCTGGGCGTCGTGTCGGCGCTGTCGTGGCCGGTAATGTCTGCGTGTTCGATTGTGTCCGAAGAACTGCCGCTATCGGCAGCGATATCTAGCCGGCCTGTGTCACCCGTCAGCGCCGGCTCGGCCGGCCCAAGCCCCGACCCGTCACATGCCGCGAACATCAGGCAAGCCGCGATCGGAAGGCCGGGACCAAGGCAGCCCAAGGCGATACTGAGGCTACTCAACACGGTCGTTCGCAAGCTCGTACGCATGTGCAGATTCCCCAACGGCGGGCCCGAGCCCATCGCGGGCCGCAAGCTACGCCTGTGACTGCGGGCCGCCAAGCACCGGGTTGTGGATCGCGATTCGTTTTGTGGAACCGACGGCGCGTCAGGTCCCGAGGTACGCGTCGGCTTCGATTTCGACGAGCAATGTCGGGTCGATGAGCTTGCTGACTTCGACCATCGCGGTCGCCGGCCGGATGTTGCCGAAGTACTCGCCGTGCACCGCGCCAATGGCCTCCCACTGCGAGATGTCGGTCGTATAGATGCGCGTACGCACCACGTCCGCGAGCTTACCGCCCGCGCGCTCGATCGCCTCGCGGATGATCTCCAGCGCGGCCCGCGTCTGCTCGCCGACGGTAGCGCCCGGGCCGGTCGTGCCCGACACATGCACGTACGGGCCGACCTTCACGGCGCGCGAATAGCCGATGACCGGCTCCCACTTCGAACCGGAGCTGATGTTCTCACGCGTCATCCCGAGTCTCCTTTTGGCCTGTAACTACGGCGCCGGAAAGCGCACTGGCCCGGGTGTTCTGACCCGACCGCTCGCAGGCGTCCAGCGAATGCTCGGGCCTCTCGCCACGCGTTCGCTGTAGGTCGTGCCCTACCATTGTAGGAGGCGCCCGAGTCTGTATGTTGTCCGCCATGAACGCTCGAACCCTCGCGCTCTCGTTCGCCCTGCTGCTTGCCTTTTTCTTGTCTGGCTGCGGTGACGCAGCATCGCCCGCGAAGGAGGTGAGCGACGCAACCGATGCCACGCGCGTTCCCGACGGCGTCGAAGTGGACGTGGACGCGACGGTAGCGATGGACGTGGGCGAGGATGCGACCCAAGACACAGGCGACGTCGTGGGCGAGGTGACTGGCCCGGCGTTGGCCGTGCGCTACCACCGACCGGCTGGCGACTACGCCGGTTGGGCCCTCGATGTCACGGGCGACGTTGTCGCGAGCGGGCTCGTCGCGACCCGCGTCGACGACTTCGGCGCGGTCTTCACGGTCCCGCTCACAGCGACCGCCGCGACCGTCGCCTATCAGTTCAAGCGTGCCGGCGAATCCGACCCGCTGGCCGCTGTCAGCGTCACGCTCGCGCCCGCGCCCGAGGGCGTCTGGCACTTCTCGGGCGGCGAGCTCCAGCTTCTCACCGCCCCGCCGGCGATCCCCGGCCCGGACCAGATGGTCGTGTATTACCTGCGAAAAGACGGCGCCTACGACGGCTGGGGCTTGCACACCTGGATGGACGTCGTCGCTGAGACCGCCTGGGCGACCCCGCTCATCAAGGGTGGCGTCGACCCGGCGCTGGGGGCCTGGTGGCTCGTCGACCTGAAGCCCGGCGCCGCCTCGGTCGGCGTCATCGTGCACAAAGGCGACGAGAAGGACCCCGGGGCCGACATGATCGTCACACCGCCGACGATGGGCGACATGGTCTTCCTGACGAGTGGCTCGACCGAAATCGCGTCCTGGCCGTTGACCCTCCCGGAATTCTCGATCGCCGGCGCGGCCGCCCACTGGCTCGACGAAGACACGATCGCCTGGAGCCCGAAGGCGACCGGCGCCACGCGCTACGAGCTGCGTTACGCGCTCGACGCCAGCATCGCCGTCGCAGGTCCGGACGTCACCGGCGGCAACCTCATCGCGCTCACCCCCGACGCGGCCGGTCTCGCCTCACCGCTGAAGGTCGCCTTCCCCCACCTCGCGAGCCGCGGCGCCTACACCCTTGGCGCAGCCGACCTCGCGAAGGTCCCCGAGGCCCTACGCGGCGAGCTCGTCATCGTCGCCCGCGATGCGAGCGGCAAGGCCCTCGACGCGACACGCGTCCAGATCCCCGGCGTGCTCGACGCGCTCTACGGCTACGATGGCCCGCTCGGCGCGACGCTCGATGCCACCGGTGTACGCGTCGCGCTGTGGGCCCCGACCGCCCAGGACGTCAGCCTGCAACACTTTCCCACGGGCGCGACAACCCCGACCGAGGTCGCGATGACCCGCGGCACAGACGGCGTCTGGCGCGCCGACGGCCCGACAGCCTGGAAGAACACCGGCTATCGCTACGCGCTGCGCGTCTTCCATCCCGTGTCCGCGCGCGTCGAGACCGTCACCGTCACCGACCCCTATGCCGTGAGCCTCGCGACCAACGGACGCATCGCCTACTTCGTCGACCTCGCCGACCCGGCGCTCGAGCCCGTTGGCTGGGACGCGCTCGTCAAGCCAGGCATGGCCGCGCCCGAGGACATCGTGCTCTACGAGACGCACATCCGCGACTTCAGCGCGCGCGACGCGAGCGTTCCGGCAGCCGCTCGTGGCAAATACCGCGCCTTCACCTACACCGGCCAGGGCACCTCTTTCTCCGACGGGATGAAGCACCTCGCGGCGCTCGCGACCGCTGGCCTCACCCACATCCATCTCCTGCCGAGCTTCGACTTCGCTACCGTCGACGAGGACGCCTCGCGCCGCGTCGACATCGACAGCGGCTTCGATCTGTTGTGCGCGAAGAACGCCGCCGTGCCGCGCGAGCTCTGCACGACCCACGGCACGACGCCGATTTCCCAGGTGCTCGCCGGCCTCGACCCGACGACCACCGGCGTGCAGGCGATCGTCGGCTGGCTGCGTGGCCTCGACAGCTTCAACTGGGGCTACGACCCGGTCCACTACGACGTGCCCGAAGGCAGCTACGCCAGCGACCCTGACGGCGCGCCCCGCATCCTCGACTATCGGGCCATGGTCCAGGGCCTCTGGCAGGTCGGCCTGCGCGTCGTGACAGACGTCGTCTATAACCACACGACCCAGTCGGGCCTTGGCGATCGGGTCGTGCTCGACAAGGTCGTGCCTGGCTACTACCACCGCCTGAACAGCGACAGCGGCCTCGTCGAGACGTCGACCTGCTGTGCCAACACCGCGACCGAGCACCGCATGATGGGCCGCCTGATGGTCGACTCGGTGGTGCTCTGGGCCAAGCAATACAAGGTCGACGGCTTCCGCTTCGACCTCATGGGCCACCACATGAAGGCCGACATCCTGCGCGTTCGCGCGGCGCTCGACGCGCTCACGGTCGCAGCCGATGGGGTCGACGGCCGCGCCATCTACCTCTATGGCGAGGGCTGGGATTTCGGCGAGGTCGCCAACAACGCGCGCGGTGTGAACGCGACCCAGCAGGCGATGGCCGGCACTGGCGTCGGCACGTTCAATGACCGGATGCGCGACAGCGTGCGAGGCGGATCGGCGTTCGACGCGGGCGATACCATCCGTGCCTCGCAAGGCTTCATCAATGGCCTCTACTACGAGCCCAACGAGTTCGGCACGGCCGACGCGGCGGCCAAGGAAGCGCTCTTGTTGGCGGCCGACCGTATCACCGTCGGCATGGCCGGCAACCTCCGCACCTTCAAGCTCACCGACCGCACGGGCACGACCAGGACCGGCGGCACTGTCCCCTACAACGGCGCCCCGACCGGCTACACGCTAGACCCGCAGGAGTCGATAAACTACGTCGAGGCGCACGACAACCAGACCTTGTTCGACATCAACGCCTACAAGACCAAGGCGAAGACCCCCGCCGCCGACCGCGCGCGCATGCAGTCGGTCGCGACCTCGGTCCTGCTCTACGGCCAGGGGATCCCGTTCGTGCACGCGGGGGCCGAGTTCCTGCGCAGCAAGTCGATGGAGCGTGACAGTTATGACTCGGGCGACTGGTACAACTTCTTCGACGTGACCGGTGCGACCAACAACTGGAACGTCGGCCTGCCCAACGCCGAGAAGGACCAGGCCAACTGGCCGCTCATCGGCGTCCTGCTCGGCGACGCGACGATCACCGTCAGCGCCGCCGATATCGCAGCGACGAAGGCCCGCTTCTTTGACCAGCTCGAGGTGCGCAAGAGCTCGCCCTTGTTCCGTTTACGCAGCGCGCCTGACGTCCAGAAGCGCCTCTTCCAGCACAACGTCGGCCCGAGCCAGAAGCCGGGCGTGCTCGTCTTTACCGTGAGCGACGCGACCTGCGCCGGCGACGACCTCGACCCGCAGTGGGACGGCCTCGTCATCTTCGTGAACGCCCGCCCCGAGGCCGCCTCGTTCGCCCTCGCTGGCGCCAGCGGCTGGCAGCTGCATCCCCGGCTCGCCGCGTCGAGCGACCCACTCGTGAAGACCGCGACCTTCGCCGGCACGACCTTCACGGTGCCCGCCCGCACGAGCGCGGTCTTCGTCCTGCCGCAAGGCGGCGCACGCGGCGCCGCGCCCGGCTGCAATCCCCTCTGATACAAAACTCAAAGCGCCCTGATGCCCGCAATGCCCGATGCCATCGTTTCTGAGCTCGCCGCACCGCGAGTCCGCCTGACCCAGCTTGCGAAGCGCGCCGGCTGCGCCGCCAAGCAGCCGCCCGGCTACCTCTTCGCGCTCCTCGGTCGGCTCCCCGCGCCAAGCGATCCCAATGTGCTGGTCGGTAGCGCTACCGCCGACGATGCGGCGGTCTACCGCCTCGACGCCGAGCGTGCGCTGGTCCTGACGACCGACTTCTTCACCCCCGTCGTCGACGACCCTTACGACTTCGGGCGCGTCGCTGCCGCCAACGCCCTGTCGGATGTCTATGCGATGGGAGGCCGCCCGCTGACCGCGCTCAACCTCGTCGGCTTCCCCGATCACCTGCTGCCGCCCGAGGTGCTGGGCGACATCCTGCGCGGCGGGGCCGACGTCGCGCGCGAGGCGGGCATCGACCTCATCGGGGGCCACACCATCAAGAGCGACGAGCCGATCTACGGGCTGGCCGTCACCGGCATCGTGCACCCCGATCGCATCGTCACGAACGCGGGCGGACGCGCGGGCGACGTGCTCATCCTGACAAAGCCAATCGGCCTTGGGATCGTGACGACCGCCGCCAAGCAGGGTCGCGATCACCTGGGCGCCATCGGCCACGCGATAGCGCTGATGACGACCCTCAATCGCGCCGCCGGCGACGCGATGACCTCGCTTGGCTCGGCCGTTCACGCGGCGACCGACATCACCGGCTTCGGGTTGCTCGGGCATTTGCGCAACATCGCGCGCGCAAGCAAGATCGGCGCGGTCGTCTCGCTCGCGTCGGTGCCGGTCATTCCCGCCGCCTGGGCCTACGTGCGCGAGGGTATCGCGCCGGGCGGAACGCACGCGAACCGGCACTTCCTCCTCGGCGTCGCTGGCGAGGCCGCCTTATCGCCTCCGGCTGCCGTTGCTGGCGAGCCCGCCGTATCGCCTGCGGCTGCCGTTGCTGGCGAGCCCGCCGTATCGCCTGCGGCTGCCGTTGCTGGCGAGCCCGCCTTATCGCCTGCGGCTGCCGTTGCTGGCGAGCCCGCCGTA
>Ga0105049_10000339_pt1 | contig 49630 bp, 41 predicted proteins | sample MAT06_FD_78087 | JGI IMG/M metagenome (GOLD analysis project Ga0105049, IMG submission 78087) | Freshwater microbial communities from Lake Fryxell liftoff mats and glacier meltwater in Antarctica - MAT-06 | ecosystem: Environmental > Aquatic > Freshwater > Ice > Liftoff microbial mat | place...
CCGCCAATATTATTAGCTGCCACTACATTTAGGGTGGATACAGTGGGGTCAAAAGATGAATTACCTCTAATGTCAGAATTCAGCAAATACAAATCACCCACCTCGGTTATGCCAGACGGTAATGTAACTATTTTGTTAACAATTTCAGCGCGATCTGACGAATTAGGCACGCGGGGAGTCAACGCACAATCGCCACCCCAATTGGTGGAAACATTCCATGCGCTAAGATCGGCACCAGTAAATTGACACACTCCCGCTGAGGCACTGAATGAGAAAAAAGCGGCTAACAATATGAATAAGGACTGCCAACTATTTTTTGTTGCGCGTTTTTGTGACGGCACTTTACGTGTAGCGGTTGTGAATTTAGTAGCTCGGTTAACTTCGCTAGCTTCGTTGGCCTCGTTGGCTTCGTGCGCTGAAATAAAATGAAACAGCTTGTTGGTCAATAGTGGTAGGCGATATTTCATTTGAAGCTCCCGAAGTGCGGCTAAATGTGTGTCGTTATTTTGTGCTGTTTGGTGTCGATTTCGCATCACTATTTCTGCAAGCGCTAGGTGCGGCAATCAAGGGTAGGATTATGCGTCACCGAGCGTTGCAAATAGTGGCAAAGCGAATATTAATATAGCAAAAACTAAAGCCTAGTACTGGCGCGGCGTTGCAGCACATTTATGCTGAAAACGCTTGTAATGACTAAACTTTTTTATTTTGCATCTATGACAAAAGTGTGTTGATTTTTATTGTTGTATATTGTGGAAAATAACACGCACCTTGCATTATGATACTGCGGGTAAGAGGGATAAAAGCACGCTCATTTTCATGAGAGGCCGTGCTCTTGTAGACATGACAGCATGGGGAGGGCAATCAGGGGTGAGCCGCTTCGCCCGACAATTTTGACGAAGGCGAAACTTCAATAATGCAGCTAGCTCCAACGTCAAGCGTGCCCGAACAAGTGCCCAAGCTAGCAACATAGCCAGCGCGACCGTCAAGGTAGGCGAAGATAAAAAGAGCAGGACATTGCCTGTGATTGTCACGATAATTTGTTTTTGCCCGTTAGAGCCGGTAATCCTAGAAACGGCAGTTGGACGGGTGCGTCCCACAGGGATACCGTCCCCGCTGGGGACATAAGTGTGCGTTTTTCGGACTCTCTAACTCGGCCTCATTTGGCCAACACGGACAGAGCAGGCCTTATCCTGCTAGGAGGAGCAACGCGGCTAGAAAGGTTGAAAAATGTGCAATCGCACTTGTAGCGTGCGTCGCCAACTAGGTGAACGTGCTAAACCGCTAAACTCGCTTATTCACGCGCACTTTCAAGCTACTGAAGCGGTCAACTGCCGTTCCTAGGATTAAGGGATGAGCGATGAGGGACGGGAACGGCGCAAGCTAGCGCCTTAGCCAAAAATGAAACCCCAGCATTAGCGGCAGTTTTGACGCTATTTTGGCTGAAAACGCCCGTCTATATTGCGTTTTATAAATTTTAAGCCGCCGTTGCCAATCGGCTTGAGCTTAGAATAGTCTCTCATTTTTCCACAACCAAGGTTTAATAACGCTGATCGTAAACGTTCCCGCCTCAAGATTGACAATCATCCATTTGTAAATCGCTACTGGTTTCGATTGCAAGCGAAAACCATTGGCTCGCAAAAATACATCCACACATGCGAAGGCCGCGCGCTTGTTTCCATTCACAAACGGGTGATGCATGGCAAGACTTTCAAACAACGCGGCGGCCTCATGAATTACATCCCGATAGTAGCCGCTCTTAGGGCGATAAAGAGCCGCTTCGAGTGCTCCACAAGATCACGCAATCCGTTAATACCGCCATAGCGTCGAATGAGCTCCCAATGCATCACTAGTGCTTCGGTAGGCGCAAGGTAAATCATCAACTACTTAACGAGGTCGCGGTACAGCGTATCGTATTCGGCAAGGCTCTCGCCAAAGGCGGTCAGCACAACGGTTCGTGGCGTGCCACATTTTTTCTTTTCTACAAAGTTTCGCAGCGCCTCATCGACTACACTCTGCAATTATTTACCTTCTTTCGCAGCAATCTCGCGCACTTGCTCAAGTACTTTAGGATCAGCCTGCGTAGCAAATTTTTGGAACACAGCAGCCATTTTTTGAATCTCCTGACAAATCACGATTAATCATGTTACGACGCCAGATGCCTAGTATCCAGCAAAAGCTTGTACAGCCGTGTCGAGCGAAAGCCTTCAGAATTTTGTAGGGTGTGAAATTGTTCGCGAATTTGCCGTACGCCGATAGCAAGTTTTAAAGGACGGCAATCCTGGCCTAATTTTGTTACCTGTGAGGCGCTGAGCCGCAATGTCCTGCCGCGACCGTCAACGCTGCTATCCTGCTATCGCTAAGCCCGTCCAAAAATAATTTTTTCCTGCTTTAACAAGCGCCCTATTATTACCACACACACCACAAATATGGTGATGTTAATTGCCGCGGGTATTAGGTAATGCATTACCTCAACCGACTCACCACGCAAGATGCGGGTAATGACCATTAACTGCGCAAGCACCGGCACAAATAATTGCCATGTGGCATCTTTGAATTGCCCTAGCAGTGCTACCACCGGCAGTAGTGCGATCACTTGTATGGCATAGGCGGCGTAGGTTTGGCCTTCTTTGAAGGTGCGTCCGTAGGTGGAAAGTAAAATTTGCACCAGCGCCATCGCGGGTGCAAATGTAGCGAGCATCGCAAAGAAAACCACGTATTGTTGCAACGAGAGTGAGATGACGCCGCCGATGTTGGGCAAATTCCCAAATTTCAACGTCAACGCAAATCCCAGCAGAGTGAGAATCGCAATACCGAATGCGTAAAGCGACACCGCGAGCGCTTTACCAAGCACCAGTGCTTCACGCGCAATCGGTGTCATTAGCAATGGCTCAAGGGAACCACGCTCGCGCTCCCCTGCCCCTAAATCCACCGCCATTGATGTACAGCCGGTAACGCAGCCTATCAAGGTTATCCACGGGATGATGAACAGCAATGCGGCAGCGCGTTGGGCAGCGGTGCCAAGATTGGTGTTTTCCACTTCCACCGGTCGTAATATGGCGCTGGATACGCCGCGCGCGGTTAAACGTTGGGCGGCAACTTCTTGGTTGAAACCACGCATAACGCCGCGTAAGACGCTAATGGCCGCGTTGCCGGTATCTTGACGCGTATCGTCATAGACGAGTTCAACTTTAGCGTCACCCTCGACCAATTTTTGGCTAAAGTTTTCGGGGATGACTAATACCGCATCGTGCTTGCCCTCTTTAATGAGTGCGCGAAAGTCTGGTTTTGGCTGTTTGATGGTCATGTCCTGACGCTGCATGAAATTGACCAACGCCGGGCTATTGGTCTCGCCCTGCACAAACACCTCTTTTTTCTCAAATTTTTGCTCGATTGAGGACATGAAGTAGCCAAGCCCCATCAAAATCGCCGGGCCCATCGCAATGGAAAGAAGCAGCACCAATAACGTGGTGCGCTTGTCGCGCATGTGGTCGGTCAGCTCTTTTTTAGCGACCGTAATGATTGTTTTAAATTTAGAAATTGCCATGGCTTAGGCCGCCTTCATATTGTGTTGTTCGTCATCAATGCCGGCAAGCGCAACGAAGGCATCTTCTAAATTATCCTTGCCACTCATCTGAAGCAATGCGTCGGTAGTGCCCTCGGCGGTGATACGACCTTTAGCGATGATGATGATGCTGTCGCAGAGGGCGGCGACTTCCTGCATGATGTGAGATGAAAACATCACCGTGCGCCCTTCTGCTTTAAGCCGCTGAATGAGGCTGCGCAATGCACGCGTGGTCATCACATCCAGCCCATTGGTGGGCTCATCCAGAATGACGGTCGATGGCTCATGCACCAGCGCGCGAATAATGGCGACTTTCATGCGTTCACCTTGTGAAAAACCTTCGCTGCGCCTATCCATAATGTCTTTCATATCAAGCCACTCAACAAATCTAGCGATAGTGGCTTCACTTTTTACGCTCTCAATGCCGCGTAACTCGGCGTAGTAGCGGATGTTTTCACGTGCAGTAAGCCTGGTGTAAAGGCCACGTGCGTCGGTTAAAATCCCGCACTTTTCACGTGCGGCGTCTGGATTTTTAGCCACATCGATATCGTCAATGGTGACGCTACCACCACCGATCTCAACCAGCGAGCCGATCATACGAATTGACGTGGTTTTACCGGCACCGTTTGGGCCGAGTAGCCCGGTAATGGCGCTGGAGGGGGCGATAAAACTGACGTCGTCAACGGCAGTGACAGTTTTATCGGCAACCTTAAATGATTTATGCAAATTTTTGACGGCAATCATTTTTTATCTCCTACATTTTTTTGTTTTTCCACCATCGGTTGATAAAAGGTGGGACGCGGTAATCGTTTTAGGCAGTCACCATTGAGCTCGGCCACCGACGCTTTCTTAATAAATTGTTTAACGATTTTCGGGCCGCAACCTTGGTGCGATGTACCGTGACCGATATTCGGCGCGACAAAATGTACGCTGTTGCTAAACGTCTTTTTTATCTCGTCGCCAAACGATGGTGGTGTGACCGGATCCAGCCCGCCCGAAAGAATCAAAACGGGTTTATCAGAGACCACTGGGGTGAAAAAATCTGCCGCCACTTTGCCTTTAGGCCACACTTCGCAGGCGGTGGAAAATTCACGAATGAAGCTGGATCGAAATGGCTCAATTCTGTCTGCCGCCTCGTGCATCGCGGGGGTGATGCGCGGCACATCCTCATTACAGGAAACCGACATACGCATCCCAATGGCGACCTTATCTTCCGCCATTTCAGACACACCGCTGGTGAGCGCTGTGAGCGGTGCGTAGTTGCCTAAATTCGCTTGGCGCAACGCTTCCGGTAGTACCGCCACAAGCTGCGGCACATAGAGCGTTGAGAACGCAGCCATCGCCATGCTCTCGCGGGAAATGGTTGCTTTTTTAGCAATGCCGGTTAACGGATTGGCTATTTCTAATGTTTGCGGGTTTCTATCCAGCCGCGCGAGCATGGTGGCAAAATCAGCACGCATCGCGGGATAGTCGTTATTACAGGTTGACGATTTTTCGCAGGAAACAAAGGCCGCTTCAAGTGCTGCGCCCGCATCACGTGCAAAATTTTCGGGCAAAATGAGCGATGGTGACGCGACACTGTCGAGTGTCACTGAGCGAACCTGATTCGGATAGCGACGCAAATATTCCTGTGCCGAACGCGTGCCGTAAGATGCGCCCCAGAGGTTAATCTTGTCGTAGCCTAAGGCCGCTCTGACATCATCGTAGTCAGCCATGGCGGTGGTAGTGCCGTACTGGGTTAGGTCGGCTTTTTTAGCTAGCGTATCGCGGCACTCGGCATAGAGCTTTAGGGTGAGTTGACGGCGCTTATCGGCATTCGCCATTTCCGGATTGTCATCGGTCGGAAATTTGCAGGTGAGCAAATTAGATTTACCCGTGCCGCGCTGATCGATAAATACAATATCGCGCTTGGTATTGAGCGTGCCTAAAATCATTTTGGCGGTTGGCACCAAGTCGGTTGCGGCCTGCCCAGGACCACCGGCAAATAGGAATATCGGATCTGGCTCTTTGATACGCGCCGAGGCAGGCAGCACCACAATATTGAGCGCGATTTTGCGGCCCGTTTTCAACTCGCGATTTTCAAACACCTCAAGCTTGGCGCACTGCACCGCGTTATCAACACCGGGGATACGGCATTCATTAAGCGCTAATGTCGGCGGCGCTTTCGAAGCATTTTCATTTGAACAGCCGCTTAGAATATAGAGAGTTATAACTGTAGCTGCCGCCAGTATTGGCCGTATCAAGGGTAAGCTAGGCATATTTCGTTCCGCTATCTGAATAGTAAAGTCACGATGGTGCGACAGCAAGACTTTAGCGGAAGATTGCAGCGTAAAGCGAAGGCAAATGACGAAACCCCGATTTATAGCGACGAATCCAATTTACGCGTCACGCGAATGCTAAACCGGGATCGTCCAATGGAGATCCGGCCGGGATTATTCGCGTGAAAAAGGACAGTGTCGGCTAACAGGTTACGCGTTGCCGCAAGCGCATCACACAAATATTACGCGCTATGTATCTCCGCACGGCGTTTTGCAATCTCAGATGAGATATTAGTAATGATGATGGCCGCGCGTAGCGCTTTCGCATCCGCTTTCCCATCAATATCGATTGGCGTGATATAAAGTTTTACAGGATGACGCACACCATTAAGGGCGCGCATAAACACATCAATTGCGATGGGGTTTTTACGATTAAGCATACTGTCATAAAACGATTTCCAATCGACGCTTTTATCCGTTGCACTCACCAAATCACTGATGGTGGTGACCGCCAAATCCGTATGCCGATAACCAAAGGCGGCCTCCGCCGCGTGGTTCCACTCGATAATTCGGCCAAAATGATCGCATTCCAACACTGGTAGTAAGGTCGTCTCCATATGTTGCGCTAGCGTCGCCACACGGCGGCGCGATTCAAATTGGGCGCGTTTAACGACTTCTGTTCTGTGCTCAAGTTTTTGCAAATTCATGCCCAGCGTTGTGTTTTCATCCGTCGTTTCGCGATGTAGCTGTTCGATCTCAAGCTCAGAAAGTATGCGCGCACGAATATTTCGATGCTGCTTTTCCGCCATATAAATGATCGCGCCAAACATAAATATAGCGACTGCACCCGCCAAAATATTGCCGTCATCGCGCAGAAAAAATAAGTAAATAATCGTCGGCACACAAGCGGGTATGGCAAACGCAGCATGGGCAAAACGCACCGGCGCGTACGGCACCACTGATCCACCAACATAACCCATGATGACAATGATCGAAAACAAAGCCCGGTAAATTGGCTCAGGCACGTAAAGCCAAGTGCCCAATAGCCCGAACAAAGTGCCGACCAGCACATTGCCGATTAAGGCCAACTTAATCCAAAAATCGGCATTTAGCGGTTCGCCAACCATACTCAATTCGCGGTTGTCGTTAACGGCTAAGTCAGGAGGCGGGTCGGCGTGATGCACATATTGCCTATAAACTAATACTCGGTACAGCATGATCCCCGCCGCAAATAAAAACCACGCCACGCCTCGGGCGGCATCCCCTGCCTGATAGAGCATTAGTAGGGTTAACAATGTGCCAGCCATCGACAACACCATCGAGCTCGGCATGGCGCTATACAGCGCTGCGACTTGGCGATCTTTAAGGATGATTGATTGCGCTTTAGTCACCCGCAGTAATGAGGTTGTGCTCTCATGATTTGAGCGATATAGCGTGTCACGATCAAGCGAACTATGTTTGTCGAGAGAAGACATTTTTAATTTTTATGAATTCAATAGTGTGCGATATTTCACGGTACGCTTAAATAGCGGTGTTGAATGTGAACTGGCTCACATTTTGCAGGGTTTGCTGGCTTTTAGATGCTTTTAACAACAGTCGACCTGTGATTACGGGATGCTAGTGTCTCAAAACACAGATAATCCTAGAAACGGCAGTTGGACGGTTATGTCCCATAGGGATACTGTCACCGGAGGGGGACATAAGCGCCAGTTTTTCGGACTCTCTGGCAGGGCTCATTTGGCAAACACGGACGACTGAGGCCTTATCCTGCTAACAGAAGCAACGCCGCCAGAAAGTTTGAAAAATGTGCAATCGCACCCGTAGCCGCGTTAGCAAAATAAGTCACCATATTGGTGAATCATGTAAACCACTAAACTCCTTAACGGACGCGGACGTTCAAGCATCTCAAGCGGTCAACTGCCGTTTCTAGGATAATGCTTGATGCAGAACAATTCCCTATACCGAACGCTATTACTTGCAGTGCTACTTTGCTTGTGCGGGCAATTCAATATCGCGTCCGCCAAGGATGCCGTGCAAACGCCACCAGTGATCGCTGCTAAGATTGAGGCGGGCGGCACAAACGCCTCGCCTTACCCCGTCACCGAACTACTGATGACGGCGATGTCGCTTATCGGCGTGAATTACAAATTTGGTGGACATACGCCGGAATCAGGCTTTGATTGTTCAGGCTTTGTGCGGCATTTATTTGCCTCCACCCTGTCAATTGACTTACCGCGATCATCCATGGCGATGGCAAAAGCACAGCGGGGGTTGAGCATTGAGCGTGATGCGCTGAAGCCAGGCGACTTGGTTTTTTACAACACCCGCAAACGCCCCTATTCACATGTTGGTATTTATATTGGCGAAGGTCGGTTTATTCATGCGCCATCACGCGGCAAGTCTGTAGAAACGGTTGATATGAATGAGCGCTACTGGGCGAAACGGTTCAACGGCGCCAGACGGATAGTTGACGAGCTAACTGGCCAGCCCGAAACTAGACCCATAAATGAAAACGCCGTACCTAGTTAGAATACGGCGTTTTTTGTACTCACTTACGGGCGCTAACTACTCGCCAAACATACGCTGCTTTAATTCGCGGCGCTCCTGCGCTTCAATGGTCAATGTAGCGGTCGGGCGCGCAAGTAAGCGCGGGATGCCGATAGGATCGCCAGTTTCGTCACAATAGCCATATGTGCCCTCATCAACACGCACAATTGCAGCTTCAACTTTCTTCAGCAGCTTGCGCTCACGGTCGCGTGCGCGTAGCTCAAGCGCATGCTCTTCTTCAAGTGTGGCGCGGTCTGCGGGATCAGGCACGATGGCTAACTCACGGAGATGCTCGGTGGTTTGGCCAGCATTTTCACGAAGCTGCGAGGCAAGCGCCGTTAATCGATGTTTGAAAAACGCGAGCTGCGCCTTTGACATGTATTGGTCTTTCGTCTGCTTCAATATTTCCGCTTCAGAAATCATACCGTCAACACGCTTGGTGTTTGGGTTAAACGGCAGCACATTAGACACTGCGGCCTTCACCGTCATCGACTTTGGCAACGCGCGAATCGGCGCATGCACCACAACGATAGGCGGCGGCGTTGCGGCAACGAGCGATGGTTTGGTATTCACTTTGCCACCAGTCGGTGGTGGCGCAGAGGTGGTTGCTGCTATCGCGCCTTTAGCACCTTTAACAAGCGGTGCGGTTTCAGCAGCTACCGCCTTTGTGGCTTTACTGAGTTTCTCCGCTTTTGTTAGTTTGGCAGGTTTGGCGTCAACCTTTGCTTCTGCCTTTTTGTCCGCTGCGGGCGCCGGTGGAGGGGCGAGTTTTACGTTTGTTTTTGGAGTCACTTTTGGAATAACTTTACTGAGTTTGATTGGTTTGGCGGGTTTGATGGGTTTGATGGGTTTGGTGGGTTTTGCTTGCTTGGCTAGAGGTTTTGTCGTTTTTGTGACGACTTTTTTCAGCGCTTTAGGTGCAGGTTTTGCAGGTGGCTTTGCTTTCTTAGCAACACGCTTCAGCAATGGTTTGGCAACTTTTTTCGCAGGTGTTTTTACAACTTTTTTGACAACCTTAGTCGCAACTTTTGCTAGCACTTTTTTAGCGGCGGGTTTAACCGCCGGTTTGGCGGTTTTCGCTTTGGGCTTGGCGGCCTTAGCAACCGCTTTTGGCTTCGCGTTGGACTGCTTTTTTACCGCCTTCGCCGTATTGGGCGCAACTTTTTTTACCACTTTTTTAATGGTTGGTTTAGCCGACGTTGCGGTTTTTTTTGCTGTTGCCATGCCGTTCTCCTTGCGCGCGCACAATATTTTTATTGTCTTGCACTGTCGAATAATCGAAAAACCTCAAACGATTTAACCATACACCTGTTACAAATTACACAGCCTACATCTCGGCACAAAAAAATAGGTAAATGAATAATCTCCTATATTAATGGCCGTGACGTTGGCGCAAACGTGGGTTGCGAAACGCGAAAAACGCGTAAGTCTACTTAAACTTAGTGGTAAACACAACGTAGACTGTCGATACTCTTGAATAAGTTAGGTCGGATTGACCCCATCATCCTTCGGTTTGGTAAACCAGCTAAGCAATACGGATGTCAGCAATATTAGCGCGACGACGCCGAGCGAAATGAACACCGGAATCTTGACCCAATTGACAATCAGCATCTTGGTACTGACAAAAATGAGTACGCACGCAAAGCCATATGACACCAAGTGAAAGCGACTCGCCAAATCGGCCAATAAAAAGTACAACGCGCGCAGACCGAGAATGGCAAAAATATTCGAGGTCATAACAATAAATGGGTTCTCGGTTATCTCAAAAATAGCTGGAATTGAATCCACCGCAAATACCACGTCGGTAATGCCAATCATGACAATAACCACTAACAACGGCGTGAACTATCTAACGCCCGCCTTCATGACGGTGACTTGCTCGCCATGAAATTCAGCGGTTAATTTGAAATGCTTGCGAATAAACTTAAGCAGTGGATTTTGATTCGAGTCTGGCTTGGCCTCTGCAAACACCAACATCTTCACGCCAGTGAATAGCAGAAAGGCGCCGAATACGTATAACAACCAATGAAATTGCGGAATTAGCCAAGCGCCAATCAAAATCATGATCACCCCTAGTGCAATCGCTCCAAATACGCCAATGACCAAGGCCCGACGCTGAACCTCAGGCGGCACTGCAAAAAAAGTAAATATTATCAAGAAGACAAAAATATTATCTACTGACAGCGAGTTTTCAACTAGATAGCCAATGAGAAATTCGGTGACCTTCAAAGTGGCAAATTCACGATTAAATTGCCCGTCCAAATACACCCGAAGCAGGCCTGCAAATACAAATGAGAGTGAAATCCATACTAGCGACCAAACGATAGCCTCTTTGGAGGTTACTTTTTGTCCTTTTTTACGATCAAGTAAAATCAAATCGACCATGAGTGCAATAACAACAAAAATCGTAAAGCCCACCCACATCATGGGTGTACCAATAGTTTCAAAAATGTTTCATGTCCCTTAAGTTAAACCGATGCCATATATAAGTGCGGCACGGACAGGTCATGGGGTGAGATGAAATGCCTTTGCCACATCAACCTGATGTGCAAAGGTCTTGCTCAGGTTTCAATGTTGAAACGTTAACCACACCGGAAACTTTATAAAGTTTCGTATTGACGATGTGGAAAATCTTTATTGTCGAACAACGATAAAGACAAGCTACTTCCCTTTGGAAAACCGATGGATTATAGTTTGATTTGCAAATCAATCGCATTTGCACGACAGGACTGCGTGGGCTTCTAGATCCGTTAAAAGATAAAAAAATGACTTAACAATATCGGTATCTGCATCTGTAACCGTTCGAGCTGGTTACGTGGCAACCGGAAGCAAAAAAACGGTAGATATGCGTTGCGCCTTGTAAAATTAGCAAATGATATTTTTTCGCCCCATAATTTTTGTACTGCGCTACTTATGTGCGGACTGAGCGGCTTCGTCACTTTTCAGCGTACCGACTATGATGCGTTGCAAACGCTAAAAAACATGAATCGTCGCTTGACCCATCGCGGACCAGATGCGGAAGGCTATGCGAGCCTTGACAATGTGCATTTGGGACATCGTCGATTATCGGTTATTGATATTGCTGCCAGCACACAACCAATGACAACGGCTGACCTACGGCATACGCTTGTGTTCAACGGTGAAATTTACAATTACATCGCATTACGCAATGAATTGCGCAGTCTGGGAAGACAATTTCGCACCAATGGCGATACAGAAGTTGTCTTACAGGCTATTGCCCAATGGGGCGATGCGGCGCTCACCAAGCTTCAAGGCATGTTTGCATTTGTCTCCTATGACCATCATTTGAAATCACTGCTATTGGCACGTGATCATATTGGCGTGAAGCCACTACACACGTCTTGGGATGGGACAACATTTTTGTTTGCATCCGAGCTAAAAGCCATCATTGCGCATCCTGCTGTTTCCCATGCCATTGATGTCGATGCACTGAATATTTTTTTAGAGTGCCAATACATTCCGGCGCCATTGACTATTTACAAATCGATTCGTAAGCTCGCCGCAGGCCACGCCATTAGGCTAAATACCGCCACTGCTGAAGTCAACGCGTGGAAATACTGGCAGCCAAGCTATGGCGAGAAATTATCGCCATCGTTGGGCGAACAGGAGTCCGTGGACGCACTTGACCGTGAATTACGTACGTCGGTGAAATCGATGCTTGTCGCCGACGTGCCACTAGGCGCATTTGTCAGCGGCGGAATTGATTCAAGCCTGATTGCTGCGTTGATGACTGACATTACCGCCAAACCAATCGAAACCTTTAATTTAGGCTTTCTTAATAGCCAAGGTGAGGCAGACACCACCCAAAGCGAGCACGATGAAGCGGCGCGCGTGGCGAAACATTTAGGCAGCAATCATCATCAATTGATGGTGTCCGCAACCGACATAACGGACGCGTTTAGTCATTGGGTGGATGTATTTGACGAACCATTCGGCGACCAAGCGGCGCTGCCGACAATGCTGTTATCAAAACTCACCCGCCAACATGTGACGGTCGCCCTAACGGGCGAAGGTGCGGATGAATTATTTTCGGGCTATAGCAACTACCGCAAACGCGTTGCCGAGGAAAAAATATCCGGCCTGCTCGGCGCCGCTGGTTCCCCATTGCCGATGTTGCTAGGCACACTTCCCGCCGCGGCGCGCAAAGATAGGCTGATCAAAGCGATCATGCAGCCGCTGAATAAGCGCTATGCAACGATACCCAATGTATTCGATACCGCGATGCAGCCACAGCTATTCTCAGACAAATTACGGGCAGATCAACAAACACATATCGCTGACTATGCAGCGAAATTTTTTGATGAATGTAATGCGCGTGATTATCTTGAAAAAATTATGTATGTCGATATGAAACTTTGGCTGCCTGATGATTTATTAACCAAGGTGGATCGCGCCACCATGGCGTACTCACTTGAAGCCCGCGTACCCTATTTGGATCATCGTTTCGTCGAATTCGTTGCACGACTTGACCCAACGCTGAAACAGCACGATAAAACGACCAAGTATATTTTGAAAAAATGTGCCGCAAAATATTTGCCCGACGACATTATCAATCGCGGTAAGCAAGGTTTTGTGATGCCGCTTTCTGACTGGCTTGATGGGCAATTAAAACCGCATGTGGATTTAGCGCTAGGCACAAATGGTTTACAAAAGCGCGGTCTATTTCGTGACGGTGCGCTTCAACAATTGCAAGCGCATCACAAGTCAGGCAGGCACAATCATGCTGGGCGAATTTGGGCACTTACGGTATTAGAGCAATGGTTTACGCGCTATTCCCCTGAGTTTTCATTATGATATTCCCCGCTATTGAAGCAGAGAAAATAAAGCATGTTCTCATTATTAACGTGACGCGCATCGGTGATACGCTGCTTGCCACGCCGGCGATACGTGCTATTGCAATACATTTTCCTAACGCTGACATCACCTGCTTGGGGCATCCACAACGTTATACCGTCTTACAAAATTTGCCTTACTTAGCCAAGGTCGGCGCGATTAGCAAAAAAACTGCTTGGATGCGCGGCTGGAAAGATGTCTCTACAGAGCATGAGTTCGACATTGCTTTTGTCTGGGGGCAAGATACAGCGCTGGTAAAGTACGCACTGCGTAAAGCTCGAAAAGTCGTTGCTGAACGCCAGCAAGATATCGCACTGAACGCGAAACTGGCACTTGCATTCGATCTACCGTTACCTAACAGTATTCATGCGGTTGCACGATTTTTGTCGATGATCGAAGTCTGCGGCATACACTCACAATGCTATCAACTTGACTATGTTGTTACTAGCGCAGAACGCCAGGCGGCAACGAATAAGCTCCGGGCTGCACTAGGCGGCGTCAATTTTCCTACCATTGGCTTTCAAGTCGCGAGCTTCGCCACTAAAGCTTGGCGAGACTGGCCCATTAACAGGTTTATCGAGCTTGGTCTACAAATTGTGCAAGCCCATCCCAATGCACGCTTTGTATGTTTCGGCGCGCCCGGCGATAAGGCGCGTATTAATGAACTTGCTGGCGCATTGCGTGGCCGCGTCGTTAATTTTGCAGGTCAAACGCCACTACGCGAATCCGCTGCCATCATGTCGCAACTTGATTTATATGTCGGCGTCGATACGGGGCCAAGTCATCTGTTCAGCACACTCAAAAAACCGATGGTTGTGCTCTATCACCCGATTATTCCAAGTGCGCTGTATAAACCGTTAAATCACCCTGCACTATTTGCAATCGATCACCCGCTAGCCAGCCCCACCTGCCGCGACAAAGTGCCGATGAATGACATTTCTGTCGCCACTGTGTGGAAAGCGGTTGCGCGCGCTTTAGAGGGCGAAAAATCACTTCTACCCGGCCTGCCTTCTCCCGGCATTGATAAAGGCGTTGCCGCATGGCCTGGGGATGCACTGTCGATGCGCTAACGCTAATGTTAGCTAGTCACCTTTTCCTCAACATAGCGTCCTGGTGCGGCTTCTATCGGTGGGTAATTTTTTGTACCAAGCTCTTTACGTGCAGCGATCTTGCGGCCGCCGAATGGCGCTAGCCAGCGAGACCATCGCGTCCACCAACTTCCGGGTGTTTCAGTGGCACTCGCGACCCAATCACTAGCATTCGTTGCAACCTTGCCACCTGACCAATAACTGCGTTTGTTCTTTGATGCGGGGTTAACCACGCCAGCGATATGGCCAGATGCGCCAAGGTAGAACTCCACTTCACCACCAAACGTCGCTGCACTAGCGTAGGCGGAACGCCACGGCACGATATGGTCTTCTTTCGCGGCGAATACGAAGGTGGGCATATCAACGTAACGCATATCAACTGGCACGCCACAGACACTGACTTTGTCGGGCTTGACAAGGTTGTTATCGACATACGTATTTTGAACGTACCAGCAGTACCAAGGGCCAGACAAATTGGTGCTATCGGCATTCCAATAAAGGAGGTCAAATGCGGCTGGTTTGCCGCCTTTGAGGTAGTTGCTAATGACATAGTTCCAAATCAAATCATTCGCGCGCAATGATGAAAATGCGAAGGCCAATTCAGCGCCACTAACAATGCCGCCGCCACCTACTTCGCGCCAGCGTTTTTCGATAAATGCGTCGTCAATGTATGCGTTGATATCGCCAACATCGGTGAAGTCAACAAAGGTGGTGAGGAAGGTCGCACATTCGACAACATCGTGCCCCATGCGCCGCAGCACAGCCAAGGCCGTGGCGAGCAGAGTACCGCCGACACAAAAGCCTAATACATTAATTTTGTCCACATTGGTAATTAGGCGCACCGTGTCGATGGCCTTCACTACCCCGTTTGCAATGTAGTCATCCCACGTTAAGTGGCCTAAGGATTCATTTACGTTACGCCATGAAACGACGAATACCGTATGACCTTCGCTAACCGCGTAGCGAATATAGGAGTTTTCTGGCGTTAAATCGAGAATATAGAATTTATTGATGCAAGGTGGCACAAATAAAATCGGCCTGAGATAAACCTCAGTCGTTAGTGGCGAATATTGAATCAGTTGAAAAATATCGTTTTCAAATACGACAGAACCCGGTGAGACGGCAATATTTTTACCGACTTGAAATGCAGATTCGTCGGTGATCGAGACGCGCCCTTTTGCCATGTCTGCTTGCAAATTTTCGAGCCCAAGTTTGATCGATTCACCCTTCGACGCCATCGCAAGCTGGAGCGCCTCTGGATTGGTGGCTAGAAAGTTTGACGGCGACATAGCGTCTAAATATTGCTTCAGAAAAAAATGTGTGCGCTTTTTTTGCGTGTCATCAATTGGCGCCACACTCAGGCTTTGTAGTAGCGCTTGGCTCGTCGCTAAATAAGCATCCGCTAACAATCGAAATGGCGGTAACGACTGCCAAGCGTCGCTAGCGAAGCGTTTGTCGTTAGCGCTAGAGCCTTCTAAATTAGCTAAAAGTTGCTGACGTTCAACAGCATTTAGTGATGACATCGCGTATGCTTATCGTTATTGATCAATCGCTTATTTTCGCACTGAACGTCAACCCTATGTATATCGTTGTTATCGCATGGCTCTATGTTGTTGTGTTAATGGCCTTTACCGAGTCCAGCATCACCGCAGGTGTGCTGACATTTTTCTTTTTTGGGTTAGCGCCGTGCTTACTGTTGCTTTGGTTATTTGGCGGGCCCTCACGTAAACGGCACAAGCTATTGCGCGCCCGAACAAAAGCACAATCAATGACCGATGAAAACGTGAACGAGCAAGATAGACCCCACTCCCAAACCGATCAACGCAAACTGGGCGAGTGAATCCTTGAGCGACGTACGGCGGTGCAGCCCCGGCATCAAATCGGCAATGGCAACATAGATCATGCTTGCTGCCGCCAAACAGAGAAAAATGTAAGAGTAGGCTTGCATCGCCTGCAATAGAAAATACGCCATCACAGCACCGACCAAGGTCGCCAAGCTCGACACCATATTCCAGAACAGTGCTTGGCGTTTAGTAAAACCAGAATGCATCAAGACTAGAAAGTCACCCAATTCTTGCGGCAATTCATGCGCAATGATGGCGATGGCGGTGACGATGCCTAAGCGAACATCGGCAACAAATGCGGCGGCAATCGCTAAACCATCGGTAAAATTATGAAAACCATCGCCGATGATAACCATCCACCCTGCTGATTTGTTGCCTTGATGGACTGCATGATGGGAATGTACGCCGCTGGGTTCATGCGAAAGTGCCGCAAACTCTGCGCCATGATCATGACTGTGCCGCCATAAGACCATTTTTTCCAATGCAAAAAAACCGAGAATACCGCCCAAAATCCAGCCTGCCACCGCGTGATATTCGGTGGTGGATTCAAAAATATGTGGTAGCAAATCCAAAAACACGACGCCTAGCATCGCGCCAACGGCGTAGCTTACAAAAAGTGGGATTAACTTAGGTTGTACGCGCCACGCGATGGTCGCCGCCAGCACGACCGAGATGATGCCGCCGACGAGCGCGGCGATGATTATGTAGGTGAGAATCATTGGGTGCTTTGAATGGGATTTCTGCTTAGACTTTTATTTGCAACTCAATTGCATTATTTTAGCACGTAGCAATATCGCCACTTTACTCGCGCCAAATTAACGCCGCCATCCGACCAGACTGTTGACCAGACCTGCCTTCCCGTCGATAAGAAAAAAAACGTGTAGCGTCGCTCGCGGTACAGAATTGCCCGCCGTAAATTTGCGCGGCTGGTACACCTGCTGCCGCCAACTTAACCCGCGCCAGCATAAATATGTTTGCCCAATATTTGCGGTTATTTTCAACTATAAATGGCTGGAACGCCTTATCTAGAATAGTGTTTACAATTTTTCCTTGAAACGCTGCTCGCACATCGTCGCCAACTTCAAATTGCGTAGGGCCAATGGCTTGCCCCAAATACGCCATGAGAGTTTGTGGTGGGACTTGCATCGTGGCAATGGTGGCCTCAAGCACGCCAGCCGCCAACCCACGCCAGCCAGCGTGTGCTACCGAAACCACGCTACCAGCAACATCGGTAAACAACACCGGCAGGCAGTCGGCCATTGTTACGGTACAAACCACCCCTTCTCGGCGTGCGACGGCAGCATCAGCGACGATATTATTCGTTGATGTTGCCGTATCGAGCACGGCAACATCCGTGCCGTGCACTAGGCTAATCCAATTGGGTTGATGGCCGATGAGCGTAGCTAATCGCTGGCGATTTTCCGCCACGGCAGCGGCGTTGTCCCCGGCGCTTTTGCCTAAATTTAGGCTGGCGATGAGGCCATTTGCGGTATTACGACTTACGCCGCCCGCACGGGTGGTCAATATGGCGCGCACATTTTTTGGTGCGGGCCAATCGGGCTCAATGCAGTCACTTAATTTCAACATCAGACGGCGGCGACAGCCTCGATCAGCGCTGCCAAATCATCCGGAATGGCCGATTCAAATGAGACAATTTTTTTCGTTTTTGGATGTTCAAACGCGAGCGTTTTAGCATGCAGCGCTTGGCGATTAAAGTTGGCAACCGCGTCGTGCAATAAAGGGGTTAACCCTTTGATGCCCTTGCCATAAACGCTATCACCTTCAAGCGGAAAATTGATTGACGCCATATGGACACGGATTTGGTGCGTGCGGCCGGTCTCTAATTGGCATTCAACTAATGTGTGGAACCGAAACGATTCCACCACCCGGTAATGTGTCACCGCATGTTTCGCGCTGGCTTGCCCAATATCATTAATGACCGACATCTTTACCCGATCACGTGGATGGCGACCAATCGGTCGATCAACCGTGCCATCCACAAGTACATGCCCGCGCACCAACGCCGCATAGCAGCGCGTGACCGTATGCGACTGCAATTGCCGAACGAGTGCCAACTGTGCGGCTTCATTACGGGCGATAACCATGAGTCCGCTGGTATCTTTATCCAGCCGATGCACAATACCCGCACGCGGCACGCTTGCCGTCTCTGGGTAGCGATACAAAATTCCGTTTAATACCGTGCCCGACCAATTGCCCGCTGCGGGATGTACTACTAAATTAGGCGGCTTGTTAATGACGATGACGTCATCATCTTGATAAACAACATCCAGCGCGAGATTTTCGGGCACAAACGTGTCTTCGTCATCACGCGGTCTAAGCATAACGGTCAGCATTTCCCCGCCGAGCAACTTAGTTTTTGGAAGCGCTGTGACGGAATTTATTAAGATATCACCCGTCTTTACGAGTGCCGCTAAGCGACTACGGGAAACGTCAGGGAACAACGTTGCCAGCGCGGCGTCCAACCGGCTGCCCGATAAACTCAGCGGAACTTTAATATTTATAGGCGTTATCTGCGACTTGCCCGCTACCTCGAACGCAGGCGCTAGGCTATAATCGTCGTCTTCAAAATCGTTTGATTGCATGGTTGAAAGTATGACACGTTCCCCTTTATCTTCCTCCCCTATGACATTCGCGCGCGCGCTTTTAGCCGCGTTCATATTGCCGATAACCCTCGCTGGCTGTGGATTTTTTGGCGATAAAAATTCAGATAGCCCTAAAAATTGGACTGTCGAAAAATTCTACGCAAACGCTAAAGCGGAGCTTGACTCAGGCAATAATCAAGGTGCCGTTAAACTTTACGAGCAATTAGAAGCGCGTTTCCCATTTGGACGTTACACCCAACAAGCGCAGCTTGATATTGCCTACGCTAATTACAAAGACAACGAAACCGCACAGGCGGTTGCTGCGGCTGATCGTTTCATGAAGCTGCATCCAAACCATGTCGCCCTTGATTACGCGCTCTACATCAAAGGCTTGGCCTATTTCAAGCCCGACTTAGGTATTTTTGGCTCAATCTTGAATCTTGATCCCGCTGAACGCGACCCAAAAGCCCTGCGCGATTCATTTGATGTATTCAAAGAATTAGTCAGCCGCTTTCCGGACAGCATCTATGCTGACGATACCCGTGCCCGTATGGTGTATTTGGTCAACACCCTGGCTAAACATGATTTATCGGTCGCTCGTTACTACTACAATCGCGGTGGCTATCTAGCGGCGGTGAACCGCGCACAAACCGTAATCACTCGTTACCCGCAAGCACCGGTCGCCGAGGAAGCGCTCGTCATTACTATCCAAGCCTACGAAAAAATGGGGATGCCAGAGCTTGCCGCCACATCGCGTCGCGTACTTGAAAGAAACTTTCCTCAGAATAGTTTAATTAGTAAAAATGCTAGCAGTAGTGGCAAAGCTTGGTGGAAACTTTGGTAGTTTTTGCTACTCATATCCTATTCCCCCGCCAGCAACTAATCACAAATGACGTGCCTCGCTACGCCGCGCATCAACTTCAAATACATTATCACGATAGGCATCGGCATCCTTAATTGCGGCTAGCGCACTCGCCAGTCAATAGGCGAACGGAAATAGCACACCCCAGCGCTCGTATTGACGAACATGAGCATGTTCATGCGCTCTCAAGCGCTTGGCAACTTCTTCATCGCGGGCGATGATAATGTGACCGATTGTGATGGCGTCAATATTTATCCACGGATTAAACAGCCAGAGCATCTGCGAGGCCTTACCATCCGTTGCCTCCCACGCACTGCCATGCTTTATTATTTGTCCCCCTGAGAGGCGAATTATCATCGCGACGCCAAAACCTAAAAGCGTGATGGGTAAAACCCAGATGAAGGCGATATATCGTTTTGCGCCGCGCTTTAAGCCACGCTTTAAGTCGCGCTTTAAATCACATTGTAGGTCGCGTTTCATGCGGCTTTACGTTGCTGCAAAAAGTGCCCGAATATTTTCGACACGCTTTCGATTTACATCGAAATCACGCACGCCCAGTCGCGAGCCTGAGCGCACATGGATGACGCTGGCGTTTCTATCTAAGGCGAACTCGACATCATCAACAAAGCCCAAACCAGCCGACCTGGATTCCACATACAGATAGTCAACGCGTTCGGCGATAACGCTCAAGCGCGGCTGCGATTTGATGAGATTGGTAAGCTTACCCCACGCTTGACGCGCATCGCCCGCGATAGCAATGGGCGCGATGTAGTGCACGTCATCTTTAGCCACAGTGGACGATACCGTATTGGGCTTCCACGACGGCAATTTGAATTTACCGTCATTAAAGCCAAGGTCTGGCGGACGAGAGCCTGCGAAAAGTCCCATAGGTTGCTTTCCAAAATATTCGATAAGAATGACGACACCACCAAATAACACGGTAATGCCGAAGGCGATCAGGGATCGTTTAAGTAATGTTTTCATAACTAAATTTTAGCTCATGAGCGTCTTGACGCCGTTAGGGGTATCAACATAGGCGCACATGGTCATGCCAGCGTACGGTGGTGACGAGGTTAAGACGAGCGTCTTGGCTAACCCTAATTCACTGAGCAAATACTCAACCTTAGCCGGATTGGGATGGGCGGCTTCCATCCACGTAAATCTGACACCTTGATCAGGCAGCGCTGCGGTTGAAAAATTCGTCTGCAACATTTGCGGAATCAGCCCGCCTTCAAGCGGATAGCCATCGTGCGGGGACGTCATCAGGCACGGCGTCGGCGCGCTAATTTCATGCAGATCACCTAGTAACTCACCGGTGCGTTCATGCAATGCCGCCAATGAATTGGTACGCCCAACCCAGCCGATGAGTCGTGGACGCTGGCTAATGCGCTCGATTACGTCTTCGGTATCTAGCCCGAACCAGCGCGGATAGTTTGGCGCTCTGCTTTGTGGATTAACGGCAATTAGTTCTAGTGACGTGGTCTCGCCGATACGTAAGTAATAGCTATGCGTGCCCATATCATCGGATGGAACTACCGCATGCAACTTAACATTCAAAAATTTTTCCAGCCAGACTTTGCCGCGCGCGAGTTGATGCGTGCCGATGACCAGACGATGCAAATGGCTAGATGTGGATAAAATTGTGTTGGACATGCTTAGATTATTGCAGGCTCATTAGAGATTAAAAAAACATACTTCTCGACAGCAATCAATACCGCAATTTCGCTTAACGAGGACACGCTCAGGCTAAAATATCTCATGCCAAAAATGATGACGCAAATGAGTATCGACCCGTTGACCAACACGTTTCGCCGAGACGCATTATCTGACTGCATTCGGCAGCTAATTGTCTCAGTTAACGAGCCAAGCAATCAGTTTTCGATCCTGTTTATTGATATCGATTTTTTCAAAAGCATCAACGATGCGTTCGGTCATCAACGTGGTGACGCAACACTAACCGAAATTGCCGCAAGAATGCAAAGCGCATTACGTGCGAATGATCTTTTGTTTCGTTACAGTGGTGATGAATTTATTGTTATTGCCGCGAATGCAAATTTGGCGGCGGCGTGTGCCCTCGGCACAAGACTATTGAGTGCAGTCGCCGCCTCACCGCTTGCCGGTGTGCCGCCCATCAATTGCACTTTAAGCATAGGTGTGGCCAGTTTTCCGGAAGACGGTAGGGATGAAAATTCACTTATCGGCTGTGCCGATAAACGTGTCTATGAGGCCAAGCGTCGAGGCCGTAATCAGATGGTGTCCAGCCAAGCGAGCCTTGCCCATGCACGTTGGCAAAGTATGCGGCCACGTTTGTTTGAGCGTGACGCGGAGACGATGCTGATACAACGAATGATATCCACAATCGCGTCCCAGACGGACGGCGCGATGCCGATAGCTGTCGTCTTAGCAGGCGAAATTGGTGCGGGGTATACGCGAATAATTGAAGAAACTGAAATTGCTGTTCGGCAGCGCGGCATCCGCATACTGACAATACGTGGCGTCGATGATGAGGCGAATAAAAAAACCTTTATCGCGACACCGCAACTGGCGTTAAAGCAAGCATTTACACGGCGCGCGACAGAAAGCACAGCTGGCGAAGCGGTCGAAAATGAGGGTGCGCAAATAGATGCCAGCGCCATGTTTCGCAATTGGTGTATTGATGTGGCGCCCGGCGTATTGTTAATCGACAATTGGCAACAAATTGACAACATCACCCAAACGCTTATCGCTAAGGCACTTCAGACTTGGCTTATACCAAACCGGAACAACAGCCTCGTGCTCGCCCTACCCGGCTTTGATATCAAGAATAATGTCACTAACAGCATAGCGCCCGCACTATTGTCCTTAATCAGCAAAGACACTACCCAGTGTTGCACGCTTCTGCCATTATCGCGTAACGCATTTGGCAATTTCGTCAACGGCCTCTTTGCCACCAATGTGTCGCGCGCATTTTGTGATTGGATATTTGAAGCGTCATCCGGTTTACCGGGGCTCGCAATGAAAGCGTTCTTTCAGTTGGAGTCCCTTGGTTTACTCACGCTGTTAGACGATCAATTATTAACCCCCATGGAGTTTCGTCGCCTCGATGTGCGCCAAGTGCGCGGGTATGACGTCCCACATAACTTGCTCGTCACCAGCGCACATTTAGTCGGGCGCGATGATGTGGCTAGCCAGATTGCACACAATCTTACTTATTGTCGCTTGCTCAATTTGATTGGCACGGGCGGCATTGGTAAATCCGCCATGGCAATGCAGGTGGCGATGGATGTACGCTTTCGCTTTGCCGATGGCGCTTGGTTTGTTGAACTTGCGCAGTTAACGGATCGCAACAATGTCATATTCACCATCGCCAAAACCCTCGGACTCACACTTGACACTACGCTTTCAGCAATGGCGGCGCTAGCTTCTGTGCTGGCAAGAAAACGTCTGTTATTGGTGCTTGATAACCTTGAGCAAGTAGTGATGGAGGCAGGTGTGGTCATTGAGCGGCTCCTCGCAATGTGTCCACACCTAACAATACTTGCGACTAGTCGTGCGCGCTTGATGCTTGCGGATGAAACGCTGTTTGAATTAAGCCCGTTGATTGACACTGATACTCAAACCCGTGATGAACCGAGCCCTACGCAGTCGCACGCCGCAAGCTTATTTATATTGCGGGCAAAAAATGTGCAGCCGCAACTGGTGATAACCGCCGATAAATTAGCGGCCATTGAGCAGATTTGCCTATATCTTGACGGTTTACCGCTCGCCATTGAGCTCGCCGCGGCGCGTCTTCGCACAATGTCGCTCGACGACATTTTTAATGCCATTGTCCGCGACGGCGAGAACCGATCAAGCCTTTTGGGCGGCTCTAATCGCAGCATTTCAGGGCGACTAACCGCCGCTGCCATCGGCAAGCTGGACAATATCGATAACAACGACGTTGCCAGCCCCGCGCCCCCTCATAAAGTCAACGAGACGCTGCGAGACGCGATCCAGGCAAGCGTGTCTTTGCTCAGCCCATCGGCAGCAGAAACATTCATCGCATTGTCGGTGATGGGTGGCCGCTTTAATGTGGCGACGGTGAATGCGATATTGGGGCAACGTGTTGATGATGATATTGCGAGCTTGGCTGATTCGAGTTTGCTTAGCGAAAAACTCATCAACGACACGCCAACATTTTTAATGCTAGAAACACTTCGCGAATTTGGACAAGAAAAGTTACTCGCTAATGGCCGCTGGGCCTACATGCGTTCGCGTCACCTGCGCCACATCGCGCGCGTATCCGCCATTGGCCGTACCGAGCCGATTGGGGAGGCGCTACGAGCCTGGAGGCGTCGCATGGACAGCCTAAATGGCGATATGCGGGAAGCATTAACGTGGGCGATCAGCACGCAAAACGAACAGGACTTGCAGACTGCACTTGGCGCCTATGGCGACGCCTGTTCTTGGTGGGAAATTAGTGGTCGCTGGCAAGAGGCGCTTAATTGGTGGGAGCAGTTTCAACCAATCGTCGTCAATACTACGCCGAGTCAGACACTTGCCAGCGCTACCCATACGGCCGCGCGCTGCTCATTTATGTTGGCGCAATATGCCAATTGCGAAGTGTTGTATCAAGATGCCCTATCCATTGCCAATAGCAGCCGCGATCTGCAAACGGCTGCGGCGGCATTGACTGGCTTGGGCAATCACGCTAACTTTCGCGGCGAAACCGATGACGGGCGGACTTTTTACACCCAAGCCTTGCAACGCTATCGCAATCTAGCGGCGGCTTCAAATACGCAATCAATTAACGGCTCAGCCCCCGGCTTTAAGTCACGTGTGGCTTACTGCCTCAACACCCTAGGTCTAATTGCTAGACAAGCTGGCGAATTAGATGGGCAAATGGCGCTCTACCTTGAGGCCGCCGAATTACGCGCCTCGATTGGGGACGATTTTGGCTTGGCGCAAAGCCACCTTTGTATTGGCACTGCATATAACGACTTGAACGACGTAGCTAACGCCCTCGTCTATTTTGATAAAGCTATTACGGTGCTGCGTAGCTACCGTGAAAGCCGCTTTTTAACAATGGCGCTATCGCAAGTAGTGGTTTCGTACACGATCAATAATCAACCTATGAAGGCACTCAACAATGTTATCGAAGTGATTGCCCTAGCACGAGCCGCGCATGATCGAAGACGCTGTATTTACACCATTGCCGTTTCCGTTGCGCCGCTTCGCATGTTAGGTGAGTTGGACTTAGCCGCCTCACTGGCCGCAGCAACATTGGCCATCTGCCGACGCGAGCAAATTTCACTCATGATGCCCGATCAAGCAATGATGCAGCGCGACCGCGAGGCGCTGGCTCAGATAATGGATAACGCTCGCTACCGATTGTCGTCGCGTAATGGCGAAATTTGGTCGCTGGATGCGGCGCTCGATACGCTATTGGCGGCGGTGAAAGCAAAGCAAATTAGTGCATGACTAGCGTTCACTCAGCATAACTTTTTTACGCCAAATCGGTAGTAGCAGCGCGGCCATCGTCCAACCGAGCAATACACCGACGGTATTCGCCAACGCGTCCGCCCAAGAAAAAGTTCGATACGACACCATGCCTTGGATAAACTCAACCGCGACACCCATCAAAACAAAAAGTATTGCCAAGCTTATTTGTTGGCGTCGGGTTTGTGGTGCCAGACCAATGATCCAGACAAACATCATCGTGCCGTACGCCACAAAATGATGCAACTTATCACTGCCGGGGAGCACCGCTTCTTTGAGCGGCAATAACGACAACATCCAGATTGCCAAAATAACAATAACGCCGGCGGCACGAACCAGACGGACTAAAGATGCAGCTTGCATTGTAAACCCCATATAATACGGGCATTTCCAACTACTAATACTTGGAAACGCCCGCCAATAAACGACTTGTTACTTTTTTTAATGCAGCTTTTTCGGCGCCGGTAAGTCCGTACAAACGCCTTCAAAAACTTCCGCCGCCATGCCGATTGATTCACCCAAGGTTGGGTGCGGATGGATGGTTTTGCCAATGTCGGTTGGATCACATCCCATTTCAATGGCTAAGGCAATCTCACCAATAATGTCACCCGCCTGGGTACCGACAATACCGCCGCCGATGACACGATGGGTGGCAGCGTCCACAATCAATTTGGTAAAACCTTCATCTCGACCGTTAGCAATCGCACGCCCTGATGCCGTCCACGGAAATGTGCTCTTGCCAAACTTTATGCCCTTAGCTAAGCAGCTTTCCTCAGTCTCACCGACCCAAGCGATTTCCGGGTCAGTGTAGGCAACGCTTGGGATAACACGCGCGTCAAAGAATGATTTTTGCCCTGCGGCGGCCTCGGCAGCCACATGCCCTTCATGTACCGCTTTATGCGCCAACATTGGCTGCCCAACAATATCGCCAATGGCAAAAATGTGCGCAGCATTTGTCCGCATTTGTTTATCGACCGTGATGAAGCCGCGCTCAGTAACGGCCACACCCGCATTCTCCACGCTAATTTTTTTACCGTTAGGCGAGCGCCCTACGCTCATTAGCGCCATGTCATAGCGCACTGGAGCCTGTCGGCTAGTTTTGCCGTCGGCGTCGGTGATCTCAAAAGTTGCATAGATACCGTCTGGCTTGGCCTCGACGGCAACCGTTTTAGTCTTAAGCATGATGTTGTCAAATCGATGCGCGTTAAATTGTTGCCAGACTTTAACTAAATCACGATCCGCACCCTGCATAAGCCCATCCATCATTTCGACCACATCGAGTCGAGCGCCGAGCGTGGAATAAACGGTACCCATTTCCAAGCCAATGATGCCGCCGCCGATGATGAGTAGTTTTTTAGGAATCTCTTTTAACTCAAGCGCATCAGTGGAATCGACGATACGTGGATCATCCGGGATGAACGGCAAGCGCATCACCTGCGAGCCTGCCGCGATAATCGCCTTGTCGAAGCGAATGACTTTTTTCTCGCCGGTTTTTGCCTGCCCGCTACCGGTGGTGACCTCAACTAGCAGATGATTCGCATCAATAAATTTTCCGACGCCGCGCACCACCTCAACTTTGCGCGCTTTCGCCATGCCACCGAGCCCGCCAGTTAACTTGCCGACAACCTTATTTTTCCAGCCACGTAACTTATCTAGGTCAATTTCTGGCTTACCAAAGGTGATGCCGTGGGCGGCGAGCGCGGCAGTTTCATCGGCTACCGCGGCGACATGCAGCAATGCTTTTGACGGAATACAACCAACGTTTAAGCACACCCCGCCGAGCTCAGCGTAGCGCTCGACGATAACGGTTTTCATGCCAAGGTCTGCTGCGCGAAATGCAGCAGAGTAGCCGCCGGGTCCCGCACCAAGGACTAACATTTCGCACGTGATATCAGCTGTTTGGTTGCCCGGTGTACGTTGACCAGTAAGCGCAGCAGGCAAGCTTGGAGAGGCTGGTGAAACGGGCTTGTCCACATCAACGCTTAACGCCGCGCGGACATCCTCAACAACCTCCAACACCAATACCGGAGCGCCTTCAGATACTTTATCGCCAAGTTTGACTTTGAGTTCTCTGACCACACCCGCGTGCGTGCTTGGCACTTCCATCGTGGCTTTATCGCTTTCAAGCGAAACGAGTGAGTCTTCTTTTTTAACCGTATCTCCTACCTTGACCAGTATTTCAATAACAGAAATATCCTTGAAGTCGCCGATATCGGGAACGTTGACGTCGATGAGATTTGACATGGCCGTTCCTATAAGACTAATTTACGAATGTCGGACATAAGCGACGCCAAATAGGTCGTAAATCGAGCACCCGCCGCGCCATCCACCACCCGATGATCATACGATAGCGACATTGGCAAAATAAGACGTGGTATAAATTCTTTGCCATTCCAAATAGGCTTCATCAATGATTTAGACACGCCCAAAATCGCCACTTCCGGCGCGTTGATAATCGGCGTGAAGTACGAGCCGCCAATGCCGCCTAGGGATGATATTGAAAAGCAACCGCCAGACATTTCCGCCGGCGACAATTTGCCTTCACGCGCTTTGAGCGACAGGTCAGTCATTTCCCGCGCAATGTCGGTGATCGACTTTTGATCTGCATTCCTTATCACGGGCACAACCAAACCATTTGGGGTGTCCGCTGCAAAGCCAATGTTGACGTATTTTTTCAAAATCAAATTTTCGCCGCCCGGCTCAAGCGACGAATTAAATTCAGGGAATTTTTTGAGCGCGGCAACACTTGCTTTAATTAAAAACGCGAGCATGGTGAGTTTTACGCCTGACTTAGCGATTTCTTCATTGGTCTTGACGCGGAAGGCTTCAACGTCGGTGATGTCGGCGTCGTCTTGTTGGGTGACGTGCGGAACCATCATCCAATTGCGGGCTAGGTTATTGCCGGATAACTTTTTAATGCGCGACAAGGCGCGCGTTTCAATCTCACCAAATTTGGTGAAATCCACCACCGGCATTTGCGGCAAGGCAAATCCACCAGTTGTTGAACTAGCAGGCTTCGATAGTTCTGTTTTAACGAAACCTTTGATGTCCTCCTCGGTAATGCGGCCTTTGACGCCACTACCTTTGACCTTCGCCAAATCCACGCCATATTCACGCGCTAATTTACGCATTGACGGTGAAGCGTGAACGTTAATGGGCACGTTGGAGGCCGTCGCGGGTTGGGCGTTTGGTATTGGCAGCTTAGCGGCAGTGGCGGGGGCAATTATGGCGGGCTGTATCGTCGGTAATGGCTCAACAGGCGGCGTACTTTCAAGCTCAACAGTTAATGCCGCACGCTCAGCAGAAATGGTCGGCTCCTCTGCTAGCTCTACCATCACCACTATCGCACCCTCAGAAACCTTATCGCCCAAGGCTACTTTGATCTCTCTCACGACACCGTTTACCGATGAAGGCACTTCCATTGTTGCTTTGTCGCTTTCTAACGAGACTAAAGAATCTTCTTTTTTTATTGTGTCGCCGACTTTCACCAAAATTTCAATGACTGGAATGTCTTTGAAATCGCCAATGTCTGGGACTTTCACTTCAACGAGATTAGCCAAACAATCTCTCCTCAATATTTTATTTTCCCGCGACGCGGGCACGTTTTTCGATTATAAATTGTCGGGCAATGCAGTCGTTTTAAACGGCCTAGTGCTATGAAAAATAGGTTTTCATTTTGACCGCATGACCGCTTCACCGTTTCACTGCTCGACCTAAACCGTCCATGGCGCGGGTTTTGAAACATCAATGCCGTACTTCCTAATTGCTTCAGTCACGGTTTTCAAAGGCATCTGTCCCTCATCGGCCAGCGCTTTTAATGCCGCGACAACAACGTAATAACGATTGACTTCAAAAAATTTCCGCAATTGTTTACGCGTGTCAGACCGCCCGTAGCCATCCGTACCGAGCACCGTAAATTTACGATCTGTAATGTATGGTCGAATTTGCTCGGCAAATGAACGCATGTAATCCGTTGCGGCTACCGCAGGGCCTTTTCGACCTTTAAGCAGCTTAGTCACATGAGCCGCTTCGCTTTGCGCCTCGGGATTAAGCATGTTACGACGCTCCACATTCATGCCGTCGCGACGCAGCTCGGTGAACGACGTGCAGCTCCAAATATCTGATACGACGCCCCAATCTAGCTCAAGCAACTCAGCCGCCGCAATCACTTCGCGAAAAATCGTGCCCGAGCCCATTAACTGTACGCGTGGCTTTTTTGTTTCTTTCGACTCACGGAATAAATACATGCCTTTCAAAATGTCGGCCTCTACCCCGACAGGCATCGCCGGATGCGTGTAGTTCTCATTCATCACCGTGATGTAGTAATAGATGTGCTCCATCTTCTCGTACATACGCTTTAAGCCATCATGAATGATCACAGCTAATTCATAGCTAAATGTCGGGTCATACGAGATGCAATTCGGAATGGTGGCCGACATCAAATGTGAGTGGCCGTCTTCGTGCTGTAAGCCTTCGCCATTTAACGTGGTGCGACCCGCCGTTCCGCCCAATAAAAAGCCGCGCGCTTGCATGTCACCAGCGGCATAGGCCAAGTCGCCGATGCGCTGAAAGCCGAACATAGAGTAGAAAATATAGAACGGAATCATGTGCTGACCATGGTTTGCGTAGCTCGTGCCCGCCGCCATCCACGAGCAAAACGCGCCAGCTTCGTTGATGCCTTCTTGTAAAATTTGCCCGGCTTTATCTTCTTTATAGAACATCAATTCGCCTGCGTCCACTGGCTCATACAATTGGCCGACTGACGAATAAATGCCTAGCTGACGGAACATACCTTCCATGCCGAATGTGCGCGATTCATCCGCCACTATCGGGACTAAACGCGGGCCTAATTCTTTATCGCGTATCAATGCGGTAAATGCTCGCACAAACGCCATCGTGGTCGATATTTCACGTTCTTCGGTAGATTTTAAGATGGCATCAAAAATTGATAGTTCAGGCACTTTTAGGGCTGGAATATTCGGGAAGCGGACTGGCAATGAGCCGCCAAGCTTCTCACGTGCAGCCTTAATATATTGAATTTCAGGCGAATCATCCGCGGGCTTATAAAATGGCACATCCGCAATAACATCATCGGCCACTGGAATGTTGAAACGATCTCGAAATTGCTTCAGTGAGGCCAAATCCATTTTCTTTTGCTGATGGGTGATGTTTTGACCTTCACCGGCCTTACCCATGCCATAGCCCTTAACGGTCTTGGCAAGAATAATAGTCGGCTGCCCTCTATGCTTTACCGCAGCCGAATAGGCAGCATAAACTTTATACGGGTCATGACCACCCCGATTTAGACGCCAAATGTCATCATCTGACATAGTGGAGACCATTTTTTCAAGGTCAGGATACTTACCAAAAAACGCTTTGCGGACATACGCGCCATCACGTGCTTTGTAATTTTGATACTCGCCATCCACTGCTTCCATCATGCGTTGTTTGAGTAGACCGTCATTATCTTTTGCCAGTAGTGGATCCCAATAACGTCCCCAAATCACTTTGAGCACGTTCCACCCGGCTCCGCGAAAATCACTTTCAAGCTCTTGAATAATTTTGCCGTTGCCTCGTACTGGGCCATCAAGCCGTTGCAAATTACAATTCACGACAAAAATTAGATTGTCTAAGCCCTCCCGCGCCGCAAGCGAAATAACACCGCGTGACTCCGGCTCATCCATCTCGCCATCGCCCATAAACGCCCACACCTTGCGACCCTCGGTATTGACGATACCGCGATTGTGTAAATATTTCATAAAACGCGCTTGGTAGATCGCCTGCATTGGCCCTAAACCCATCGAGACAGTGGCAAATTGCCAAAAGTCTGGCATTAGCCACGGATGCGGATACGATGAAATACCTTTACCATCGACTTCGCGACGGAAATTTTCCATCTGTTCTTCACTAATGCGGCCTTCGAGAAAGGCTCTTGCGTACACCCCAGGGGCGGAGTGACCTTGCATAAAAATCATGTCCCCACCGTGGGCTTGCGACGGCGCATGCCAAAAGTGATCAAAGCCGACGTCGTACAACGTAGCAGCGGACTGAAAGCTGGCAATGTGACCGCCAAGCTCTGATGATTCTTTATTTGCACGCAACACAGTGGCCACGGCATTCCAGCGGATAAGGGAGCGTATGCGATGCTCCATTTCTTGATCGCCTGGAAGCAAGTCCTCCGCGTGCGCGGGAATGGTATTGATATAGGCTGTCGTAGGTGTATAGGGCAAATTAGCGCCGGAACGTCGCGCCTTATCGATTAGCGACTCCAGCAAAAAGTGTGCTCGCTCCGGTCCCTCCGCATCCAGCACGCCATCAAGTGCATCCAGCCACTCACGGGTTTCTTGGGGGTCAATATCGTGTTGCAGAAAGGCGGAACGATCCATCGCCAGTCTCCTCGTTGTTGTTTTAGAAATTATTAGCGGCTATGTTTTTTGCGTTGACTATCTGCCTGTATTAGACCGCAAACCTTGTCATGACGCTATCTGTGAATACGCAAAAAAGCCTGAAGTTCACGCAAAGCGCTTGTGAACTTGGCGCTCAATTAACGAACGGCAAGCGTCTTCTCGATTGTACGTACCGTTGTTAAGTGATTCACTTTCCATTGAAATTCCGGCATGATGCAGTGCAATAATCTGATATTTGTCCTTCAATTCAGCGATATAACTTGATTCACGATGCGAATGAATAAGTAAACCACTGCGCCAATATATTTTTATGCAATATAATCAAAGCCTTACAAGCGCTTCCCGAATTGTTTCTTAAAAAACGATTTTAAGTTATTATTATTGAAAGTTATTACGGGTCATATGACCCGCAAATGCGATGAATTTGAAGCCAATGTAGGTTTGTGCAGGTGGGTGTGCGTGTTTTGTCATTTTTTAAGTGCGCATATAACAAAAAATGCGTCGTAGGGAGGCCCGGTGGCGCTGATAGATGCTTTGAGAACAATTAGTGTGACTGATCCCGGTAGGGTTCGTGGTCACAATGAAGACTGTGTAGAGTCGCGGCCAGATGTTGGTGTGCATGTGCTTGCCGACGGTATGGGTGGTTATAACGCGGGCGAAGTGGCTAGCGGTATGGCGACTTCGCTTATAGCCTCAGGGCTTGAGCGAGAGTGGACGAAGGAAAAATTGTCTAAACTTGATCGCGACTCTTGCATAAAACTTTCACAACAGCTTTTGCACGCGCAAGTCACGCTCGCAAATACGGCAATCTTTGAGGCCGCCCAACGCGACGCACATTGCGCAGGCATGGGCACGACGTTAGTAGCTTGCTTGTTTTATGATAATTTTTTAACCGTTGGACATATCGGCGACTCTAGGCTCTACCGAATGCGCGGCGATTCCCTAGAGCAGATAACGCGTGATCATTCGCTGTTGCAGGAGCAAATTGATTCAGGCTTGATCAGCAAAGAAGATGCGCGGTCCTCGCATAACAAAAATTTAGTTACGCGAGCGGTCGGTATTGATCCAGAGGTTGAAACTGAAATTCATACCTATGAAGTTGCAGATGGTGATATTTACCTGCTCTGCTCTGACGGTTTGAACGACATGATTGAAGACGAAGAAATACAAATGACATTGATAGCACTGCGTTCAAATTTAGATTTATCTGCGCAACAGCTTGTGCAAGCCGCAAACGACGCGGGTGGCCGAGATAATGTGTCAGTGATGTTAATTAAGGTTTTAAAAAATTATCAAGTTGAGCGCGGTTTTTGGGCAAAGATCAAAGCAATGTTTGCTTAAGTTTCACACAGACTCACAGGCGATGCGGCAATACTGGAATTAGCTTTATCGAAACGCCGTTCCAACCACCATAATGTATAAGCAACGATTTTTACTAGGGTTACGATCATGGCAAAACTGATTTTGAGTGTCGATGGAACAGTGTTGAAGGAAATTTCGCTAGCCAAAGAGCGCACTACCTTGGGACGCAAGCCACATAACGATATTCAAGTAGATAACCTAGCCGTCTCTGGCGAACATGCTGCGATTATTACCATTTTAAATGACTCGTTTATCGAGGATCTAAACTCGACCAACGGCACATTAGTGAATGGTAAGCCTATCAAAAAGCATTTTTTACAAAATAACGATGTTATTGAAATCGGCAAGCATAAACTTAAATATTTCAACGATGCCCCAGTTCAAAATGCTGCCGCCGATTTTGAGCGCACCATGATTATTCGCAAGCCGTCGGCAGCACCAGTTGCACCACCGCCGCTACCACCACTTACGGCAGCACCGGTAGCGCCAGCCAGCCTGTCAGATACGCAAACAAACATGAAACCGTTAAGCGCGGCTGCCGCAGCACCGCCGACGGCTGCGCCAGCGTTTGCCCCGGCCACACCAGCAGCAGGCGCAATTAGAGAAGCCGCAATTCAAGTACTTTCAGGTGCCGCCGCGGGTCGCACACTCGATTTAACTAAAAATCTCACCACTATTGGCAAACCTGGTGTGCAAGTGGCTGTTATTACCCGTCGCCCCGCTGGATTTTTTATTACTCACGTTGAGGGCGCATCGTTTCCAACCATTAACGGCGTAGCGCTTGGCGCCCAAGCCCAACAGCTGGGCGATCACGATATGATTGAAATTGCCGGCGTCAAAATGGACTTCTTTTTTAGGCAATAGCCATACGCGTTTATTAATCGTAAATGTTTGCCCAACTGCTTTTATGGCAATTTATTAAATTGATCGAGATGCATTTGTGTGTGGGCTTGATAATAGTTGCATGGCTTGACACTTCACATAATCACGTTCCTCAAATATAGACATAACCATGCGTGGCAAGGCGATGAAAAACTCTGCAATCAACTATCAAACGTATGAAAATTAAAGTCCTTGGTTGTAGCGGTGGTATTGGTGGTGACCTACGCACCACATGTCTACACGTGGACGACGACATTTTAATTGACGCGGGTACTGGTGCCGGTGATCTGTCAATTAGTGAATTGACAAAAATTGACCATATTCTCATCACTCACGCCCATCTTGATCACATTACCTGCATTCCATTTTTAATTGATACGGTATGCGGATTACGTACCAAACCGGTGATTTTGTACGGTACGGCGGAAACATTGCAAGTCATAAAAGATCATATTTTTAATTGGAAAATTTGGCCTGACTTTTCAAAAATTCCCACCCCAGAAACCGCCTTCATGGGCTATCGCGAAATTCATGTGGGTGAACCTTTCACCATAAAAGGTCGTAAATTTACCGCCATCCCAGCGAAGCATGTCGTTCCTGCTGTGGGTTATTTACTCGACAGCGGCGAAGCGCGTCTCATTTTCAGCGGTGACACCACCGTAAATGATGACCTTTGGAGAATTGCCAACGCCACACCCAATCTTAAATATTTAATTATTGAGACGGCATTTCCAAACAAAGAGCGTCAATTAGCAATAGTCTCCAAGCATCTTTGCCCGAGCATGTTGGCGGAAGAATTAGCAAAGTTAACGCGCCCTGTTGAGATCCTGGTGACCCACCTAAAACCTGGTGAAGTAAATTTGACCATGAGTGAAATTGGCCGCAATGCTGGCAAGTGGCGTCCGCGGATGCTTGAACAAGGCATGGAGCTCATCATCTAGGTTGCCACCGCATTGTTTGATAGCATATGGGTTGCATCATCTATGTTTCGTTTTATTGCGCTACCGTGTGTAGCGGAATTACTATATTTATTAGGCTCATTTCAGCCAACATATTGAACGGGTGAGCGCACCAATGCAAATCGAGGGTAAAACATGAGCGTAGTACTAGAACCAAAAGCCGACAGCACCAACAGTACAATGGGAGCATCGCCGCAGGGAGACATGTCGTCGAAGCTGGCTTTTTCGAAAAAGCTACAAGCGGTAACCAATCGCATTCACTCGACTTCCAATGTTGATGAAATCATGCTGGATGTGACGCGCGATATTTGCCAACTATTCGATGCGGATCGTTTAACGGTCTACATGCTGTCCGACGATGGTCAAGCCATTATTTCCAAAGTGAAGTCAGGCCTTAATTCTTTCAAGGATATTAAGCTTCCATTATCAGAAAGCTCAATTGCCGGTTGCTGCGCATTAAATAAACGCTTTATGAATATTAAGGATGTCTATGATGACACCGAGCTAAAGAGTTACTCGCCCAATTTAGCATTTTTGAAAGCGGTTGATCAGCGTACTGGGTATCGCACAAAGCAAATGATGGTGGCACCCATCCTTGGCATGGATACTAATGGCGGTGTAGGCGACTTAGCCGGCGTTATTCAAGTCATTAACCACCTGCCTGGCACGCCGTTTACCCAGCTTGCTGAAGAAGGTTTAGTGGAGCTCTCTAAAACGCTCGCCATTGCCTTCAAAGTTCGTCAACAAATACCGACACAGATTAAATCAAAATTTGAATATTTGGTCATCGATAACGTTATTTCGGAAGGCGAGTTAGAGTTAGCAACACGCACTGCACGTCGCAAAAATAAAAATGTTGAAGACATTTTGATAGACGAATTTCAAGTCAAGCAAGCCGCCTTAGGTGCAGCATTAGCCAAGTATTTCGGCGTTGAATACGAGGCTCATAACCCAGATCGCGTAAAGCCGATTGATTTACTCAAGAATTTGAAGCGCGATTATTGCGAATCAGCGGGATGGATTGCGGTTGACGACACCAAGGCCGGTATTGTGGTGATGACAACCGATCCTGAGCACGTAAAAAGCTCGCGGGTGGTGGAAAACATTTTCCCAAAATCAAAGGTTGTTTATAAGGTAAGCACCGGGCGCGACTTCGTCGCTACGTTAGCGCAATTATTTGGTACTGCTGATGGCAGCGGTGGCGACGACATCGGCGACATGTTGTCAAGCATGGATGATGATCCCGAGTTGCAAGACGCCGGCAGCGATGAAATGTCGGCTGCGGCTGACAATGAGTTGGTGAAACTCGTTAATAAAATCATTATTGATGCCTACAACCAAGGCGCGTCTGATATTCATATCGAGCCATTGCCAGGCAAAGGCAAAACAGGTATACGATTTCGTAAGGATGGCTCCCTCGCCCCTTATATTGAGATCCCCTCAAGCTATCGCAGTGCGCTGTGTGCACGCTTAAAAATCATGTGCGACTTAGATATTTCTGAGAAGCGCAAACCGCAGGACGGCAAAATTAAATTCAAGAAATACGGCCCACTAGATATTGAGTTACGTGTGGCAACGATTCCCACCACCGGTGGGGTTGAAGATATTGTGATGCGTATTTTGGCGGCAGGTGAGCCGATACCGCTAGATAAACTAGGCCTTACGTCTAAAAACAAATCAAACCTAGTTAAAGCCATCTCAAAACCTTACGGGCTTTTCTTTGTTTGTGGGCCAACGGGCTCTGGTAAAACCACTACGCTTCATTCAGTGCTGGGCTCACTCAATAAACCTGACACCAAAATATGGACGGCGGAGGACCCGGTCGAGATTACCCAAAAAGGCTTGCGCCAAGTGCAAGTTAATAAAAAGGTGATCGATTTTCCGGCCGTGATGAAGGCATTTTTACGCGCTGACCCAGACATCATCATGGTGGGTGAAATGCGTGATGCCGAGACGACTCATATTGGTATTGAAGCCTCTCTTACCGGCCACTTAGTGTTCGCCACCTTGCATACCAACTCAGCGCCCGAGGCCATTATTCGTCTACTCGATATGGGCATGGATCCATTTAATTTCTCCGACGCGTTAGTGGGTATTTTGGCGCAGCGCTTAGCGAAACGCTTGTGTGGCAAATGCAAAACGCCGTATAACCCGGATCAAGAAGAGATGAAACAATTTATGCACGAGTACACCAACGATTTACGGCAAACGCCGCCGTGGGTGAAAGACGCGCAAGGTGAGGCAAAAAAACTTTACGAGTACTGGCTGAAGGAATACGCCACAGACGGTAAGCTCACCTTCTACAAGCCCGTCGGTTGTGACGCCTGCGGCAACACCGGATATAAAGGCCGCGCTGGATTGCACGAATTAATGGTCGCTTCAGACCCAGTAAAAAAATTAGTCCAAGAAAAAGCGCGCGTATCGGACATTTTTGTCAAATGTGTAGAAGAAGGTATGTCCACGTTGAAGATGGACGGCATGGATAAAGTGATGATGGGCATCACTGACATGAAACAAGTGCGTTCAGTTTGCGTGAAGTAGTCACATTGCACACATGACATCCCACGCTGAAGCCACAAATATTAGCCGCCATTTTCTAGAGGATGGCGTAAGCGATAAGCTGTTTACCTCGCTCGAATATTTGAATCGCATTGGTGTCGCGCTAAGCCAAGAAAAAAATCTCGACAAACTGCTTGAGACTATTTTAACAGCCGCTAAAAATATCACGAATGCTGATGGCGGCACGCTCTACCGTGTGGTTGACGACAAACTCAAGTTTGAAATTGTCTTAAATGACAGCTTAAAGATCGCCATGGGCGGCACTACGGGTGCGGCAGTGCCGTTTTATCCAATCCCGCTGCATGATCAGAGTGGAGCGCCTAATAACAGCATGGTAGCAGCCTATGCGGTGTTACACGATGAGACCGTCAATATTGCCGACGCCTACACTGTAGACGGCTTTGACTTCAATGGCACGCGTGCGTTTGATCAAAAAACAGGCTATCGATCAACCTCATTTTTAACTATTCCGATGAAAAATCATGAAGGTGAAGTCATCGGCGTGTTGCAATTATTAAACGCGCAAGATCGCAATAATTTGGTTACGCCGTTTACGGTTGAGGATCAGCGGCTGGCCGAATCACTCGCCTCACAAGCCGCAATCGCATTAACCAACCGCATGCTAATAACGCAGCTTGAAGATTTATTCGAGTCGTTAATTGCGTTGATTAATATGGCAATTGACGAAAAATCGCCTTACACCGGCGGGCATTGCGAACGCGTACCTACGCTAACCATGATGTTGGCCGAATCTGCTTCCACCGTTTCAAGCGGGCCGTTAGCGGGCTTCACGATGTCAGATAAAGATCGCTACGAATTGAAAATTGCAGGCCTCCTGCACGACTGCGGCAAAATCACTACGCCTGTACATGTGGTCGATAAAGCCACCAAACTTGAAACCATTTTTGACCGCGTCCATCATGTCACGCAGCGTTTTGAAATATTAAAACGTGATGCTGATATTGAGCGACTCAACGCCAAAATCAATTCACTACCATTAGGTGACGTGGCCGCTGCCGCGAGCGCCGATGTCGCTTACGTCCAACGTATTCAACAACTTGACGAAGACCAAGCGTTTATTCGCCGCGTTAATATCGGCGGCGAACGTATGAGCCCTGATGACCAAACACGCGTTAAGCAGATTGCGGCTTACCCGTTCAAAAATGAAACCGGTGAAATTGAAAATTTTCTCTCGAACGATGAGCGCGACAATTTAAATATTCCCTATGGCACATTGACGCTGCCTGAGCGGGAAATCATTAACCATCATATTGTGGCTAGCATCAAAATGTTAGAAGCATTGCCGTGGCCAACGCACCTAAAAAACGTTCCCGAATATGCAGGTGGTCACCATGAACGTATGGATGGCAAAGGTTACCCGCGCGGCCTCAAGCGTGATGAGATGAGCATACAGGCGCGGGTGATGGGTATCGCCGATATATTCGAGGCTCTCACCGCTAAAGACCGCCCCTACAAACCTGGCAAAACCCTATCCGAGTCGCTACACATCTTGGGTAAATTCAAAGAAAACGGTCACATTGACCCTGATCTTTTTGATGTATTTGTGCGAGAAAAAGTATATCTGCGCTATGCAGAACAATTTTTAGACGCCGCCCAAATTGATACGGTAGACATCAGCAATATTCCCGGCTACGCCAAGTAGCAATTTAGTTTCGGCAGTTAACTGGTCACATTTGCCGATGTGCTGCGCAGCGCTCAGTTAATATGAGCCCATGAGCACACAAACGCCCCATCACCCCGCACTTAAAGACGGCGTCGCTAAGCGCGAAGTTTTTGCTTGGTCAATGTATGACTTCGCCAACTCAGGTTACACCACTGTTATATTGACGGCGGTATTTAATGCCTATTTTGTTTCTATCGTTGCCAAAGGCGAAGCGTGGGCGACATTCTTATGGACGCTAACCCTAGCCGTCTCCTATACAGCAGTAATGGTACTTGGCCCGTTGATTGGCGCCTACGCGGATGCAAAGGGGGCTAAAAAACGCGTATTGATGACGGTAACCATTGGCTGCATCGCCGCCACATCAGGACTCTATTTCGCCCATGAAGGCGCGTTGGTTTTGGCGATTACCTGCATCATCATTTCTAATTTTTGCTATGCGATTGGCGAAAACATTACTGCCGCCTTTTTACCTGAGCTCGCCAGACCTGAAGCAATGGGTAAAGTTTCTGGCTGGGGATGGAGTTTGGGTTATGTCGGGGGGCTCGTAGCGCTCGGCTTATGTATGGCGTGGATAACCTATGCCGAGTCACGCGGCATTAAAACGAGCGACGCGGTACCGATGACAAATCTGATTACGGCCGGCGTGTACTTAATCGGCGCATCCATCACGTTAATCTGGCTTAAAGAACGCGCCGTCGCCACGACTAACATTGACACCGCTAGCGCCTGGTCGCGCCTGATGGCGACCGCGCGTGAAGCACGCCGCTATCGCGACCTGCAAGCGATGTTTATTTGCGGCGCGTTTTATCAAGCGGGGGTAGCGACCATCATCACGCTCGCCGCTATCTACGCACAAGAAGTCATGGGTTTTAAAACCAAAGACACCCTCATGCTGGTGCTAGTCGTAAACGTCACCGCGTGTGTCGGCGCATTCGGTTTTGGCTATGTGCAAGATGCTATCGGCAAAAAACGTGCGCTGATGCTGTCACTGCTACTGTGGGTGGCAATGGTGGGCTTTGCATGGTTTGCAACGACACCTGGGTTATTTTGGGTCTCCGCTAATTTAGCGGGTATTGCGATGGGGTCAAGCCAATCTGCCGGGCGCGCGATGGTGGCTTATTTTTCACCAGAAAATCGGGCTGGCGAATTCTTTGGCCTCTGGGGTGTTGCCACTCGTTTTGCCGCGGTAATGGGCCCGCTCACCTATGGCGTTGTGTCGTGGGCAAGTGGCGGCAACCATCGCTTGGCAATGTTGATAACAGGCTTATTTTTTATCGCGGCGATGGTAGCGCTAACAAGGGTGAATGAGGCGCGCGGTAGAGCGGCGGCAGTGGGTTAATCGGGAAATAGGTTAACGATACCCTTACAACCGTGTGCGCTCTTCTTTCTTGAGCTTTTTCGCATCCTTCTTTTCTTTCGGCGATTTCGCGGCGGTTTTCTTGGTTTCTTTCTTGGTGTCTTTGGCTTTACTCATGGGTTCAGATCCTCATAAAGTTAATCAATAAAATAGCAATCATTACGCACAACTGATGAGATATTAGTCTGTTTGCCGGTGCGATTTCAAGTGCAATGTGATCAACATTATCAAAATCGGCGATCAAGTTTGTAGTGTCAACGTGCATAACGCTATTACACTTTAAAAATGAAAGTCGTTTATCGGCGGCTACTTTCAAGCATATATGTTTGAAAGTGCCCGCCGCTGTTGCACTTCCAATATTTGACTTGAACACCTTTGCCGGTGCACTTTTACGAGTGCGCTTTTTTGTGTAAATAAAGGCGAAAATACGTTTTACAAAAGACGTTATTGACTTCAACTTATAAAAAACTATGTCATCGCATCCTGAAGCAGATTCACCTGCACCCAAAACCAGCAACTTTATTAAAAATATTATTGAAGCGGATCTCGCCGCCAATGCGTACGACACGCGCCGCTGGTCAGGCGCGCCCGGTGCGGCGGCAGCACAAGCGAATGCGCCGCTCGATACCGCCGCCATTCGCACTCGCTTCCCGCCAGAACCTAATGGCTATCTGCATTTTGGTCATGCCAAATCGATATTGTTAAATTTCGGCTTAGCGCACGAATACGGTGGTGTCTGTCATTTGCGTTTTGACGATACTAATCCTGAAAAAGAAGAACAAGAATATGTCGATGGCATTATTGACTCAGTCAGATGGCTGGGGGCGAATGTTGACTACGGCAACGCGGCGGCGCCGATTTATTTTGCGAGTGATTATTTCGATGCGATGTATCGTTTTGCCGAGCATTTAATTGAGCATGGTGACGCCTATATCGATTCGCAATCGGCTGACGAGATGCGCACCGCACGGGGCACATTGACTGAGCCGGGTGTTAATTCGCCCTATCGCGACCGTAGCGTGTCCGAAAACTTGCAGTTATTTCGTGAGATGCGCGATGGCCTTCACGCTGAAGGCACGCACATCGCCCGCGCCAAAATTGATATGGCATCACCAAATATCAATTTACGCGATCCGGCGATTTACCGCATCAAGCATGCCCACCATCATCGCCAAGGCGATAAATGGCACATTTACCCGATGTACGCCTATGCCCACCCGATTGAAGATGCGCTGGAAAATATTACCCACTCCATCTGCACCTTAGAATTCGCCGATCAGCGGCCTTGGTATGATTGGTTGCTCGCAAAGCTGGCCGATATCGGCGAGTTGGCGCATCCGCTACCGAAGCAAATTGAATTTTCGCGGCTCAATCTCACCTACATCGTTACCAGTAAGCGTTACCTAAAACAATTAGTCGATCAATACCACGTGACCGGCTGGGATGACCCGCGAATGCCAACCATTGTCGGTGCGCGGCGGCGCGGCTTCATGCCCGAAGGCTTTCAGTTATTTGCTGAACGCATCGGTGTCTCTAAAGCCGACTCATGGATCGACATGAGCGTGTTTGAAGAGTGTCAGCGTGAAGTCATGAATATTCACTGCGAGCGCCGCGTTGCGGTACTCAATCCATTAGCGCTAGAAATCACTAACTACGATGCCGCACAAACTGAGATGTGCACGGCACCCAATCATCCGCTTAAACCTGCGCTAGGCAAACGCGAAATTCCTTTCTCGCGCACCCTCTGGATAGAGCGCGAAGATTTTGAAGAGTCACCGCCAAAAGGTTTTTTCCGGCTCTTCCCCGGCAACATAGTGAGACTACGCTATGGATTCGTCATTAAATGCACGGGCTGTGAAAAAGATAGCGCGGGCAATGTGGCGAAAGTGTTCGCTGAATATTTACCTGAAACCAAATCAGGCTCGTCAGGTGCGGATAGCCTCAAAGTGAAGGGCAATATTCACTGGTTGAGCGCGGCACACGCGCATGAGGCGGAAGTACGATTATTCGACCGCCAATTCAAAGCGCCCTATCCCGGGCGCAGTTCTGACAACAATAATCATGATTTTTTGGATGACTTAAATGGCACGAGCAAAAAAATCATCCGTGCTTATTTAGAGCCCGCGCTTAAACATGCCGCGCCAGAAGATAAATTTCAATTTGAGCGTCACGGCTATTTTGTCGCGGATCGGCATGATTTCAATGCGGACAAACCGGTGTGGAATCGCGCGGTGACGTTAAAAGACTCGTGGACAGCGTCCTCATAATTATTTGGAGGTTTTATGTACAACCCGGCGCAATTTGAAGAAACACGCATCAATGTCATTCACGAGGTAATGCGAAATCATTCGCTTGCCACCATCGTCTACCTAGGCGAGAACGGGAGCGGACTCGTTGGCAATCATATCCCGTTGATGATTGACGACAAACATAATCCTAATAATGTGAACGGCACATTGATGGGACACGTCGCGCGGGCTAATCCAATTTGGAAAAATTCCGGCATTGATGTGCTGGTCATTTTTCAGGGCGCCCAAGCCTACATCACACCATCTTGGTACGCCGCTAAAAAAGAGCACGGCAAGGTTGTGCCAACGTGGAACTATGTGGTCGTACACGCGCACGGCAAACTCCGCGCAATTGATGATAGTCAGTGGCTGATGCGGCATCTAAATCTTGCCACTGACAAGCATGAATCCGCTGAAACTCGTCCGTGGAAAGTTGGTGATGCGCCCATAGATTTTATGGCCTCAACGGTGAAAGCAATTGTAGGTATTGAAATCGACATCGCACGACTCGAATGCAAATGGAAGGTTAGCCAAAACCGCATTAGCGCTGATCGTATCAGCGTAGCCGATGGGCTTGCCGCCAGAGGTAACCATGCCATGTCAACTTTAGTTAATCCTAGTCGATCTAAAATCACACAATCCCTTGATTGAGTGATAGCGCTGTAACGTAAACGATAGCTTGAATAATCGTTTAGGACTAATAATTAGTCCGCTCAGTTTCAATTAGTTTCAATCAAGACATAACCACAACGAACGGACTAATTATGCCAAATCCATCGACTACATCCCTCCCAAATGTTTCGCCATTAGCTTACGCCGTCGCATTAATATGCGGCTTTGCAATTACAACGGTAAACGCCCAAACAAAGCCTGCTGTACCCGCAAAGTCGGGCGTACAAATTGTGAAACCACCGATAGCACTTGCCTATATCGATGTGGCAACCAGCCATAGCGATATTCCCGGCGCGGGCATGTTGGGCGCTGCTGCCCAAGGTGGTCAATCAGGCGGACTTTTTGGCGCGCTGGGCGGCTTGGCTCGCGGCGCAGTGGGTGGGGCAACGGATCGCGGCAATACGTTTGGCAGCACACAAGCGATGAGTTTTGGCATGGGGAAATTTGTCGATGTGTCGGTAACGACAAAGCAAAATAGATCGCTAAGTGAAGCCACGCAAACAATTCCAACCGGGGTTAATTTAGGCGAATCGTTAAAACTGATTGCCCTCATTCCCGATAAACCTGTCGCCTATGAACCGACGGAGGATAAGCCGATTGAGCCCACTTACGAAAAACCCAAAGGCAAAATATCGGTCTACTGGGGATGTAGTGAGACCATTCGCCCAAGCCAGCCAAGAACACTTGATGCGGCAACGGCGACCATTGAAGATTTCGCTAAATTTTTCGTCATGCGCGGTGCAACGACACGTGGTGCCCGTGTGTTGCCGGGTCATCCATCATGGCCAAATAAAGATGATGATCGCAAGATGCCTGATAGTGCCTCGCTTATCGGCGAGCACAAATTTATGGGCAACGGCATACCAGAATCATTTAAGGTGACCCTCGCCGCCCCGCAAGATTTAATGCCAAAAATTGAATTGCAACAAACCAAAAATGACGGCGGCTTTAGCCTTGCGTGGCAGACGATTCCGCATGCCCGCGGCTATTTTATTTCAGCCATCGGCGGTAAATCAGACGGACGCGATTCAGCGGAAATGATCGTTTGGACGTCGAGTGAGTTAGCCGACTTCGGGTTTGGCTTAATGGATTATCAATCCAACAACAACCTTGATAAATGGATAAATGAGAAAGTCGTGCTACCGGCCAGTGCCACCAAGTGCGCGATCCCCAAAGGCATATTTGGGCAAGACGGCGGCGCGATGCTCCGTATGATTAGCTACGGCAGCGAAGCCTTTATGGCGTATCCGCCGCGTCCAACGGACCCTAAAATCGCATGGACACCGGACTGGCAAACTAAGGTACGGGTGAAATCGACCTTCTCGTCCATGCTCGGTGGATTTGGCGAGGCTGGTGGCAATCGCCAAGAGCGTCAAGCACCTGCAAAAGAAGAGAAAAAGCCGAATCCCGTTGATTTGTTGCGGGGATTATTCGGGCGTTAAGTTTATGAGTTGGCGGGCTATAATTTTCAGGTTAATTCAATTTGAAAGTTACGGCCTATGCAATTCAGTCAACACACATTTCTCGTCGCCGGTGGCGGCTCAGGCCTAGGGGCGGCAACCGCTAAACTATTTGCCGCTAATGGCGCGAATATCGTCATCGCTGATCTGAATCGCGAAAGCGGCGAAGAAATTGTTGCTGCCATTGGCGGAGCCGCGCGCTTTATCGACACCAATGTATGCGATGAGACAAGCGTACAAGCCGCGGTTGATTTATGCACCACAGCGTTCGGCGGCATTCATGGCGTTGTAAATTGTGCAGGCGTTGCACCAGGCGAACGTGTGGTGGGCAAAACAGGGCCGCATTCACTCGCTAATTTTTCAAGCACGGTGTCGATTAATCTTATCGGCACATTCAATGTAATTCGGCTCGCCGCACACGCCATGAGCATGCAAGCGCCCAATGCAGTCGGCGAACGTGGCGTGATTATTAACACCTCATCGGTCGCTTCATTTGAAGGCCAAATCGGCCAAGCGGCATACGCGGCATCCAAGGCCGGCGTAAATGGCATGACGCTGCCGATTGCGCGTGAATTAGCAAAATTCGGCATTCGTGTGGTCACCATCGCACCCGGCATCTTTGATACGCCGATGCTGCAAGGCATGAGTGATGAAGTACGTGCTTCATTAGGCGCACAAGTGCCCTTCCCGCCCCGTCTAGGCAAACCAGACGAATACGCAGCGCTGGCTAAACACATTGTCGAAAATGAAGTCTTGAACGGTACCGTAATTAGACTCGATGGCGCGATCAGGATGGGGGCGAAATGATTTTTGACACCAAGCTCAATGACGACATCGACGCGCTACGCGATTCGGTTAAACGCTTTTGCGACGATGAATTAGCGCCGCGCGCCGCACAAATTGATATCGGCAATCAATTTCCTATGGATATGTGGAAAAAGTTTGGTGACCTCGGTTTGCTCGGCATCTCTATTCCTGAAGAATTCGGTGGCTCAGGCATGGGCTATTTGGCGCACACGGTAGCGATGGAGGAAATCTCGCGTGCGTCGGGCGCGGTGGGCTTGGCTTATGGCGCGCACTCAAATTTATGTGTGAATAATTTGTATCTCAACGGCAATGATGCGCAGCGCAAAAAATATCTGCCAAAACTTTGCTCCGGTGAGCACGTCGGCGCGCTGGCCATGAGTGAGCCGGGTGCTGGCTCGGACGTGGTCGGCTCGATGGCCTGCCGTGCCGAGAAAAAGGGCGACGTGTGGGTAGCCAACGGCAACAAAATGTGGATTACCAATGGCCCGCATGCCCATACGCTGATTGTTTATATGCGTACCGCGCCGAAAGAAGCAGGCTCCAAAGCCATGACCGCGTTCATCATCGAGAAAAATTTCAACGGTTTTCGCACTGCGCAAAAATTAGACAAGCTTGGTATGCGCGGCTCCGACACATGCGAATTGGTATTTGAAGACTGCGAAATACCGAATGAAAACGTGCTCGGTGAAGTCAACGGCGGCACTACTGTTTTGATGAAGGGCTTAGACACCGAGCGCACCGTGTTATCCGCTGGCCCCATCGGCATCATGCAAGCAGCAATGGACGTGGTGCTTCCCTATATTCACGAGCGTAAACAATTCGGCCAAGCCATCGGCACGTTCGGCCTGATGCAAGGCAAACTTGCCGACATGTACGTGGCGCTACAAACCTCGCGCGCTTACACTTACAAAGTGGCCGCGATGTTAGACGAAGGCCGTGGCCGCGCCGCCCGTAAAGACGCCGCAGCGTGTATTTTGTATGCGTCGGAGTCGGCGGTGCGGGTTACGCTGGAAGCCATTCAATGCCTAGGCGGCAATGGCTACATCAATGATTACCCCACTGGCCGTTTATGGCGGGATGCAAAGCTCTACGACATCGGCGCGGGGACGAATGAGATACGGCGGATGTTGATTGGTAGGGAGTTGTTCGGGGAAAGTGGTTAGCTGGTTTGTGAGCGTAATATTTTTGGAACCGCTAGTGGACGAAAGTGGGTATTTTTTGGAACCGACAATGTACGCCGACGATTTAGCAAACAAGTTCGATAAAAAGCAAAACCTTGACCCTCCAACGCTCTCATACTTTCATTGTTTTCCGTGTTGAGTAATCACATTTGCAAATCAATAGTGCAAAAATTATTGATGTTATTGACCGCAAAACGTTGTCACTCCGACAGAGCAAGGCTTTATCTTGCGACGAGGAATCTCATCCGTTTCAGTCGCAGAAATCGTCATTTCTCAACCAATTACGCGGATAAGATTCCCCACCTCATTTTTCAAACCAAACCGTTCGAAATGGCAATAATTGATGTTAGGTACATTTGCTCTTGATCCGCAAATGGAATAACAACATATTCTGCGGTTTTATCGGCGCCGATCAGCGTTAGTCGGCGGTAAAAGTTTTTTCGCACTACTCAGCACATTACGTATTTTTGTATTCATCAGGAGAAATTCAATGTCAGATTCAATCGTCATCGTCGCCGCAAAGCGCACCCCCATCGGCGCCATGAATGGTCAACTTGTCGGGTTCACGTCGCCGCAGCTTGCCTCCACCGCCATCAAAGCCGCCGTCGCCCAATCAGGCTTAACGCCGGAAGATATTACTGAGGCGATCATCGGCTGTGTGTTGCCCGCGGCACTCGGCCAAGCGCCCGCGCGCCAGGCCGTACTGGGCGCGGATTTGTTGACCTCCACCGCTTGCACGACGATTAACAAGGTGTGCGGCTCTGGCATGAAGGCCGCCATGATGGGCTACGACGCGATTTTGGCTGGCTCCGCATCGGTTGTTGTCGCGGGCGGCATGGAGAGCATGTCGAACGCGCCACACATGTTGCCGAAGGCGCGCCAAGGCTATCGCTACGGGCACTTCAAGGCGCTCGATCATATGGCGTTCGACGGCTTAGAAAATGCGTACGACGGTAAATCAATGGGCATTTTTGCGGATGCCACCGCCGCCAAATATGGTTTGACGCGCCAAGATCAAGATGCGTTTGCTGCGGAAAGTGTACGTCGGGCGCAAGCGGCAGTGGCGAGCGGCGCATTCAAGGACGAAATCGCTGGTATTACCGTGACGGTGAAAGGTGTCGATAGCGTACTCGCCACCGATGAGCCACCGGGCTTATGTAAGCCAGAGAAAATTGCTGCATTAAAACCCGCCTTTAATAAAGACGGCACGGTGACCGCCGCAACGTCATCCTCAATATCTGATGGTGCCGCAATATTGATTTTGATGAAGGAGTCGGATGCTATCGCTAAAGGAATCAAACCTATCGCCCGCATCGTCGGCCACGCGTCGAACGCGCATGAACCAGAGTGGTTCACGACCGCCCCGGTTGGCGCGATTGATAAGCTGCATAAGAAGCTCGGCTGGAATCCAACTAATGTTGACCTTTATGAGATCAATGAAGCCTTCGCGGTAGTGACGATGGCGGCGATGAAAGATTTGGATTTGCCACATGAAAAAGTGAACGTGAATGGTGGCGCGTGTGCGTTAGGCCATCCGATTGGTGCATCTGGTGCGCGCTTGATTGTGACGCTATTGCACGCCTTAAAAGCACGCGGTGGCAAACGCGGCATTGCCTCACTTTGTATTGGCGGTGGGGAAGCGACGGCGTTGGCGGTGGAGATGATGTAGATTTATCGTGGAGCGGCTTGAGGTGATGGCAGATGGTGCTGTTTTTTTAAGTAGAGGCGTGAGGTAATTGCACGAGCGCAAATCCCGCTAGCTCCGCTCCGGCCCCCTTTTTCAAAAGGGGGCAACTGTAATTTGATATGACTATTTTTTCAAAGGGCAGAATCATAAATTGAACACGCACCAGCAACAAACACCGCTGCGGTGCTCCTCAGAAAAAGAGAGTTCGCGAGAGATTCAGCTGTGCAACCATCGCATATATTAAAAATATAAACCCTACCATCCACGGCTTTTTCCAACCATTTATCCCCCATAATGCCCGCCCTTATTAGGCCTTTAATATCATGAAATCTATCCTCATCATCGGCGCATCACGCGGTCTAGGCCTTGAATTCATTCGTCAATATCGAAAAGATGGTTGGCTCACGGTAGGCACCTGCCGTGATGCCGATCAGGACGCGCTCATTACTTCCACTGGCGCTTCAGTTATCAGGCTCGATGTCACCGATCCAGAAAGTTTTCTCAATCTTGCCAAAGCGCTCGATGGCACCAGCATTGACGTGTGCATTTATAACGCCGGCGTATTTGGATCACGCGAAAATATATCCATTGCGCCGAGCAAAGACGTGTTTGATCAGGTGATGCATACGAACGTATTTGGTGCGATGCAGGCACTACCTATCGTTGCCCCCGCGCTCGCCAAAGCGCGCGGCAAATTCGTATTTATCTCAAGCTTAATGGGTTCCATTAGCGCCAACACCAGCGCTAACGCCCCGCTCTATCGGGCCAGTAAAGCAGCCTTAAACGCGGTTGTAAAAACAGCTTCAAACGAATATTCTCCGCATGGCATCACCGCATTTTCGATGCATCCGGGTTGGGTAAAAACCGACATGGGCGGCAGCAGCGCTGATATTGAACCAAGCGTGAGTATCAGCGGGATGCGTAAGGTGATCGCGCAAGCCACGCTAGCATCCAGCGGCAAATTTTTTAATTACGACGGGAGCAATATCGAATGGTAAAACTTAACAAATTAATCTTTTGTCTAGCGATTGCATTGAGTGTGGTGGCCTGCGGCAAAAAATCAGAAACAGCGCCCCAAACAGCCGAGCAGGCAAAGGCGGACCAAGCGGCATCCGCTGCAAAAGCCCGCGAAAGCGTGGTGTATGGCGATCAACTCAAGGCTCTCGATAAGGCAAAGAGTACGGCTGAAGAAGCGACGAAGGCGACCGAAGAAAAATTAAAACAAGCGACACAGTAAACAATGCAATCTA
>Ga0105049_10000340_pt1 | contig 49567 bp, 39 predicted proteins | sample MAT06_FD_78087 | JGI IMG/M metagenome (GOLD analysis project Ga0105049, IMG submission 78087) | Freshwater microbial communities from Lake Fryxell liftoff mats and glacier meltwater in Antarctica - MAT-06 | ecosystem: Environmental > Aquatic > Freshwater > Ice > Liftoff microbial mat | place...
CGCAACGTAGCGCGACCAGCGCGCTACCTACCACGAAACTCCAGAGCCGTAGGTTGCAATATACCGTAGGTTGCGAGCTAGCCTCGCAACGTAGCGCGACCAGCGCGCTACCTACCACGAAACGCCAAAGCCGTAGGTTGCGATATACCGTAGGTTGCGAGCTTGCCTCGCAACGTAGCGCGACCAGCGCGCTACCTACCACGAAACGCCAAAGCCGTAGGTTGCAATATACCGTAGGTTGCGAGTTCGTCTCGCAACGTAGCGCGACCAGCGCGCTACCTACCACGAAACGCCGAAGCCGTAGGTTGCGATATACCGTAGGTTGCGAGCTTGCCTCGCAACGTAGCGCGACCAGCGCGCTACCTACCACGAAGCGCCAGAGCCGTAGGTTGCAATATACCGTAGGTTGCGAGCTAGTCTCGCAACGTAGCGCGACCAGCGCGCTACCTACCACGAAACGCCGAAGCCGTAGGTTGCGATATACCGTAGGTTGCGAGCTTGTCTCGCAACGTAGCGCGACCAGCGCGCTACCTACCACGAAACGCCAGAGCCGTAGGTTGCAATATACCGTAGGTTGCGAGCTTGCCTCGCAACGTAGCTCGCAACGTAGCGCGACCAGCGCGCTACCTACCACGAAACGCCGAAGCCGTAGGTTGCGATATACCGTAGGTTGCGAGCTTGCCTCGCAACGTAGCGCGGCCAGCGCGCTACCTACCACGTAGCGCGACCAGCGCGCTACCTACCACGACGCAATCTTGCGAAACATCCCGTTGTGTGAGTTCCGGGCGACGATGCTCATCTACGAACTACACCCCATATGATTATTCGGTGCAATTGAGCACACTCTTCCTCCAATGATACCCCACAACGCCAGCGAGTTTCGCCTTAATGTTTTCCGCACCTCCTGCGTCCTGCCCAGAGAGAAAAACGTGGTAGTGGCCGGCTAAGCCGGATCGATCTGCTTCGAGAACTTCCCAGTAAAGCACGGTTGCCTGCAGGTTGAGATCCAGCGGGCCGGACTAGAACTGGACTCTCAGGCGGAAAGCAAAACACCACATGCAAACCCGTTCATTCCCCTTACGCTGGCAAACCTGGGTGGGCCTCCCAGCGGGTCCTCGGGCGAGTGAGCCGCCGTTGCGCGCCGAGTTGTTCAGTGTCGAACAACTGGCCCGGCATGCGCACGCCCTTGCGAGCAATCACCAGGTTGTCACCGGACCTGGCCCCAACCGCCTGCTCGACCGTCTGGGCCAGAACGAAGACGTCTTGCGCTCCTTCAACCGCGCGACCCTCGCGGTCGATCCCAGCCGGCGCATCACGCCCGCCGCCGAATGGTTGCTCGATAATTTCTACCTGATCGAAGAGCAGATCCAAATTGCGCGGCGCCATCTGCCCAAAGGCTACAGCCGCGAATTGCCCCGGCTGCTTACTGGTCCTTCCGCCGGCTTGCCGCGTGTGTACGACCTCGTGCTCGAATTGATCCCGCACGTGGATGCACAGATTGATGCGGAACCGCTCCGCGCCTTCATCGCCGCGTACCAAACGGTGGCTGCCTTGAAACTGGGCGAGCTGTGGGCGATTCCCATTATGCTGCGCCTCGGGTTGATTGAAAATCTCCAGCGCATCACCACCCGGCTGACCTTCGCGCGCGAAGATCGCGATCTCGCCGATGTCTGGGTGGATCGCTTGCAGGAGATGGTGGAAATAAATTCGTCCCGCCTCGTCATCGTAGTGGCGGATCTGGCGAAATCCGAACCACCGCTTACGAGTTCATTCGTGGCCGAATTTTGCCAGCGCCTGTCACGCCAAAGCCCCGTGCTGCATCTGGCCCGCAGCTGGCTGGAACAACGGTTGGCCGAGGAAGGGCTGTCCATCGAACAGCTCGTCCAGCAGGAAAGTCAAAGTCAGGCCGCCGACCAGGTTTCCGTCAGTCACAGTATCGCCAGCCTGCGCTTCCTCAGCGCCATGGACTGGAAGGAATTCGTGGAAAGCCTGAGTCTAGTCGAGAGGACGTTGCGCACCGACCCGGCGGACGTTTACCGTACGATGGATTTTGCGACGCGCGACCGCTACCGGCATTCGGTGGAGTTTCTTGCGCGACACAGCCGGCTCTCCGAAGCGGACATCGCGCGACGCGCCATTAATCGCGCCGTGGAGTGTACCAAGCAAAAAGGCCGCGACGACCGCACCGCCCATGTCGGCTTCCACCTGATCGACCAGGGCGATAGCTCCTTGGGGCGCGAGGCCAAGGTCCGCTGGCCCTGGAGAACCTTCCTCGAGCGCAGCATCCACCGCTTCCCTCTGGCCTTTTATGTCGGCGGCATCGCGCTGCTGACCCTGCTCGCCACCTTGGGCTATTTTCAACTGGCCCGCGCGCACGAGCTGGCGGGGTGGCGGCTCATTGTATTCACGCTCGTTTTTTTCCTCTGCTCCAGCCAACTGGCCGTGGCGCTCATGAACTGGCTGGCCAATCTGCTCGTGACACCGCGCCTGCTGCCGCGTCTGGATTTTTCCTCCGGGATCACGCCCGAATGTCGCACGATGGTGGTCGTGCCCACGATGCTCACCAGCCCGGCCAGTGTGGACCGCCTCATCGAGTCCTTGGAAATCCATCATCTCGCCAACCGCGATGCGCATCTGCACTTCGCCTTGTTGACGGATTTTCGCGACGCCCCGGAGGCAACACTCCCGACCGATCAGGCACTCCTGCAGCGGGCGCAGGCTGGGATCGAAATGCTCAATCGGAAATATCTGTCCGCCGCGCGGAATCTTTTCTTTTTGTTTCATCGCCCTCGCCGCTGGAATGCCGGTGAGAAAGTCTGGATGGGCTACGAGCGCAAACGCGGCAAACTCACGGAATTCAACGCGCTCCTCCGCGGCGGGGCGGGCGGCTGCTTTTCCGCGATCGTGGGCGAGACCGCCGTCTTACCCGAAATTAAGTACGTCATCACGCTCGACACCGATACGCAGTTGCCGCGCGACTCCGCCCGGCAACTCGTGGGCACGATGGCGCATCCGCTGAATCGGCCGGTGTTCGATGCCACGCGCGGAATTGTCACCGCCGGCTACAGCATTCTCCAACCGCGCGTCGGCGTGAGTCTGCCCAGCTCACGGCGCTCTTGGTTCGTTCGGCTTTTCGGCGGCGATGCGGGCATCGATCCTTACACACGCGCCGTGTCCGATGTGTATCAGGATGTCTTCCACGAAGGCTCCTTTATCGGCAAAGGCATCTACGAAGTCGATTCCTTCGAGCGCGCCTTGGCCGGACGTTTTCCTGAGAACACGATTCTCAGTCATGACTTGCTGGAATCCTGCCATGCCCGCTCCGCCCTCGTGAGCGATGTGGAATTCTACGAGGAATATCCCTCGCGCTACAACGTGGACATCGACCGGCGCCACCGCTGGATTCGCGGCGATTGGCAAATCACGCAATGGCTCCTACCGCGAGTCCCCGGTCCGGATGCGCGGCGCATGGCCAATCCGCTTTCCCAGCTCTCGCAATGGAAAATCTTCGACAACTTGCGGCGCAGTCTCGTCCCCGTTGCCCTGCTGGTCTTCTTGCTGGGGCATTGGCTGCTGCTCCCGGGTCTCGGCGGCTTGGGGGGGCTGCTGGTGCTGACGCTCATCTCTCTCCCGGGAATATTGTCCGCGTGGGTCGCGCTCTTTCAAAAACCGATCGATTTGCCGTGGGCGATGCACGGGAAAACAGTGACCCGGGCGGGCGGCCGGCAACTCGCACAAGTTTTCCTCACGCTGACTTTTCTGCCATACGATGCCTTTATCAGTCTCGACGCCATCGGCCGGACGCTGGTGCGTTTGCTGATCACGCGCCAACGGCTCCTCGAATGGCAGACTTCCAGCGATGCCGAGCGGAAAACCCACGCGAGTCTCGGCAGCTTTTTTGCCACGATGTGGATCGCCCCGGCCGTCGCCCTGCTGAGCGGAGGCCTGCTGGTTTATCTTCAACCGGCGCAATTATTTTTAGCCCTGCCGATCCTTGGCCTGTGGCTGGCGGCACCGGGAATCGCTTGGCGGATCAGCCGGCCCATCAAATCCTCGACGCCGGAGTTGACGACCGGGCAGGCGATTTTCCTCCGCCACACCGCCCGCCAGACGTGGTATTTTTTCGAGACATTTGTGACCGCCCAAGAGAACTGGCTGCCGCCGGATAACTTTCAGGAAGCGCCCGCTCCGGTGATCGCGATGCGAACCTCGCCCACGAATCTAGGCCTCGCCTTGCTGGCCAATCTCGCCGCCAAGGATTTCGGTTATCTCGCCACCGGCGGCCTGATCCAACGCACACAAAACACGCTCGCCACCATGCAACGCCTCGAGCGGCATCGCGGACATTTCTACAATTGGTATGACACCCGCACACTCCAGCCCCTCCTCCCGCTCTATGTGTCGAGCGTCGACAGCGGAAATCTGGCGGGGCATTTGCTAACGCTCGGCGCCGGATTGCGAGAGCAGGCCAATGAGCCGATCTACACGCCACAAATTTTTGCCGGCCTGATCGACACCGTGCGGGTTCTCCGAACGTTGACCAAGGAAAATGCCGCGCTGGCCAAACTCGAAATCGAATTGGAGAAAAACCCTTTGGGTCTGCGCGCCGCGTTTGCCTTGCTGGAAAGAACGAAGGAGCAGGCAGGCACGATCACGAACACCTTGGCGAACGAGGGCGAGGAACTCAAAGGCTGGAGCCGGACGCTGAAGCAGAATTGCGAAGAGCACATCGCGGACCTGCTCGCGCTCGCCCCGTGGCTCGCCTTACCCACGCTGGGCCGGAGCGAACGGCTGGAGTTGAAACTCGCCCAGCTCGACCATGCGACCACCTTGCGGGAACTTGGCGCGTGGGAACGGTCACCCGATCCGGTCCTTGGGACCGGTGCAGCCGACGGGGAACTCGCACGCCACCTCGACGAGGCCGGAGAGTATGCCCGGCAGCGTCTGCGCACCTTGGAAACCCTGGCGCAGGAATGCGACGCACTGGCCGCGATGGATTTCACTTTTCTCTTCAACCCGGCGCGGGATCTGTTTTGCACCGGCTACAACGTCACTGATCGCCGATGGGACACCGGCTTCTACGATCTGCTGGCCTCGGAAGCGCGCTTATGCAGCTACGTCGCCATCGCGCTCGGCCAGATTTCGCAGGACCACTGGTTTTCTCTCGGGCGTCTGCTCGTCACGTCGCAGGGCAGTCCGATTTTGGTCTCCTGGAGCGGCTCGATGTTTGAATATCTCATGCCGATGCTCGTCATGCCGAGCTACGAAAACACGTTACTCGCGCACACCTGCGAGGCGGCGGTCCGCCAACAGATCGAATACGGTCAGCTCTGCGGTGTGCCGTGGGGCATCTCCGAATCCGGCTACAACCTGACCGACGTTCACCTCAACTACCAATACCGCGCGTTCGGCGTGCCGGGCCTGGGGTTGAAACGCGGCCTGGCCGAGGGCCTCGTGATTGCTCCCTATGCCAGCGCCATGGCGCTGATGGTGGCACCCGTGGCCGCGTGCGAAAATTTGCAACGCCTCGCCGCCGAGGGCCGCACCGGCCACTACGGTTTCTACGAAGCGATTGATTACACGCCCTCGCGGCTGCCGCCCGACGAACCCTGTGCCGTCATCCGCTCCTACATGGTGCATCATCAGGGAATGAGTTTGCTCGCGCTCGTCCATCTGCTGCGCGACGCCCCGATGCCCCGGCGCTTCCTCGCCTGCCCGATGCTCAAGGCGGCGGAGCTGCTGTTGCAGGAGCGGGTACCACAGACCGCCGCGAGTGTGTTCGCGGAGGATTTGAAACTGGAAGAAACGCGCACGCTGACGGGGGAAGGCGGCAGCGTGATGCGAATCTTCAATACTCCCGCGTCCCCCGCTCCGGAGATTCATCTGTTGTCCAACGGCCGTTATCATGTCGTCGTCACCAGCGCGGGCGGCGGCTACAGCCGCTGGCGCGATCTCGCGGTCACCCGCTGGCGCGAAGACACGACGCGCGATTGCTGGGGCACGTTTATTTATCTGCGCGACACGGGCACGGGAGAGTTCTGGTCCGCCGCCCATCAACCGACCTTGTGCGCCACCAAGGGCTACGAAGCCATCTTCACGCAGGCGCGCGCGGAGTTCCGCCAACGGCAGACCGGCCTCGAAATTCACACCGAGATCAGCGTGTCACCCGAGGACGACGTGGAGTTGCGCCGCATCACGATCACCAACCATTCTTCCGCCGCGCGCACCATCGAGGTGACCAGTTACGCGGAAGTGGTGCTCGCGAGTCCGGATGCAGACGCGGCTCATCCGGCGTTCAGCAATCTCTTTGTTCAAACGGAATTCATGCCACCGACGTCCGCGCTGCTTTGCACGCGTCGCGCGAGTTCCCCCGAGGGCAAGCCGCCCTGGCTGCTGCATCTCCTGGTCGGCCAGGGCGGCGAGCAGGGAGAGATTTCCTGTGAAACCGATCGCAGCCGCTTTGTCGGGCGCGGCGGCACGCTCGCCCACCCGGCGGCGCTGCAGTCCGTCGCACCGTTGGCCAACACCGTCGGCTCCGTGCTCGATCCCATCGTGTCGTTGCGCCGCTCGGTCACTTTGCCGCCGCATGAAACCGCCATCATGGATTTCGTGCTGGGCGTGACGGAAAATCGCGAGACGGCCCTCGCGCTGGTCGATAAATATCGCAGCCCCCGCATGGCCGACCGCGCCTTCGATCTGGCGTGGACCCACAGCCAGGTCACTTTGCGCCAGCTCAACGCCACGGAGGCCGAGGCCCAGCTCTACGGCGGACTGGCCGGTGCGCTGATCTACGCCAATCCCGCGCGGCGCGCCAGCCCCGGTGTGTTGCGCAACAACCGGCGCGGTCAAAACGGACTCTGGAGCTACGGTATCTCGGGTGACGCGCCGCTGGTTTTGTTGCGCATCAGTGACGAAGGAAAAATCGAGCTCGTCCGCCAATTGATCAAGGCCCACGCCTACTGGCGGATGAAGGGACTGACCGTCGAACTCGTGATCCTGAACGAGGACGTCTCGGTTTACCGCCAGTCGCTGCACGAATCGATCACCAGCCTGATCGCCTCGGGCATTGAAGCCCAGATGCTCGACAAACCGGGCGGCATCTTCGTCCGCCGGCTTGAACAAATTCCCCAGGAAGATCGCGTGCTCCTGCTCGCTGTGGCGCGAATCGTCCTCGACGATGAAAAGGGCACCTTGGCGCAGCAAATGGAACAGCACAGCGGGTTGGAACCGCTGATCCCCAACCTGACTCCCGTTCGCACGGTGTGGCCCGATGAACCGATGCCGGTTCCACCCAGAGAGTTGATCTTTAACAATGGTCTCGGTGGCTTCACGCGCGACGGTCACGAATATGTCATCACGCTCGAACCCGGACAGATGACGCCGGCCCCGTGGGTCAACGTGCTCGCCAATCCGACTTTCGGCACCGTCGTCTCCGAAAGCGGCAGCGCCTACACGTGGATGGAGAACGCGCATGAATTCCGTCTCACGCCGTGGAGCAACGATCCTATCCGGGACACGACCGGTGAAGCCTGCTACATCCGCGACGAGCAGACCGGACTCTTCTGGTCGCCCACGCCCCTGCCCGCGCGCGGCGCGACGCCCTATGTGATTCGCCACGGCTTCGGCTATACGGTATTCGAACACACAGAGAATGGCATCGCCTCCGAACTGTGGGTTTATGTCGCGATGGATGCCCCGGTAAAATTCTCGGTCTTGAAATTACGCAACATCTCGGGACGTCCGCGCCGCCTCTCTGCGACCTGTTACTGCGAATGGGTGCTCGGCGACCTGCGGCATAAAAGCCTGCTGCACGTGCAGACCGAAGTGGATCTCAAGACCGGCGCGTTGCTCGCACGCAACTATTACAACGCGGAATTTTCCGAGCGCGTGGTGTTTCTCGACGTGAACGACCCCGCGCGCACCTTCACGGGGGATCGCAAGGAATTCATCGGGCGCAACGGCAGCCTCGCGCAGCCGGCGGCGCTGAAACGCGCGCGGCTTTCCGGCCGGGTCGGCGCGGGACTCGATCCGTGCGGTGCCCTCCAGGTCGCCTTCGATTTGCCGGATGGACAGGAACGCGAAACGAGTTTTCGCCTCGGAGTCGGCCGCACCAGCGCCGAGGTGCAGAGTCTCGTCCATCGTTTTCGTCGTGCCGATGCCAGCCGCGTCGCGCTCGAAAGCGTCTGGACCCATTGGAACCGGACACTCGGCGCGGTGAACGTCGATACCCCCGATCCCGCCGTGAACGTGATGGCGAACGGTTGGTTGCTCTACCAGACATTGAGCTGCCGCATTTGGGGTCGCACGGGGTTTTATCAATCCGGCGGCGCCTACGGTTTCCGCGACCAGTTGCAAGACGTGATGGCGCTGGTGCACGCCGAGCCTGCGCTCACCCGCGAACATTTGCTCCGCGCCGCCGCCCATCAATTCCGTGAGGGCGACGTGCAGCACTGGTGGCATCCCCCGGCCGGCCGCGGCGTGCGCACCCATTTTTCCGACGATTATCTCTGGTTGCCTTATGTGACCTGCCGCTACGTCACCTGTGTCGCGGACACGGGCGTGCTCGACGAAAAGATTTCCTTTCTCGAAGGTCGCCCGGTTAAACCAGAGGAGGAGGCCTATTACGATCTGCCCAATCGTGCCGAGGAATCCGCCACGCTGTACCAGCATTGCGTGCGCGCGATCGAGCGCAGTTTGAAATTCGGTGAGCACGGCCTGCCGCTGATCGGCTGCGGCGACTGGAATGACGGCATGAACCGGGTGGGCAACCACGGCCGGGGCGAAAGTGTCTGGCTCGCCTTTTTTCTCTATGACGTGCTCATGCAATTTTCCGAACTCGCGCGCACGCGCAACGATCACCTGATGGCTGAACGCTGCCTCGCGCAGGCCCAGTTGCTGAAGGAAAACATCGAGCGCCACGCCTGGGACGGCGCGTGGTATCGCCGCGCCTACTTTGATAACGGCGAACCGCTCGGCTCCGCCACGAATCCGGAATGCCAGATCGATTCGCTCCCGCAAAGTTGGGCGGTGATCAGCGGCGCCGGCGATCCCGCCCGCGCGCGCGCGGCGATGCAATCCGTGAATCAACGCCTCGTGCGCCGCGAAGATCGGTTGATCCAATTATTTGATCCGCCTTTCGATCACTCGTCACTCGATCCCGGTTACATCAAGGGCTACATTCCCGGGGTGCGCGAGAATGGCGGCCAGTACACGCATGGCGCGATCTGGACCACCATGGCCTTCGCGCTCATGGGGGAAAACGAACGCGCCTGGGAACTCTTCGCGTTACTCAATCCCGTTCATCACGGCGCGACCGCCGACCAAATCGCCACCTACAAAGTGGAACCTTACGTCGTGGCCGCGGATGTTTACGCCGTCGCCCCGCACGTCGGCCGGGGCGGCTGGACGTGGTATACCGGCTCAGCGGGCTGGATGTATCGCTTGCTCATCGAAACCCTGCTGGGCCTGAATTTGGAGGGTGATAAATTACGACTGACCCCTCGCCTGCCGGTCGCGTGGCCGAGCTACAAAGTCCACTACCGCTACCGGAAAACGGTTTATCACATCACGATCTCCCGACTCGCCGCTGGCGCAACTGAGCCGAATTACCTCAGGCTCGACGGACGGGAAATCCCCGGGGCAACCATACCGTTGCAAGACGATCTCCTGGAGCACGCGATCGAGCTGCAGGTTCCCTGACGGACGCTTCCCCAAATGAGGCCCGAATGACGGTAAATGCCCCGGAGTTTGCCCTCCGTTGCCTCAACGAGCCCGCTCATTCCGGCCTGCGATCCGTCCATCACAAATCGAAGGCTTACCCTGATCACCCCATAGCAACGCGTGATGATATCCGGCATTCTCCTCACCTGCCGTTCCCACTTTCAGGCAGTCAATTTCGGAAAATAATCCATTTTCCGCGCAACCAAACCAAAATATGAAAACACGAATACACCTGGCATTTTTGCTAGCCGCGATTTTGCCAGTCGCAATGTCCGCCCAAGAATCATCCCAACCCAGCGCACCCTCTAGTCCCGTTTGCGTCCCTGATACGGCCAGCACTCTCTTGCTGATCGGCGCAGGAATGAGCGGATTGGTGCTCTTGAAAAAGCGATTTTCTCTCCATGCCCAATAAGCGTCGATTGATTTCGCTCCTCTTGCGAAGAGCTCCGGCATGCCCGGGGCTTTTTTTATATTTTGAGTTATGCCCGGCCTGCCGGCACTGGATCCTGCACCGTCCGACTCCGGCCGATCACCTGTGACCGTCTAGCTTCACCGGGAGGGTGAAACCCGTGGATGCACGTGACACTGTTCAATGGTTTCGACGCCCGTGAGGCAAAACGCCAGCCAGGCCAGACCGGCCGCGGCCGCAGCGAGTACATCGCTGAGATAGTGGACACCCAGATAAATCCGCGACAAACCGATCAACACGATCAACAAGAAGGCCACCACCGGGACCAGCGTCCGCCAGCGCCAAGGCTTGAGCTGCTTTACCACCAGCACCGTGACAAAGCCATAGAACATCATTGCGCCCATCATGTGGCCACTGGGAAAACCGTAGCCCGAAGTCAAAACCAGCGGATGCTCGAATTCCGGCCGGGGTCGATGAAAGAAAAATTTCAACGCCAAGTTGAGCAAGGCCCCGCCTCCGAGCGTGAGGATTAACGCCAACAAGCGATACCACGCACGCTGTCCCCAAAAAATAAGCGCGAGCGTCAGGCTGGCGAAAATCAGCAGGCCCGGCGATCCGGCCAAGGAAACCGCTTCCGCCAGACGCGCGACCGCAGGCGTCGCATGTTGATTGAACCAGAGCGCGAGACGATGATCCACCGCGATCAACGGATCAGTCGCGAGCAGGTCTTCGGCGATCCCGCCGAACCACCACCCCGCCAGCAGCACGATCAAGAGACCAACCGTCAGATGCAGCCCCAAGTAACCACCGGGAGTCAGCCGGTTTTCCAAAAACACTATTTGCGCCGCGAAGCGTCGCCGGCCCGCCGCGACCAACGGTCGCTCCAGAAACGCCTGCCATTGGTCCCGCACGATAAGCTCGTGTTCCTGCATCCACCGCCACCCCCATCCGGCAAGGAGGACGAGCACGACCAAGCCCCCGAACATCGCGCCGGCTTGTCCAATCCACTTTTCAAAATACTTCCAGTTCTCGCCGAGGAAATATCCGATCAGGGAAAACAAGCAGGCCCACACCACGCAGCCCAGTGCGTTGCTGAATATAAACCGCCGATAAGGCATGCGGCTGGCTCCCGCCATGAACGGCATCAGCGAGCGGAACAGATGCATGAAGTGCCCCATGAAAGCGGCCTTCCCGCCGTGACGGACAAAAAAACGGTCGATCCTCGCCAATTCTTTTTCGCGAACCCCAAAACGACGGCCATGACGCTCGAGCCACCTCAAGCCCAATTTTCGCCCAAGTTCGTAGCCGATGCTGTCACCCACAATCGCGGCCAAAGTGATCGTCACCATGAGTGCCTCCAAATCGAAGGTGCCTTGGCCCGCCAGAAATCCACTCACGAGGACGAGGCTTTCTCCGGGAACGAACAATCCCAACAGAGGCTGGCACTCCAGCACGATCACCACAAAAATAATGACATAACCCCAGTGGCCAAGTCCGTCGGCAAGCCCGACGATATGTTCCGTGATGCCCATGCGTGCCGGTGCTGCAACGACTCACCCGGTCTCCGTCATGCCCTGTCGCCTCCCTGGCGGTGGCGGAGCGGCAAACGGTGTCGTTGAACCTGATTGCCAACGGGTGCCCCGGGCAAAGATATCCCGTGCGTCGAGCACGATACGGCGGACAGGAAATGCCGTGGGACGTGCGCTGAACGGCAAAGGCGGAGTGGGCAAAAGGCGGGAAGATTTCATCCGCCCAGATTGCCCGAAAGGTCGTTGATCGCCAATGGGGTGTTGTACGCAAATACCAACCATGGAGGCATCGGCACGCACCCCGGGTGAAACAGCGATTGCCTGCGTCTTCCGGGCACAGGGCGTCTGGCTTGCCTACGCCGCGAAGGAAGGACGAAGTATAAAAATGATCGCGCGATCACAAATCGCTTCCGCAACCTCGGCTGCAACGGCGAAGTTTATTTTGTCGGGTAGGGAAACACTCCATGCCTCCTCTCGGCGTTTCCGGTGTATAGTCGCAGCCAGATGAACAAACCCGCCCACAAGAAAAATATTTCTGCCGGAAAAGTCCGCAGTGTCGTTACGATTGCCCGCGATCAATCCACCGGGCACCGGCGCCCGACAGTCGCGATCGCGGTTCCTGCCCCGCTGCTGGATTTTCCGGTCGACGGTGCCCCAACCGAAGCTGAGCCGTTGGCTGAGCCGCGCATTGATCCCGATGAGGTGGGCCTTGATCCCACGCTGCCGACGCGGACTGGGCCGGTCTTCAGTGGACACCAAGTGCCGGATTCACCCAGCGAAGAAGAGGATACCGAGGGCCGCAGTATAACCGAGCAGCTTTTCGAAACCGGAGCCGAAGAAGCGGAACGCGACACCGTGCACGAGGCGGCACGGGCGAGCAAGACGAGCAAGCGAAGCGATCCATGAGTTTGGATCGCCGTGGGCAGACAGTTCCCTCGGGCCTGCGCCCAACGGTCGTTCGGTTGCTAAATCAGGCGGCTTGCTGGATTGAAATAATTGTCTGGCGGACGTGATCACCGCTGATCGTTTCGCGCTCGATCAGGTCGTGCGCGATCGCATCGAGTGCCGCTCTGGCCCCGGTAACGATCTCCGTCGTGGCCGCGTAGTTTTCCGCCAAGATGGTTTTCACGTGGTGCTCGGCCTCGTGCAGGGTCTGGGGGCTGGCGAGTTTCGCCTCACCTTCGGATTGCGTCAGCGCCATGAACCCCAGCGGGGACATCCCCCACTCGAAAACCATCTGGCGCGCGATGCGGGTGGCTTCCTGGATGTCACTGGAAGCGCCGTTCGTGATGCTGCCCAAGGCGAGTTCCTCGGCCACGCGACCGGCCATCAGGCAGCGGAGCCGAGTGATGAGTTGCTCATGGGACTGATTGTACAAATCGCGTTCGGGCATGAACTGCGTGCTGCCGAGCGAACGTCCGCGGGGAATGATCGTCACCTTGTGCAGCTTCATCGTGTCGTCACCGGACAATACTTGCACGAGCGCGTGGCCGGCTTCGTGGTAGGCGATGATGCGTTTGTCGCCGTCCGTGAAGGCCCGGGGACATTCGCGGCCCCAGTTGATCTTGTCGCGAGCCTCGTCGAGATCGGCCATCGTCACGGTGGCGCGGCGAGAGCGAGCGGCGTGAATCGCGCCCTCGTTGAGCAAGTTGGCCAGATCGGCTCCGGAATAACCCGGCGTACCTTTGGCGAGCTGCGTCAGATCGACATTCGCGTCGAGTTTGACGGCACTCGCGTGCACCTGAAGAATCGCCGTCCGCCCGGCGAGGTCGGGTAGGTTGACAGAAACCTGGCGGTCAAAACGGCCGGGGCGCAACAGCGCGGGGTCCATGGTATCAGGCCGGTTCGTGGCGCCGAAGACCACCACCGCCTCACCCGAATCGAATCCATCCATCGCGACGAGCAAAGCGTTGAGCGTTTGATCATGTTCCTGTTGTGCGCCACCGTCGCCCGAGGAACGCTTGCGACCCACGGCATCGATCTCGTCGATGAAAATGATGCTCGGCGCGGTTTCTCTCGCCTTCTTGAAAAGAGAACGCACCCGGGCTGCCCCGACGCCGACGTACAGCTCCACGAAATCAGAACCGCTCAAACTGTAGAAATGCGCCTTGGCTTCGCCAGCCACGGCTTTCGCCAGCATGGTCTTGCCCGTTCCTGGCGGACCGACGAGGAGGACACCCTTTGGCATCCGACCGCCCGTGGAGCGAAAGCGCGCGGGGTCCTTGAGAAACTCCACCACTTCGTGAACTTCGTCCTTGGCTTCATCGCAGCCAGCGACCGCAGAGAATTTGACGCTCGAGGTGGCGGCGCGCAACTGGTGGGACGACAGCGAGGTTTGTCGGGCGACAAAGTAACTCGCACCCAGGAGAACCGCCGCGAAAATCGTCAATAGGCCGAGTGTGACCATGGTGAAATGCACCATCGTGGCCGCGCGTGCGCGCCAGGATACCGGTCTCGCGATCGCCAAGGCTGCGGCATCGTCCTCGGCAAAATGATGCGTACGAAGCAAAGTGAGATCCGTATCCGTGAGCCGAGCGGTCGCTTGCACCGTCGCGGTCTTGCCATCCTGCGTCCGTGTCGCCGCGAGATCCGCCAATCCGGCCGAATTCATGCGATAGGTGATCGTGCCCGCAGACAGTTCTCCGGCCGAGGCTGCACCCAAAAAATTAGCGACATTCAGGCGGGCGGTCGCGGCGGCACCAACAGCAGCTGCGGCGGAACCGTGCAAATAGAGATCGGCGCCCAACACGGCGAGAAACACGCTGCAAAGCATCAGGAACCAGCGGAAGCGAAAGAGAGGCATCTCTTACAAGCGACCCATTGTCCGGCTTTCTCAATCGAGGGCGTGGTAAAATAGATGCTACTTTTCGCGCATGCTACTTTTCGCGGCATCGAACGTTTGGGTAACAGACCTCGCCGTTGGATCTCGAGCGGGCGAAACAACGGGGAGCGTGGCGCCGGCAGAATCATATCGGCGACTGAAAGACTTCTGGGGGATTACTCAAAGAAGAGAGGGAGCGTCAGGTAGGGGGCGAACCCTCCGGGGGGAACCGTTCATCGAGCGCGGCTCAGCGGGACTGTGCCGAGTGTCGCTTACGCTCGATAACGCCCTACCGCAGACCCACCGAGCTGGAACAACTAAAGGCACTTATCAATTGTAGCCGGATACCGTTTCCGGTCATGGGGGTGAAGGCCCCATAGCATCAGCCGCAGGGGTGCGCTATCTTACCCCCCTATGAATCTATTACTACTGATAGTCGTGCTTGCTCTGTTATTCGGCGGCGGCGGTTTTTACTTCGGCGGACCAGCCATTGGCGGCGGTGGACTCGGTCTTGTTTTGTTGATCGGCCTTGTCATCTTGTTAATGGGTGGATTTCGCACGAAAAATTAATCTGCCGGCTGCGGTCTGAACGGGTGGAAGAAATGACAACCCAGTCATGCCAACCCTCGTTCATCGCCAATTGTCGTGGCACGGGGTCGCCTGACCAGTGATCCCATCCCTCACAGGTCAGGCGACCCGTGCCACTTCCCCACCAAGCCGGAGCCGATTCGACAGGCTCACAGTCTCCGATAAGTTCCGGGGTATCGGACCCAATGGGAATCAAAACCCAGCCATGCCTAAAGAAATTGCCTTGAAAAACGCCCGGCACGACGCGCGTGCGGGAAAAAGCCCGTCAACCCAAGCCGGCGAGTTTGTGCGCGAGGAAATGCATGCGTTGCGCGCGGGCAGTGGCCATGTCCGCTCCCGCAAACAAGCCATTGCCATTGGCCTTTCTGCAGCGCGCCGGGCCGGCATCAAGTTGGGTGCACCCAAGGGTCAGACAAGCACGGTGCGCCGCAAGGCCGCCCGCGACACTGCCATCGGTCAGGGTCGGCAGAAAGTATCGCCGGCCCGCTCACGTGGTGCGAAGAAAGCGGCGCGTACCCGCGACCAAAAACACGGAGAGTGAGTCCGCCGTTCGCCCGGCAGATCGTCATCCTGAATCGGGAACCAACCTGATTCAGGCATCCAGTATCGCTCATGATTCGCGTCCTTAAAATTACTGCCGTGATTCTCTGCCTGTTGCTCACTGCGGGTTGCGCTTCTCTGCCGGATACTCAGTTCCTGACGAAGCGTTACACCACGCAGGCCGCAAAATTTGAAAACGCCCTGGGCCCGCTCTCGGCGCAACGCAGCGCCGCCCTCGTGGCAGAGCTCAAACGCAAATCCGGTGATCTCGATATCTTGGACAAGCAGATCGCACTCGAGCAGGAAATCGTCGGCAGCCCGCTCGTGGTCGGCAACAAGGTGGGGCTGCTCCAAGACGGCCCGGCCACCTACGAGGCCATGCTCGCCGCGATCCGTCAGGCGAAGGACCATATCAACATTGAATCTTACATCATCGAGTCCGGTGAAGTGGGCCGACAGTTTGCGGACGCGTTGCTTGAGCGGCAGGCGCACGGCGTCCAGGTCAACCTGATCTACGACAGCGTCGGCGCCCTTGGCACGGCCAAGGGATATTTTGATCGCCTGAAACAGGGCGGGATCCAGGTGCTCGAGTTCAATCCGGTTAATCCCTTCTTGGCGAAAGTGCGTTGGAACCTCAACCATCGTGATCACCGCAAGCTGCTCGTGGTGGATGGACGCACGGCTTTCCTCGGCGGCATCAATATCGCCGACGTCTATTCCGGAGGATCCTCCGGCGGAAAAAGCGTGGGGCCGAGCGACGCGAAAAACGGCTGGCGTGATACGGATATTCAAATCGATGGACCGGTCGTCGCCGAATTCCAGAAGTTATTTTTGCAAACCTGGACCAAGCAGCACGGCGTGCCTCTGGCCAAAAAAGATTATTTCCCCGCGATCGCACCGCAGGGCAAGGACATCGTCCGCGCAATCGGCAGTACGCCGGATGATCCATTCAGCCTGATCTACCTGACACTCATCGCGGCGATCACCAATGCGGAAAAACAGGTGTACCTGGCCAACGCCTATTTTGTGCCCGACCCGCAACTGCGAAAGGCTCTGCTCGATGCCGCCGCGCGCAGCGTGGATGTCCGGCTGATTTTGCCCAGCCAGTCCGATTCAGCCATGGTGTTTTATGCGGGACGCTCCTACTACACGGAGTTGCTGAAGGGCGGGGTGAAGATTTACGAGCGGCGGGGAGCCCCGTTGCATGTGAAGACCGCCATCGTTGACGGTGTCTGGTCGTGCGTCGGTTCCAGCAATCTGGATTGGCGCAGCGCGCTGGACAACGATGAGATCAACGCGGAAATGCTGGGACGAGAATTCGCCCAGCAGATGCAGGCCGCCTATGACGCAGACCTCGCGTCCTCCGATGCGATCGACCTCCCAACGTGGGAGCGCCGATCAACGCTGCTCCGTCTGAAAGAATGGGTCGCCCGCCTGTTCGGCCGCCTGCTCTAGCGCGAGCCTAGATCCCCCGAGCCGATTCGACAGGCTCACGGTCTCAGACAAGCCCCGGGCTCATGCACAAGAGCACACACTGCCCAGGCCATCAGCATCACATCATTCTTTGGTGGGATGGGTTTTACACCCCGACTCAAAAACCGTCGTGGCATAAAGCCGCTCCCACCTCAATCCAAGCCGATGCCCGATTCGACAAATTCACCGCAATCAGCTCACCGCAGGCAGACTCAGGACTCCATGCCAAGTGACCCATGAGCACGGGCGCATCTGCCGGTTGGCGGTGGGCCAAAGTCCCTGAGGGAGAGGTTTTAGAGCCCACGAAGCCGGCGGAACCCGATCTGAACGTATCGGCGTTACCGCCAACCGGCAGATGTGCCCCATGAGCACGGGCACTGCGGGAATATTTCCGTCGAGTTTTCGCGACAGCGGCGGAATGCCACGGGTCTCGCGATCTCCTTCACACGTGCGTGGATATTCGGGTTAAACCCCATGACGGTTCGCCGGAATTTCAGCTATCATCAATGATGCTGGAAAACATCGAACTACCCGAGAACATCAAGCTCGACCCTAAAGCCTGCGACACGGGCCACGTGTGGGAATTTGATTTTGAAGACAAGACTTGGACGGTCTGCAAAATGGTCGTCAAGGCGGGCCGTTGGGTTACGGACCAAAAAATACTCCTGCCCGAAAATTTCCGCTGGGGTAATTGCGCCGACTTCATCGGGTCCATGAATTCCGCCTAAGAAAACAATCGAACGAACCACCAAAACGATCTTACACGCTGCGGCAGAGCAAATCCACGCGCATCAATCCCAACATTCATATCCGCTTATTTTAAAAATCATGGGCTTCGACCAAAACAGCACTCAACCACTCGTCAACCCCCACAAGTGGACCAGCAAGATAAACCTCGGGATGGTCGTTGGCGTGTTGGTCTTTTTGGTCATCGGAGCGATCGTGATCGTCGTCATGTCATGGAAGAACCCTGCGAACGAACCATCGGCCGCGGACGTTCCTGTCAGCCGGGATTCCTCTCGTCCCTAGCACCAAAATTGTCCCGCTCATTTCGCCCAACGCAATTTACCGATCCCATGAAGCGAACCTCGTCAAAGGAATCCTCACCCAACCCAGCCGCGCACAGTCAGAACATCCAGCGGAAGCTGGCGGAGCTCATTGCTCATCTTCGGGCAGACGTCGTCATCGTTGACGAGCCGCGCTTCGGTGCGCTCTTGGAAACCTCCGCCGAAGTGCTGACCAGTCTGAAAACTACGTTTGAACATTATGACCTGGGTAAAGAGCGCGCGTGGAAATGCTAGTTCCTTCATCGATCCTGCCGCGTCGCGCAGGCTTCAATTACGCGCATCGCCCGCCAACCAGAAATATTTCGTCAGTCTCAACCCATTCCTCCCAATGATCATCGCTCCCATCGCTGCCCCACTCGCCAAACAATCGTCGCTCGATCATCCCATCCACGTGCTGCTCGCCGCACGGTGGAGCCCTTACGGCTTTGCCGACCGTCCGGTCCAAGAAGCCGACCTCTGTTCGCTTTTCGAAGCGGCGCGTTGGTCCGCCTCCTCCTACAACGAACAGCCGTGGACCTATTTTGTCGCGACCCGGGAGAACCCGGAGGAATACGAGCGCCTCCTCTCCTGTCTGGTTCCCGCGAATCAGGATTGGGCGAAAGCCGCGCCGGTGCTGGTTCTCGGTGTGGTCAGCCACCAGTTTTCCAAAACCAAGAAAGACAATCGGGCCGCCGTCCACGATCTCGGTCTGGCTTCCGCCAATCTGGTAGTGGAAGCGACCGCGCGCAGTCTCTCGGTTCATCAGATGATCGGGATACTCCCCGACAAGGCGCGCGAACTTTACCAACTCCCGCCGCAGGCCGAGGCGTGGACGGCGATGGCCATCGGCTATCGGGCGGAGGCCGACGAAATACCGGCCGGTCTGCGGGAGCGCGATCTGGCTCCCCGGCAGCGCAAGCCCATCAAGCAATTCGTTTTCACCGGCTCATGGGGAAAACCGTCTTCGCTCTGCCGCTGACGCCGCACCTGAACTTCAGGGGGACGAAAAAACGAACAGAGCCTAAGCTAAGACATCCTGATCCCCGCCCGACTCCCGCTGCAAAACCCGCCCGGAGGTCGGGTTCGACCTCCGCAGTGGCACACCTCTGAAGAGGCATGCGCGATGAATCCTGAAACCCGGGCCACTTCAGCGGCTGGCCCGCCCCGGGAGTAGCCGCGTTTGAGCCGCAGGCGAAAGCGCGGTGTCCGGCGGCCCCGTTTTCGGGCTGCGCTCTCAAACGAGGCTACACGCACGCTGCAAAACCCGCCCGGGCGTCGGGTTCCACCCCGACGCTCTCACGCCGATGTCGAAATCGACGACCACCTTTGAGTTTACTTCCGCTCATTCGGGAATACGCGTTCGACGGCATCATTCCGGCTTTGTCTATCTGCATCCTGCCAAAATAGGAGCAGGTGAAACCTCACCCACAGGGTGCACCGTCACCGTCTCGACTCTCCATTGAGGAGACGATGCGGGCTTCGCTGCAGAAGAAATAAATCGGTTCAGGCCCGAACCTTCTTGCCCGGTGGATGCTTCGATCCGTCATGGTCTTGGTCGGACTTCTTCTGCAGTTCCTGCGGAGCGGTGGCGGATGCGAAGCCGGCATCCCGGGCGTCTTGGTCGTTTTCCGGTTGGCCGCCAAGTTTGATCGCGGCGGCGGATTTCTTTTCGGATGAAACCGTTTTCTTTTTCATAGGGTGTTATGGAATAAATTATCGGGCGGGGAACCCAGTTGTGCTGGTTGTCCACTCTAACCCCTGGCAAGGCCTGGCACCATCAGGTGAAACCCGCACAGGTCAGGAAAACAGACTCCGGCTTCGTGGCAGGTGAACCCTCCGACCGCCTCTGGTTACGCGCTGATGAGGCGTTTTTTGTTTTGCTGCAAGGCGGCCTGCCATTCGGCCGCAAGATTCTGCGGTCGCCGACGCCAGAGCTCGCGATGCAACCAGTCGATTGATTCGGCATCCGCCAGCAGGGCGGATTTCTCCCGGGCCGGAAGTGCACCCGGACCCGAGTGCAGCAGTCTTTCGCGGTTCTCCTCAAAATATCGCCTGATCTCGTCCGTCTGCCCGGAGCGCTCGTGGAGCAGACAGAGATGCAGCGCATTGGTGTAGGGATCCAGCACCGTACGAATCAAACCGTCATCCTCATTCTGATGGGTGGAGATATCTGTTTTTTCCCCGATCTCTTTTTCCACTTCGGCCAGTTCCACAGGCAGGATAAGTTCCTCTGGCGTGCAGAACAATCCCCGGGCCCGCGTCCAGCGGCCCAGTTCGGTGCGGCTGGTCAGCAGGGAAAAGGGAATCGCCAGAATCATGCCCGCCAAGACGGGCAACATCCACAACAGTGTGCGAGGCGCGCCGAAAGCCAGAATCGCCGCCCATCCCAAACCAAACGCCGTGTGTCCCGCGTGGACGCGGAACAGCTCGGACCAGTTGACGCGGCCTTCGCCATCGCGCCGCTGGGTCGCCCAGCCGACTCCGCGGCCCAACACGGTGAGGACGACAAATTTGGCGTGCAAGAGCATCAGGATGGGCGCTTGCAGCGCCGAGAAAAGCGATTCCAAGAAAACCCCCGCGAGCACTTTGCCGAAGCCGCCGAAACGGGCGGTGCCCCCGCGTTGGATAATGAGGTCGATGACCGCCAGCAGCTTCGGGCCGAACAACAGCAGCAGCGTCATGCCCACCAACACACCGGACTGGACCGCGGGATTGACGCCGAGCGTGGCGGCAAATCCGGGCTTGGGCACCCACGTCAGACCCGTGCGGCCGAAACCGACGAGAATCAGCGAACCAAGCAGCAACAAGGTCAGCCAAAAAAGTGAAGCGGCATAGGACATGATCCCGAGCAGAAAATGAATCCGGCTGATGGTCGGCAGGCCGCGCGCCAACAACAACAGGCCGTGCTGGAGATTGCCCTGACACCAACGTCGGTCCCGCTTCGCCGCATCGATCAACGTGGGCGGGCCCTCCTCGAAACTTCCCTCAGCCTCCGCCAGCATCCAGACAGCCCAGCCGGCCCGTCGAAGCAGCGCCGCTTCCACGAAATCGTGACTGAGAATTCTTCCGCCGATGGGCTCACGTCCGGGCAGTTTGGGCAGCGCGCAATGCTCCATGAATGGGGCCACGCGAATGATCGCATTGTGGCCCCAGTAGTTGCCCTCGCCTTGCTGCCAATAGTTCAGTCCGGCGAGAAACACAGGGCCATAAAGCCGCGTGGCGAATTGCATGACGCGGGCGTAGAGCGTCTCCGCCCGCACCAAGCTCGGCGCCGTTTGAATGATCCCCGTCCCGGGGTTGCGCTCCATGAGGCGCACCAGGCGCACCAGCAGATCCCCCGCCATGAAACTATCCGCGTCCAACACGACCATGTAGCGATAGCGCCGCCCCCAGCGGCGGCAAAAGTCCGCAATATTCCCCGCCTTCTTGTTCGTGCCGGTGCGGAGCTTGCGGTAGAAAAAACGGCCGGTGGCGTCGAGTTCGCGGCGCGATTCCGCCCAGGCGATTTCTTCCGCGATCAATTTGTTCGGATCGGTGGAGTCACTCAGCACGTAGAAATCAAATTGCGCGATCTGCCCGGTGCGTTCGACGGAGCGGTAGATCGCCCGCAGGCCGGCAAACACCCGCGCCACATCCTCGTTGAAGATCGGCATCACGATCGCCGTCGGAGCCAGCGGGATATCGGGCTCTTCTTCCGGCGGGAGACTCCGCGTCAGGCGGCAGAGATCGCCTCCTCCCCGGCGCGCGATAAATCCAAAAATCGCCTGCCCCGCCCCAAAAGATATCAGCGCCGAGAGCACGGCGAACAGCAACAGTTGCACGCCGTTCCAACCCCGCATCGGCATGCCCCAGATGAAATCCGCCATGATCAGCGTCATCAGGCCCGTCATGAACACCACGAAAGTCAGCACGCCCATGCGTCGGCGGGTCACGCGGTGGACGGCAGCGTCAGTGGACGGGGAAAATTCGTTCATCGCCGGAGAGATCCTGTCCGTCTAGAAACGCGACAGATAGAAAGCCGCGCCGAGCACACCGGCAAACAGGCCCCAAGTCATCACGCTATGCAGAATGGGCCACTTCGCGAAGGCTCGCCAGGTTTCGTCCGCCGCACCCGACACCGGACCGAGATCAATCGGCCGCAGTTGCATGTTGGAAAATTCGAGATCGGGCCCGGCCGCGACATAGGTGGAACGCAGTTGCTCGAGGAGTTCCGGCGGCGGTGATTGATTGCTGAGAAACGAGGCCGGCCAGCGCCGGGGCAAATCCGCCAAATAGATCGCGGCCCGGGCCCGCGCGGTGCGCCGAACGGGCGTCTCGTCGCTGGGACCGATCACCCGTTCGATCCAGGCATTGAGCGACCGGGCCACTTCCTCGGCGGCAAGATCGGCCGGCAACCGGTCCGGTGCCAGAACATGCTGCACCGACGCCGCGAGGAGAATTTCCTGGGTGAGCTGCGTGAGCAGGAAACGGTTGGTAACGCGGTAGGCCAGCAAATGGTTTTCCACCCGCTCGTAGGCCTCGGCCCAAACCAACGGGTCAAGTGTGACTGTGCTCATGGCGTCCAGGTGTTCACCCATGTTTCCGTGACTGGTTTGCCCTCGAGCAGCAGTCGGGCCCGCAATTCGACCGGTGCGTTGACGTTTGGGGCATCCACCAGAATGGCCAGACGCCAGGAGCCGTTGGCTTCACTGCGGATGATCCGCTGATCCAACACGCTGACGCCCGTCGGCAGCGCGATCTCGGCTGTGACGCTGGCGCTGACCGGGATGGTTTTGAGGCCGTCGGGATCGAAATCGATCACGAATTTAGAGCGCTTCGGTCTCTCCACTTGCACCGTCTGGCGAGTGGAGCTCACCCAGCCCTGCGGCCCGCCAAAGGTCACCGCGCTCGACCAGTGGATTCGGTAGGAATATTCCAGCGATTGACCGGGTTCAGGCGGTGTGAGCAGCATCCACGAGGCGACGATGTTGTCGGCGTATTCGTTTTTGGTCGGCAGTTCCAGCAACCGCACGAGCCCGGCCGGCCATGAGCCGATGGGTTCGACCCACGCGCTGGGCCGCATTTCATAGCGAGCCTCGGTGTCCTCATAATTCCGGAATTCATGATCACGCTGCAGCAAACCAAATCCGGTGATCGTGGCGGCAGAGAAATCGGTGATCTGTTTCGCGCCTCCGTTGGTCAACGGTCGCCATAGTCGGATCGCTGGTTCCGGTGCCACCAGTAAGCCGTCGGAATCGTGCACCTCGCTGCGGAAATCGCCGAAGCGACTGGCGGAGTTTTCCCCAAACCAGAACATGCTCGTGAGCGGTGCCAGCCCGACGTTCGCCACGCGCTTCCGGAAAAAAAGTGTCACCTTCACTTCCATGGTCGTGTCGTCTCCCGGGGTGAGCACGAACGTGTAGGCACCCGCGACGCTTGGGCTGTCGAGCAGCGCGTGAAAGGTAATGGATTTATCCGCGGCCTCGGGCTTGCCGAGCCAGACTTCGACGAAGTCCGGAAATTCTTCCTTGTCGGGACCGCCCGAGTTGAGCGCGAGTCCGCGCGCCGAAAGACCATAACGATGGCCTTTACCCAAGGCGCGGAAATAGCTCGCGCCGAGAAACGTCACCACTTCATCCCAATGATCCGGCTTGTTCAAATGATCCAACAGACGAAAGCCGGCATATTCCAGCGAACTGGGCAGCCGTCCGCCCAGATGGATTTGGGTATAGTCGAAAAATGTCCGGACAAAAGGAATGCGCTGCACATAATCGTTCGAGAATTCGTTAACGATAACCGGTGACGAATGCAGACTGCCTGGATGAAAAAATTCCGCCGTGAAGAGGAGGTTGTCGGCGCGCCACAGTGCATTCTCATGGCGGAACTGGATTCGCTGGTAGTCGTCGTAAGTCATCTCGCGCAAGAACGCCGGCAGTCCCGCTGACCGCGCCTTGTACGGTGCCGCCGCGACCTTTTCCGCGATTCCCCGGACGTAGGCGTGAGTGATCGCAACGCGGTTGACCTCGCCGAAGACGGGAAGGCAAAGGCCCGCCAGCAGCGTGCAGGAAAACCAGATCAACCGGCGCAGCGAATCAATCACCCGGTTCGGGGTGTCGTTGTTTCGGCCAGACTCAGCCGCAGAGTTTGGATGCTCTGGATGCATTGAAAAATTGGGCGCGCTGAAGATAATGAACGGTGATCCGTTCACTGTTTCTCGCATTGCAGTCTCAGCCTATCAGCGAAGGTCCGCCGACGATATGGGGTGTTACCCCTCGGTTTCGTCCGCTGCCGTTGAGTGAAGTTGAGCTACGGGCCTTCGTCAAAGCCGGTTCGCCGTATCCCAGTTATCAGGTTCCTCGCTGTTTCCGGTGGGTGGTCGCCGATTGCCACATCGGCGAAAGAGCGTCGGTGTGGAAACCGACGCCCACCCATTACTTGATGAATCCCGTGGGTGCTTAATTCTACTCCGGTTTCTGTTTTCGGTTTTGGCCTTGAGCCGTAGGGCATCTGTCTGGCAGACGCCGCGATTGAGCGCAATCACGGCCGATGCGTCAGCCATCGCCGTGGCTACGGCCCGTAAAGAGACACCGGCCCTACGTCGGATTCAGTCTGCCTCTGGTCTTAACTCAATGACGGTGTCGGATTCGTCCCATCCAGCGCAGATTTCCCAGCTCACTCTTTTAATGGGTGTCTGCCCGGCTAGGGGTGACGGCCCTTTCGGCTGCGCCGGTCCTGGGTCGTAATTTTGTACAGGAGCACGACTGCGCCAACGCCCGCGCCGAGGAAACAAATCATCGCCAGTCCGGGATAGCCAAACAACTGCCACCGGGTCTCGATGCGCATCATCAACGCCGAGCCGATGATCAAGGCGGTGAGGAGCAGGCCGGTGGTAATCCGGTTCGCCACTTTTTCAATTCCCTCCACGACGATTTTGGCATCCGGGGATTTCACCTTCACTTCCAACTCCGCGTTGGCGATCGCATCCATGATCCGATTCAACCGGGAGGGCATCTGCACCATGAAGTCTTTCATTTCCAGGAGGGAGGTGACCACGCTGCCTTGCGATGCCGCCCGTTCCATTCTGGTCGAGGCAAGCTTCGCGGCGTTGTGCCGGACGGAAGCATTGGGATCGAATTCGGGATCGAGAATGCGCCCGACCTGATCCAATTGGAGCAGAGTTTTCCCGAGGAGCGTCAATTCGCTGGGGACAAAGAGGCCGTTGTCTCTCGCGAAGCGGCTCACGTCCATGAGCGATCGTCCGATATTCAATTCCTTGAGCCCTTGATTCTTCGTCGATGCCACCATGTGGCCGATCTGCCGCCGGAATTCATGGTGGTCGAAGGCTTCGGTTTTTTCGCTCATACGCACCACCGCATCGGCAGCCTCCTCCCCTTTCCCTTCGCTGACCGCGACGAGCACTTTCAACATGTGCTCCTGCATGGCCGGAGCGGTGTGTCCGACCATCCCAAGATCGAGCAGGGCAATCCGGCCATCGCTGGTGACAAAGACATTTCCCGGATGGGGATCGGCGTGAAAAAGGCCGTCGACCAAGACTTGCTTGAGGTACGCGCGAAACAGCTCTTCGGCGAGCGGTGCACCCTTCAGATCAAGTTGCGCCATGTGTCCGAGGGCCGTGATTTTCTGACCGTCGATATAATCCATGGTGAGCACACTGCGCGTGCTGTAATCGAGAACCGGCTGGGGCACCTGGATCAATTTGAATTCCGCCAGATTTTTTCCCACGGCGATCATGTTCTGCGCTTCTCGCTCGTAATTGAGCTCTTGTTGAATGGTGGCGCGGAACTCTTCCACGACGACTTTGAAGCGGTGGCGGCGGCCGATTTCGGTATGCTCGTCCATAAAGGCGGCGATCTCGGTCAAGACTTCAAAATCGTCGGCGATCTGCCGCCGGATGTCCGGGCGTTGCACTTTGACCACCACGGGGCGGCCGTCGCGCAAAGCGGCGCGATGGACCTGGCCCAAAGAGGCGGCCGCGATGGGTTCCGGGTCGAACCGGGAGAATGCCTTGGAAATCCGCACCCCGAGTTCGGTCAGGACAATTTGCTCCGCCTCCTCAAAGGAAAACGGTTTCACTTCATCTTGGAGACGCGCGAGTGCCTTGAGGTAAGGCGGAGGCAGGAGATCGGGACGGCTGGCGAGCACTTGGCCGATTTTGACAAAGGTCGGACCCATGGCTTCGAGATCGGTGGCCAGTTGTTCGGGAGCGGCACCGGTGGTCCCGGTTTCCATTTCCTGTGGGTCGAGGGAATTATTGCCCGCCATCTGGCGCGCGAGATCGGATCGTCCATGCTTCCAAAAAAGCATCGCGATCTGTTTGTACCGTTTAAGATGGTTAGCGGAGAGTTTCATGTGCAGCGGAGAAAAACCTCGGCTACGGCTGGCGCGGGTTCGGGCCAAAGTTCGCAACCGTAGCCGGCCGATATGTGGCGGTTCTGCTTTAGACTGAAAGAGAGCGCTTCGCCTCCGGCGTTGGTGCTAGGAAACATGGACGGCGATTGGTTCAAGATTCTTGTTGGCCGGTCCGTTGAGCACTTGACCGAAGGCATCAAAACGCGATCCGTGACACGGACAGTCCCAAGTTTTCTCGGCATGATTCCATCGCACGATGCCGCCCAGATGGGGACAAACCGCCGAGCACTCGTGCAACTCGCCATTGGGATCGCGGTAGATCGCGATCTTCGTGAGTCCATGCCGCACCACGGCTCCGGTGCCAATCGGCACCTGCTCATCTTGTTTGACGTCACCCTCGGTCAACCAGTCGGAATATTGCATCGCCATGTTGCCGCTTTCTTCGGCAAACGTTTTCACTGCGGAGAGCGTCACGCGCGAGGGATCGTAGAGCGCGGCCCAAGGATTCGATTGGCCGCTGATCAAATCGGTGAGCAACCGGCCGGCGATCATGCCGTAAGTCATGCCATTGCCGGAATGCCCCGTAGCCACATAGATATTGTCGTGATCGAGGGGATTGCGGCCGATGAAAGCGAGCCCATCAACCGGTTCAATGACTTGACCGGACCAACGAAAATGCACTTGCCCCATCATCGGGAAACGCGAGCGAGCCCAAGCCTCCAGGCGCGCATAGCGCGTTTCCGTATCGTCGGCCTGCCCCGTCTTATGGTCCTCACCTCCGACGATTAAAATATCATGAGGTACCGGGAATGCTCCGCGGCTCACGCTTTGCAGCCGCACATAATGATAGGGATCGGACGTTTCCCAACCCAGTATCTTCGGCACCGTACCCGATGGCACGGCGGCACCAATGACGAAACTACGATAGGCCGCTTGTTTGGTGTGAATGGCCAAGCGGTCATTCACCGGAGTATTGGTAGCGACGACGATGGCATCGCAAGTAACCACCAGTCCGTCGCCGGCTTCAACCTGCGCGGACGTGCCACCTTTAATCGCCTTCACATGGGTGTGCGTGAAGATGCGGCCGCCATCCCGGATGATCGCCTGCGCGAGCGCGGTCAGGTATTTCAGGGGATGAAACTGGGCCTGACGGGGAAAGCGCAAGGCGTGGCCGGTATCGAAGGAACCGAGCGGAACGCGCGGCACGATCTCGACCTCACTCAACCCCGCCCGCCGGGCCGCCGCGAGCTCCCGCTCCAACTCATCATCCGGCTTTGACTGCTCGGGCGGGTTGAAAAGATAGCCGTCCACGCGTTCGAAATCGCAGTCGATATTTTCCGTGCGAACAATCCGCTCAATTTCGTCGATGGCCGCCGCGTGGCTCTCCGCCGCGAGTTGCGCGCCTTTTTCGCCGTGCAGGCGCTCCAATGCGAAATAGCGCTCGTCCAAAGCGGTGCAAAGATGCGCGGTCGTTCGCCCGGTTTCCCCGGAAAAAATCGGCCCGTCGTCCAAGACGACCACGGATTTTCCCGCGCGACCTAATAAATAAGCGGTGGTGAGACCCACAATCCCTGCGCCCACAAGACAAACATCAGCGCGTTGGTCGGCAGTCAGACTGGAAAATGTGGGCTGGTCGGCCGGGGCCATCCAGATCGATGTCGATCCTGCGGTTGAGTATTTCATGGTTGCAGAAGGGACGACTGCGTTAACGCCGAAGCATTTTGGCGACGAAGAAAATAATTACCGCACCAACCAGTCCGCCGCCGAACAAGAGGTAGAAAAATGAATAACCGATGGCGGCGAGAGGAAATATTAGAGGCATGTTGATAGTAGGTTGATTGGAATGTGGTGAGGAGGATGCCACGCGCTGAAGAGCACGTCGTACGGCACTAACGGTTCTCCCCTTGAAGAATCTTCATCATGCCAGTTCCTGCGCTGATGAACTATGGGCTGTTAACCTACTTCAGCGCCTGCCGCAGCCTGCGATCCTCGACGTTTCGCCAAAGCCTCTCCTCATTGTTTTCGCGCGTTTTCAATAAAACTGCAGCCTGATTGGTCAGACAAGCGGTAGGCGCGGTTGCCCCCAACCGCCCTCGGCGTTCGCAGGGCGATTGAGGACAATCGCCCCTACCCCAAGACTATTTCTCCCAAGGCTCTTACTGCTACTCGCAAAATAGGATTACACGTAGGGACGGACCGCTGGGCCATCCGGTTTGGCGAATTTCACTCGTGAATTGCGGCGCGCCCAGCCGCTGCGGCGGTGCACTCGTCGCGGTCCCGCCCGACCCACTATCGTCACCGTATTTTGCGCGCCTCAGTAGTTGTTACAGCTCGGTGGGTCTGAGGTAGGGCGAAGCGCTTGCCGGGCCGTAGCCTTGGCGAAGGATGTTCCCCGCCGAGACGCGGCTCACCCGGAGGGTTCGCCCTACCTATTCAGTGCAACCTCGGTAGCGGCAGGATTCACGGTTTTGAAATATCCGCAGCCCTCGTTCGCCCTACCTATTCAGTGCAACCTCGGTAGCGGCGCTTGCCCTCAAGCGCCACAGACTCACGCGCGGCGCGCCTCGCACGAGTGGCGCTTGAGGGCAACCGCCCCTACCTAAAGTCAAAATCTTTCGGGACGCTGATGTGGTGCGTGGGCCAATCCTCCGCGAGAAAACCCAAGTTGCCCACTAACCACCAGCCGTCGCCCCAGCGCTTTCGCTCGGCCAGCACGAATTTCCACGAAGGGAAAACCAGCCCCGCCCACAGGACAACGCGGGGTGAAATCACGTCGGGCTCCGCGCTTTCCGGCCATTCGACAGGCACAAGCCGTCCTGTGCGAAGTCGAACGGACGCGTCCTGAGCGTTAATTGTATTTTATCCCGAGTCGCGACGGAGTTGGGTTCACTCCGTAATTCCTCGGGATCAGGATGCCTGATCCTGCCTCGACCACCTGCAAGGCAGCCAGCGCCTGGTGACACCTGCGCCCATGATGGCCACAGCACACGTGACATTTTTTTCCAGCGGAGAGTAATCACATGGCACGCTGTGGCGGAGCGGACTGAACGGATTGGGCGACAGTAAATTCATCGGCCGGTGACCCGCTCACAGCGGAAGTTTCATCTTGGGGTGACCGCCCTCCGGCCTGCCGGAACGGCCGTCGAGGGCCACTTGAGCCACTTGATAGAGGACGCTCATACGATGGGACCTTCCATCCCAATACTCCGCCCGGTGTGGCGTGACCTGCACAAGGCGCACCATGGGATCGGTGGGGCCGCCGGGGAACCACACCTCCACCCATGGATTCCACAATTCTTGAGCTTTGGCCACGTCGTGGAGGATCTGAGCGGTGCCGGAAATTGCCACATAGCGTTCATACTTGGGATCGAAGAACCCCAGAGATACCTCATGGGTCGAGCCAATCTCTTCAGCCTTGGCCGAATCGGCGGCGGTGAAGAACCAGAGCTGATCGAGGGTGGGATGGCGCTGCACGGCCAGAGGCCGCGTGTGCAGCATGCCGTCTTCGGCGACGGTGGTAATTATCGCGATGCGGAGGTCGCGAATGAGCGCTTCGATATTTTGGACGGAGCCGCTCAGTTCAGTGGCAGCGGATGAGTTCATGATTGAATCAGGGGAGACTACCGGGCGTCGTCGGCCGCGAAGACGGCGACGACAATCGCGAGGAAAAACAGGTCGCGCTTCACCAATAGATTTTCGGCCGAGTGAAGCCAAAGGGGCATATTCATGGAAGTGGGAGATTCAATCTGCCGCCTGTGACGGGCGGAGCGGGGATGATACTTTACCCGTTCTCGACGGAACGGCGATGGGGTCTATGCCTGCTTTGGTGACTCGTTGTTATCGGACTGGCGCATGCCCAGACATCCTGAGCCCAGCCCGTGCAACGAGGGCGACAGGGAAAACGAGCTGCGCTTGAAACCGAATTTGTCTCGCAAAGGATGGGAAGGTTACGAAGGCCATTTTGTTCGGATTCCTTCGCCCCCTTCCCATCCTTCGCGAGACAGCTTCAAACCTGCCTGAGCCCGGTTTGCTTTTGGGTCTGGCGAAAAATAGTCCTGACCCGCCACCCGAAATCTAAGCCGACAGCTAAATAACTTACTTTACCATCCCGGGCCCATTGGGTGCAGGAATTAGCCCGTCCCAAACAGACATGTTAACGCGAAGCTCGGGGATGACTCGGGGTGCAATCACGTCAGGCTCCACGCTCTCCGCGCCCTCCGCGTTATACCGGCGTCCCTTGATAATTGGCCAATTGAAACAGGATTCCGCTGGTGGGGCGTTACCGAGCGTAAGCGATACTCGGCAGCGTCCTGCGGAGCCGCGGCCACTCAGAGGGTTCGCCATAGCCATGGCTAAGGCTGGTCCCGCTGCGCTTGCCGGATGAACTTGAGGCAGGGCGAAGCGCTTGTCGGGCCGTAGCCTTCGCGAAGGCTGATGCAGACGCCGCGAATGTGCGCAATCACGGCCGGTACCCGTTCGACTTCGCTTGGGCCTGATACGGCAAGACACCGGCCCTGCGTCGAATTCAGTCTGGATCTGGTCTTAACTCAATGGCCGCGCCGTTCGCCCTGGGGGCAACACCCCATAGTGCCTCGCCCAAGAAGAGGCCATGTTGCTGGTGTAAAGAATGCCCTGTTTTCGCCTGAGCGAATAAGCGCGTTCGCCGACTCACCCACCAGCAGACCAACCCTCGTATGAAACAAAAATACTGTACACGCTCCCTTGGCCTGGCGCTCGCTTTGGCCGTTTTTTCGGCATCGGGCTACGCAGCGGATGCCCCGGTTATTTTAGCGCCCACCAATGCGGCTATTTCCATCGTGATCTCGGAAGCTCCACCTGCCCCGGTCGCGGCCATTGAGCTTTCCGGCATGGTGATTCCAGAAACCGCATCCGCCGAATGGGCCGAAATCAAAAATCACACCTACGCCGCGCGCTCGGAATTTCTCGCCGGCCTCACGCGGCTGGCCGCGCGGGTCGATGGCCAAATCAACGCGCTGTCGGCCAACCGCACTGCGCAAAATGCTTCTAATCGCGATTTCGCCATCCTGCAAATGAACAGCGCCCGCGTGCAGTTTAAAAACATGGGGGAAGCCATGAACCGCGCCACGCCGGAAAACTGGGACCGGCTGAAGGAGCAGGTGGCGCAGGCCTGGGCGAAAACCCAAAAATTCTACCTCTTGGGCAATACGAGCACGACCAGTTGAGCGTCGCGACCGACCGCGCGTGCGGTGGTGACTATCAACTGTGTGGGTAATGCCCCATGGCAGGAAATCGGCTCGAAGCGTAGTCTGCGTGCCCGCTCCAACTAAAAACTTTCCGTCAAACCGACGGAGAAACAAAACAACAACCAATACTGAATCATCATGACCACCCTCGAAATCAAAGGCGACTGGAACATCACTAAAGGCAAATTGAAGCAAAAGTGGGCCAAGCTCACTGACAGCGATCTTCAATACTCCGAAGGAAAATACGACGAGCTGCTGGGCCGCATCCAGAAGCGCACCGGCGAAACCCGGGAAGCGGTCGAGAAAGCGATCAAGGAATATAACAAAGACTGCGGCTGCAATTAATCGTCCTGGGCGCGCCTCCACCGGCGCGCCCACCAATGAAACTGAATATGAAAGACCAAGTCTACAAACTCATCGAACTCACCGGCACCTCAACCAAATCCATTGAGGATGCGGTGGAGCAAGCCCTCAAACGCGCGCACAAAACTCTGAAAAATCTTTGCTGGTTCCAAGTGATCGAAACTCGGGGCAATCTGGCCAAGGGTAAGATTCACCACTGGCAGGTGACCATCAAAGTTGGCTTCGGCTTGGAAGGTTGAGCCGTTACGCGGCAAAGCAGGCGTCGGTTTCCATACCGGCGCCTCTGAATATGACCGAATCAAAAACCAAACAAATTCCTGCTCCCATCGGGAATGATTGGGTGACCAGCGGCCACGTCCGCATTGTAGTGCTCCTGGGCGCGACCCTGCTCGGACTGTTTCTCTGCTACCGCCTGACCGCGCCATTCCTGCCCGCCATTGCTTGGGCCGTGGCACTCACAGTCTTGTTCACTCCGTTGCAACAGTGGCTCGAATCAAAATTCCGGAACCGCACTCTGGCGGCGGCAATCTCCGTCCTCGTCATCGGCGTCATCGTCGTCGTCCCCATGATATTTGTGGGACAGCAACTCGTCCAGCAGGCCACCAAAGGCACGGAGCTGCTTGAGACCACCTTCCAATCGGACGAATGGAAACAAACCCTCGGCACGCATCCGCGTCTGGCAAAATTCGCCAGCCTGATCGAGCACCAGATCAATCTGCCTGAAACCGTGAAGACTTTCACCACTTGGCTGAGCGCCACCGCCGGAGCCCTTGTCAAAGGCTCGGTGGTCCAGCTCATCAGTCTGGGTCTCACTTTCTATCTGCTCTTCTTCTTTTTGCGTGATCGTTTGGCGGTACTCCAGTTCCTCCGATCCCTGTCGTTCCTTTCGGCCCCGGAGATGGACCGGATGCTTCGCCGGATTGACGATACGATTTATGCCACGATCTATGGCACGCTGGCCGTCTCCGCCGTGCAAGGTCTGCTGGGCGGACTGATGTTCTGGTGGCTGGGTCTGCCCTCGCCATTGCTCTGGGGCGTGGTGATGGCGTTGCTCGCCGTGGTGCCAGTGTTGGGCGCGTTTGTCGTCTGGCTGCCCGCCGCCCTCTATCTGCTTTCAATGGGAAGCTGGGAGAAAGCCCTGGTACTTATTTTGTGGGGCATGCTGGTCGTCGGCACCATCGACAATCTGATTCGGCCCCTATTGGTAGGTCAGCGGCTCAAACTTCACACCGTGCTCGCCTTCATCTCGGTGGTCGGCGGCCTGCTGTTATTTGGTGCCGCCGGTCTTATTCTTGGTCCGGTGGTCCTCACGATCACCATGGTGCTGTTGGATATTTGGCCCGCGCACCCGACCACGGCTACGGCAGTCAAGGCCGAGAGCGAAGACTTGGCTCGATTTGAAAATGAAGGCGGCGCGATCACACCGGCGCAGCCGTTGCTCGCGGTACGCCCTCTTGAGTAGGGGGCGACTGGTTCGCCAACGCGAGAACCGCGCATGAATTACGGGAACCTCCCCCGTCACCAGCGTACATGTAGGGGGAGAACTCCGGGATTTATTTTCTATCATCAACCCACCCGCTGCCTCTCATTTCCCATGGAAGACACAAAATTATCCCACCCCGCTTCAGCTAAAACCCCATCATCAGGACTCAGCCTCGTGCTGGTCGCCCTTGTCCTCGGTTTGAGTGTAGCCACCCTCATGTCGTGGAACAAAATTCGCGCGCGGGACAACGCCGCGACCCAAAGCCAGGCTCAACTGACGGAAAACAAAACTGAAATCACCCGATTGCAGGGCCAGTTGAGCGAGGATAAAACCGCGCTGGCCGCCTTGCAAAAACAGATCGAGACAGCCACGCAGTCCACGACCCAGTTGCAAACCGAGCTGACGGAAGCCAAGCAGGCGCAGACCGAACTCGAAAAGCAATTGACCGAAGCCAAGGCGGCGACGGCGACAATCCAAACGCAATTCGACACCACCGCCGCCGGGGCCACCGAAGCGCAACTCCGGGGCGATTCCGCCAAACAGCAACTTCAGGCGAAGTTGGATGCAGTCACAGCCGAAACTACCGCCCTGCAAACGCAACTCACCGAGAGCAAAGCTGCGACCCGCGACTCGCAGGTGTTGCTGGACAAAGCCCAGAGCGATCTGTCTACCCTGCAACAAAAACAATCTAAGAAGAAATAGCACTGAAATGAGCCGTGCAAAATAGAATTACAGGCAGGGACGGACCGCTGGGCCGTCCGGGTTTTTCGAGACATTGCGGCGGGCCCAGCGGTCCCGCCCTACCCTGCAACAAAAACAATCCAAGAAGGCGATAGAGCTAAAATGAGCCTCGTAACGTAGCGCGACAAGCGCGCTACCTACCCAGAGCTGATACTGTCGGTCTACTACGCAAACCTCTCCATAGGTTCCAACCCCACGGGTGGTTCGTTTATACCAACGTCCCTTGATAATCTAAGTATTGAAACAGAATTCCGGTGGTAGGGCGAAGCGTCCCGCCGAGCTGCGATTGTGGTAGGGTGAGGCGTACCGCTGAGCCGCGGCCGATGAACGGCTCCCCGGCCGAGCGCATGCGCGTGCGTGTACTACGCGCCCGGCTTGGCGTCCCGCCCAGCCGCGCCCGATGAACGGCTCCCCCGTCTTGTCCGCCATAACCTTGGCGACAGCGGAAGGGTACGCGCTACCTACGCCCTACCTACGCGCTACCTAAAGTCCAAATCTTGAGGGACGCTGGCTATTCAATAGCAAAGCCCGGTGCGTGAGCACCAGGCTGCAAACCTTATGGTTTATCCGATCTAAAAAGAAACCGGCAGCAACGAGTCCGCTTGGGGCGTTCTCTGCCCGGTCATCAACTCTTGTTCAGCCATCAACCAGATGGTATCGGCTTGATTCTCAGGTTTGCCGTCGCGCTCCCAAAGATCGTAAGCCCGGGCCGCGATGGTTTCGTGGATCACGCTTTTGCTATTGGGCGAGGTGGAATGGATCGGGCCGTTATGATGATGGTTTTTCATAATAAAATAGTGCGCTGTCGTGCCGACACCGCCGCAGCGGCAAGTGACTGGTCATTGCCGTATGCGGAGGCTTTCCCGCCAGACGCGCCGTCGGTTAGTTTTTCGTACCGCGCAATCCGCCCATCAAATACATGATGAGGACGATTAAAAGGATCAGACCGAGCCCACCGCCGCCGATCAAGGGTCCGCCGAAATAAAAACCGCCGCCACCAAAAATGAGAAGAAGTAACAGGATGAGGAGTATTGGATTCATACGAGCAACTTAACACACCACTGCCATCACTGATATGGGGCCTTCACCTCCGTGCAGAAAAAACCAAATTGCGCGGGATGAACTAGTCTCCCGATCAGACTCACGCTCACTTGATCCGGATTTTCGACAAATCCTCAGTCGGCTTGGGCCATTTCAATCTCAATCCTTGCAGGGCGCGGGCCACGGTATCGGCGATGACAAAATCACGATGCCAGTTCCGATCCGCCGGGACAAGATGCCAGCGGGCAACAGCATGACTCGTGGCATTGAGCATATCTTCATAGGCGTCGATGTAATCGTCCCAATGCTGCCGCGTCGTCAGGTCGGCGTGGGAAAACTTCCAATTCTTTTTCGGATTCGCGAGGCGCTCCTTAAAGCGCGCAGCCTGTTCCTCCCGGCTGATGTGCAAAAAGAATTTGAGCACGAGCACCCGGTTTTCCACCAGCATGTGTTCAAAATCCACGATCTGGCGGTAGCGGCGCGACCAGACTTTTCGCGGCACGAGGCCCAGCACTCGCTCGGCGAGCACCGCCTCGTAGTGGGAGCGGTTGAAGACGCCGATGTTGCCCCGTCGCGGCACGGCGCGGTGAATCCGCCAGAGAAAATCGTGCGCCCTCTCCTCGGCGGAAGGCACTTTGAAATTCGCGGTTTCGACTCCGGCCGGATTGACGTATTGCAGCACAGTGCGCACCGCCCCATCCTTGCCGCTGGCATCCATCCCTTGGAAAATCAGGAGCGCGGCGTGATGCGAGTTCGCATAGAGCAACTGCTGAAAGTCCCCGATCTGCCGCCCCAGTGTCTCGGTCTCGACCTTGGTCCCGGCTTTTTCCCGCCGCCCGCAATAACCGGGGTCGAAGTGTTTGAGTTTAATTTCTCCGGTGATGACAACTGGTTGAGATTTCATGCACTCACCCTACCCACAAACCACGCCAGCGCGATGGGGTGTATTCCAGCCGGATTTCTGGGCATGCAGCTAAAAGCGGAGAGCCCATCCGCTCCCACCCGCTTGCGCTCGTTGCGTGGAGCACGAGAACGAATCCACCCGGTCCCCAGTCACAAGTAACCCAATAGGTTACTTTGCGACCGCTCACAGGGTGCCTGTCTGGCAGACGCCGCGAATGAGCATTCACGATCGGTGCCCGTTCGACTTCGCTCAGGGCCTGAGGCGGCAAGCCACCGGCCCAGCCCCAGTGCGAAAGCGAATTTTCCCGGGTATTACTCCACCGTCTGCGATCAGCCGGCACCCCGGAACCACCAGAGGGAGACGATCACTCGCAGTCACCCGGCCAAGGATTCATCCCTTGATGAATTCCCTTCGTGGTTACTCCTCTCTGGTTGGTTTCGGTTTTATCGGATGCTCGCTAACGGTTTCTACCCACCGGAAACAGCGAGGGACCTTCTCGATCACCTTGGTCTCTTGGTAGCATTAGACCCCATTAACACCAAGCCATTGCTGGCGTACGCTGTCAGCGCTTGGGGTTTTCGAAAATATTTATCCCGTCATGCCAACCACCACTTCTGCCTTCATCGACACCCCGGTTGGCCACGCCGCCAAAAAACGTCGGGTCAGGCTCATGCTCGTGCTCCTCACTCTGGGTTGCAGCCTGACGGTCGGCCGGGCCCAACCCACGGACAACGATTCACCCGGCGCACATGTGCTCACGCGGGGACCGGTGCACGAGGCCTTTGCCGGCATCGTCACTTTCGATCCCGCACCGGGACTTGAGATAACCCAAGCCCCGCCCGACAACATCGAAGAAATTCCGCCGGAAGAACGACCGGAGGGCGACACCGTCACGTGGATTCCCGGCTACTGGGCGTGGGATGACGAGCGGAGCGATTTTCTTTGGATCAGCGGTACGTGGCGAGCGCTCCCACCCGGTCGCGCATGGATGGCTGGTTATTGGGGAAAAACTTCGCACGGCTATCAGTGGATTTCCGGGTATTGGGCTGAGGCCAAAATAAACGAAACGACTTATTTGCCTGCACCGCCCGCGACCGTGGAAGCAGGTCCCAATATCGCCGCGCCCTCGGAAGACTACACTTGGACCCCGGGCTGCTGGCTCTGGTATCGCGGTCGCTACGCGTGGCGTCCGGGTTATTGGACGGAAGGTCGCGCGGACTGGGATTGGATTCCCGCCAATTATGTTTGGACTCCACGGGGCTATCTCTTCGTCGACGGTTACTGGGATTACCCGGTGGAACGCCGCGGCCTGCTCTATGCCCCGGTTTATTTTGAAGCAGAAATATATTCCCGGCGAAGCTACCGCTACTCGCCCACCATCGTGATCAATCTGGCCGTGTTCACCGACCACCTCTTTTTGCGGCCGCGCTACCACCACTACTACTTCGGCGATTACTATGCCGCCAGCTATGTCACCAGCGGGATCTACGCTTCGTATACATTTCAATCCCGCAGCTATGGCTATGATTCTTTTTATTCCCGCCAACGCTGGGAACATCGGCGGGACCGGGACTGGGAGCAGCGCGTTGCGGCGAATTATGAAAATCGCCGAGACCATGAAAACTCCCGTCCGCCGCGTACTTGGAGCGATCAACGCCGCAACCCATCCTCCCTCGCGGAATCCGCTCCGAACCGGTTGGAGGTGGCCATTTCCATCGATCAACTGGCGAAGCGGAAGGGGAACAACGTGCGGCTGCAGACCGTCGCCCAAGAAGAACGACAGACGCTGACCCATCGCGGTCAGGATGTGCAAAAATCCCGCGAGCAACGTCGCCTCCTCGAAGCGCAGCCGGCCCAACTCACCCCATCATCCGGCCAAGCCATCGAGCCGGCCAAAGGGCAACTCCCCCACTCGCCCATCGTGGCCAAGCCAGTCGATCAGTTGAGCAGTAACCAGCTTCCCCCCAAGGCACCGAAAGCGCCCAAACCGGATCCGAAGTTCCCGCCCCATCTCGAAACACCGAATCGTCAGCCCAAACCCGCGCGGAGAAATCAAGCAACGGAACGACACCAGTCAGCGGCGGAAAATCCGCCGGCCCCAAGCCCGGTCGAAACAACGCCCCATTCCCGACAGAATCAGCCTGAGTCGCGACCGCCGAAAACTGAAGCGGAGGTAAAGGTGGATAAAAAATCCCAACAGCACCCGCGCGATACTGAAAAGAAAGCGCCGCAGGCAACCCCGCAACGAACGAAAGACGAGAGGTCCAAAGCCGACCAGGAATCCCCACGAAAAGCGCCCGAGGTAAAACCGCCAACACCACCGGAAACCGAGCGACCGGCCAAAAAGGCAAATGCGATAGCCGCCGATGAGGCGCAGCGGCACATGCGCGAAAACGAAAAAATCAATCAGGCGAAGGAACGGCAGGTGCATGGTGCGAGATTAAAGGCCGATCAAGATTCCTCGCGAAATGCCCAAGCCGCCAAACATCAGGCCCAGCAGGAATCCGAACAGCACGCCCGGGAGGCCGCCGCGCAAGACGCCGCTGAAGCCCACCGAAAAGCCCGGGTGGTTGAAATGCAGGCCCAGCAGGATTCCGAACAAAAAACCAAAGCTATCCGAGCCCAGGAAGAATCGCTCCGGAACCAACAACAATCGGAGGAAAATAAACGCAAGCAGCCCAATAAACCCGACCGAAAACAACCCGACGTGGACGAGAAAGACGCCACGAATCCACCGAATGATAACCATCGCAAAAACGCTAGAAAGCGCCACGATGATTCTTCGTCCCCCTGATTTGCAACCCGCCACGACATCACTCGAAACATGGATATAATTCCGCCCGACGCAGACGCTGGAGTCATCCGTGAGCCCGTTGAGAAAACCAGCGATCATCCGACTGCTCCGGACTTCTCCCTTCTGCAGCGAACGACTCCCGGGCAAATCGTCCTGGTGGTGTTGGGCATGATCGCCTTTCTCTATTTCGCCCGGCCCGTTCTCCTGCCCATCGCGCTCGCCTGTATCGCCGGCATGACCTTGAAGCCGTTGATTTGTTGGGCATCCCGTTGCTATCTGCCCAAAGCGCTCTCGTCCGCGTTGGTTCTCTGTCTTTTAATTTCTGTTATCGTGATCGGATTCATCCAGCTGGGCCGGCCCGCGCTGGATTGGATGAGCAATGCTCCGGAACACATGACCGAATTGCGGCAACGAGTGCAGAAACTGATGCCCCGGATCGGCAGCTTCAATCAGGCGGCGGCGGCGGTGAGCAACTTGGGCGCGACCGTCGAGGAAAAAAAAGCCGAGCAAAAGATCAGCCCCACGGTCGAGGTCAAAGTCAGCCGCGGCACCAGCTCCATTCTGAACTGGACCGGCACCCTGCTCATCGGCATCGGGGAAACGCTGGTGTTGCTCTACCTGCTGCTGGCTTCCGGCGACATGTTCATCCATAAACTCGTGCATGTGATGCCAACTTGGCGCGACAAGAAGCGCGCGGTGGAAATCAATCGGGAGATCCAGCACAACATTTCCCATTATCTGTTTTCGGTCTCGCTGATCAATCTGGGGTTGGGCCTCATCGCCACCGTGGGATTCTACTTTATGGGCGTGCCCAACGCCGCGATGTGGGGCATGGTGGTGGCGATCCTGAATTATGTCCCCTACTTTGGCCCGATCGTCGGCGTCACTTTCCTCGCCACGGTCGGCCTGCTTTTTTTTGACTCACTCTGGCAGGGGCTGCTTCCACCCTGCTGGTATTTGTTGCTGCACCTGTTGGAGGCCAACCTGGTCACGCCCATTTTATTGGGCCGACGTTTCACGCTCAATCCCGTGACGATTTTCATTTCGCTGATTTTCTGGACCTGGCTCTGGGGTGTACCCGGCGCCTTGTTGTCGGTGCCGATTCTCGTCTCCATCAAAGTGGTGTGCGACCGCGTCCCCACGCTGTCACCGGTCAGTGAACTGCTCGCCAGTTGAGGCGGTGCGAGAATGCCGCGTTATCACAATTACGGATTGAATTCTGTCTGATCGGCCCGGCCCTCTTGTCGGGTCGTAGCCTTGGCGAAGGCCCTTGTGGCCGTGCCGAAATACGCTGAGCGGCACGCCGGCAAGCGGCGGCCCTGCAAAACCCCAAGCGAATCGTAACTGGTATAACCCGTAGGTGGCGAGCTCGCCGCGCAACGTGGCACGGAGTCGGGATGTCGTAGGTGGTGAGCACGCCGCGCAACGTCAGGCATCCTGATCCAGCCCGTGGAGAAATGGGGAATGAGGAAACGAACCTGAGCCGGTAACTACGCAAGCCGGACGGTATCGAAGGTGGAGCGCAACCTTCCGAGTTCGCCAAGGCGACGATGGACAAGCCAGGCGCGCTTCGTGCCGGCACTCGCGGCAAAACCCGCCCGGAGGTCGGGTTCCACCACCGCAGAGGCAAGCGCGGTGTATCCTAATGAGTCTCGTTATAGGGTGACGATCATGGGTAGGGCGGGACCGCGACGAGTGCAGGATGTCGTAGGTGGGGCGCTTGTCTCGTTCTGCAGGCCAGCAGAATGGCGCGGCCAGCGCGCCACCTAGCACGGAGCGAGCCCACCAACCGCATTCGATCCGCAATTGAGGTTACGGCGACGGCACGGACGGACGGCGGTGAAACGGAGTCTTAAAATCGCGGCTGTAACGCAGTCGCAACGAGACGCCCACACTGTTTCCGCCGGGACCAAACGTATTTTTTATCGCGATGCCGACCACCCAGTGACCCTTGACCCGCAGGCTGCGACGCGAGGGTATTCCCCAGATCACCCCGGGGCGGATCGTCAAAACATCCGCCGCCGATTGGCCCAGCAATCGCGTGGTATCAACGGACGCCTCGAAAGTGTAGTGCCAATTTTTGCGATCAATCACCCATCCGCCGGTGATCCCCGTCGAACTCTCACCGAACGCGTTTTTCCCCAATTCAGCCGGCAGTGAAGTGTGCGTCACTTCATCGAGTCGCAGTCCCCAGAAGATTCTCCAATTGGGCCGAGTCTCGCAGCGATGGGAGAAGGTAATGTAGGGCATGAAATGCCGCAAGCCGTCGGTCAATTCCGCCGGCGGGCGACCGAGGGGCGTGCTATAATCGAAGCCGGTGCCGACATCCCAGCCAGCGAACAGGGGCTGCCCAAGATTGACCTTCGTGCCGAGTTGGAGATTCGCCGCGCCATATTCTTCGAAGGCGCGCACGTCGCCACGCCCATGACTGAAATACAAATCGCTGTTCATGCTCATTTCCCAGTTTTCCGAAAAGCCATAGCGGATGCCCGTGGTCAGGCGCAGGTGATCCTTGTTGAGATAGTCACCCACGTGAGGATTCAGCCAGACGCGCAGCGCGTATTTTTCCAGCGTGGTGGGCAGGTGACTCTGAAATACCTCGGGAATCAGGAACTCATCATCGCCATAGACTGATGAAAGGCTGGCGGGTCTGATCAGCGCACGGGTTTCCGCGGCGGCGGGTGGTTCCACCGGGGCCGCCAGCCCGTTGCTTATCGCCAACAAAGCGATGCCCAAAACGAAAGAGCTTCCTTGAAGCGGATGCCGTCGCCCGGTCCGGGCGTTTTTCATTTTCAATATCGTGCAGGTGGAGCCAAATGATGTCGTCATAAATATTTCCAAGCGGTGCTTGGTGCGGCCCGATCATAACGGAACGCCCGGACCCGCGACAGGGGGTGTTCCCATTATATCGTCCGGGCTGCGGGCCGAATGCTAGCGAGCGTCTAAAATGATAGGGCGCGTTATCCCTGACGCACCGTTCAGGATATTCGCCCACTCTGAAGCGCCGGGTTAAAAAACAACCCGCCCGACCTCTTCAATCGCCTTTTTTCGACGCCTTCTGCGTAGGGTAACACCCCATAGTGTTCCGGTAGGCATCGGACTATCTTTTCACCGAACCGGAACCTCGATCCCACGCACTGTTTTTCTCCCCAGCAGCGGTTCACCTCCACGCTCATGCATTTCATTTCCCCGGCGGCACATTCCCGTGCGTCAGATTTTCACCTGTCCCCACCGCCATCACCCGCCGTGAACCGGATTGATCGGCACCTGTCCCCGCTCCCGCCGATCAGATCCGCCGTGGTGGCGCGCCTGCAGCAATCGGAACTCTTTCGCGAATATCAACAGGCTTTTGAAACCACGATGGGACTGCCCTTGGTGCTGCGGGAGGCCGGTTCTTTTCGCACCCCATTGCAAGACTCCAAGCAGGTGAATCCGTTCTGTGCTCTCCTGACGCAGACAAACAAGACCTGTGCGGCGTGCCTCCAGTTGCAACAACGGGTCGAGGAAGAAGCGATCCACGAAGCGAAAACCATCCAGTGCTTTGCGGGCTTGAGCGAAACGGCCGTGCCGGTGCGGGTCGGCGACCACGTATTGGGCTACCTCCAGACCGGGCAGGTTTTCTTCAAAGCACCTTCCAGGAAAAAAATCAAAGAGATCATCCGCCTGACCCATGCTCAGGACAATGGCCGTGCGGCGCGTGAATTGGAATCCGCCTATTTCCAGACCCGGATAATAGCCTCGAAGCAATACGACGCGATCATCCGCCTCCTGCGAATATTTGCCGCCCATCTCGCCACCGTCAGCAATCAACTGCTCCTCGCGGAAGCCACCGTCGAATCGCCCCAGATCGCCAAGGCGCGCACCTATATCGCCGCCCATCAAAGCGAGGAGCTGGGGCTGAAGGACGTGGCCCGCGCGGTGCACATGAGTGCATTTTATTTCTGCAAATTTTTCAAGCAAGCCACCGGGCTCACCTTCACCCACTATCTTGCCCGGGCCCGCATCGAGTCGGTCAAAACGCTGCTGCTCAATTCCCACATCCGGATCAGTGAAGCCGCGTACGCCGCCGGCTTTCAATCGCTCTCGCAGTTCAATCGCGTGTTTCGCCGCCTCGTCGGTGAAACCCCCAGCGCGTATTTTATGCGGCAACATGGCTTGAATCGCAAAGCCTCCCGGCCCGCCTTCCTCGTTCACGCCGCCTGATCCGGGATTATTCGGAGCGCTGGAGTTCCCCCTTGTGCGCGCGGTTGCCCGTTGTTGACGCGCGCAAATCACGGAGTCTCAGCCGGAATAATTCAGTCGGAGTTCACCACGAAAACCCGGAACACCCGAAAGGAATGACGGATGATCGACGAACGGCGCTTCAGTTGACCCATCACTTGGTCGAGTGATTCCAATCCCCAGAGACAAAGAAATCATCTCGGGGTTTTCGTGTATTTGGTGTTTTTCGTGGTGACCTGTATTGCCTCGTTCCGACTCAGACAGCCTGATCCCCGCCCGTGCGGCCAGGGTGGTGAGGAAATAGGTTGAGTCCTCCCGCTGGAGCGAGTTGACCCCAAAGCCCTCGGGTTAGCCCGCGAATCACGCCAATCAGCGCGAATAGATATCCGGGCCCAAGCGCCGGGCTTTAGCGTCCCGCCGAGCCGCGGCTCACCCGGAGGGTTCGCCCTACCTATTCAGGGCAATCTCGGTAGCGGCGCTTGCCCTCAAGCGCCACAGGCTCACTCGCGGCGCGCCTCACACGAGGGGCGCTTGAGGGCAACCGCCCCTACCCAAAGTCCAAATCTTTCGGGACGCTGGGGTGATTCGTAGGCCAATCCTCCGAGAGAGAATCCAGATCTTCCCACTAACCACCAGCCGTCGCCCCAGCGCTATGGCTCGGCCCGCACGAATTTCCCGAACGGGAAAAAGCCCAGCTCACGGGACAACGCGGAGTGAAATCACGTCAGGCTCCGCGCGCTCCGCCCATTCAACTGTTCTACAAGTTCTCCGCAGCGAGGGCCTATTCCATCTCACAACGAAGTGGCACTTCTATGACGCTCGATGGGCGGGTAGCTTTCCCGCAATTGCTCTTGGATGCTGCGCTGCGGTTGGTCGCTGCGGCCAAACACCTGTTTTTCCGCCTCGAGCCAGATGGCGAGGTCGCTTTCATCAGGGCGGCCCCGTTGGTGCCAGATTGCCCGCGCGCGATCCGAGATCGCGCCGTGTGCGTGTGCCCGACGTTTGGTCATGCCAATGGCGTATGACCCGTTACGCTGGTTAGTGTCCATTCGACAGAGTACCATCGAATGGGTCGAAGTGGTATGGGGTGATACCCGACCATGGGCCAACATTGATTCACTCTCACAGCTCGTCTCCCCATTCTCCTCTGAAAAATCAGTGGTGGGGCGAATCGAACGTCGATTGCTTTTCTAATGTTCCTTCGATGAGAAGGTAGCGGCGGTTGCCCTCAACCGCCATCGCAGTATATCATCCGCTACTCTGGCGCTTGAGGGCAACCACCGCTACCTTCCGGGTCGAGTTAGCTCATCACCCCATAGTAATAACCCACGATATGACTAGAGTAGGTGTCAGCCACTCCCTCCACGTACGTGCATCCCATCAATAATTTCCAACGAGTGATTTTTCGCGAAATACCGGCGATTCAACAGATCCTCCTCAACGAGATCTGGCTTGAGACGGAGCGCCGCGGGGTGCGCGTGTACGCCGATGACCAAGTAGTACGGGCCAACGTCTGCCAAATCGTGCTGCGCATCGGGGCGGAATTGCGGGCATCGACCGAACTCGCCATCGCCGCCAACCCAAACCTGCTCGCGTTTCCAGAATTTCCCGATGCCGCGTGAATTGATCCGGCTTTAGGCGTAACGAGGCGTAACGGACGCTTGGTACTTATTTAAACCGCAATGGTAGGGTTTTACCCTATCGCTAACCGGCGCATATTATCATTAGATGGCAGTGCGATTGGCTCGTCTCATTTCTGTGCCGAGCTACCCGCGCACCTGCCCCTTGAATATTCCGCCACTGAACGATCGCCCTTGGATCACTGCCGCCACCGCAACGCCATGAAGCACGCTCCTGTCCACGTGGCCCCATCGCGATCCTTCGTTGCTGACGCACGCGCCCCGTTCCCTGTCATCGCCCTCGCCGCTTCCGTCGGCGGGTTGGAAGCGTTGTCCGTTATCTTGGGCGGTTTGCCCGCAGACTTCCCGGCCGCCCTTGCCATCGTGATGCACCTTTCGCCCGATCATAAAAGCATTCTGGCCGAGATTCTGAGCCGGCGCACTCCTTTGCTCGTCAAGCAAGCCCACACGGGCGACGTCCTTGGCCCCTCATCGGTTTTTATCGCCCCGCCCAACCATCATCTGTTCGTCGCCGCCGGTGGTCGCCTGAAACTTTCTTCTCCCACTGCGGAAAAAGTTCATCACGCGCGTCCCTCCGCCGAACCGTTGTTCGCCTCAGTGGCTCAGGTCTATCGGGAAAAAGCCATCGCGGTGGTCCTCACCGGCGGCGATGGCGATAGTTCGTTCGGCGTCCAAATCATCAAGGACAAAGGCGGCATGGTGATCGCCCAAGACCGGCCGACCTCAAAAGATTTCAGTATGCCGCAGACTTCGATCGAAACCGGCGACGTGGATTTTATCCTGCCCTTGGACGAGATCGCCGCCAAGCTGATCGAACTGGTTGCGGCCGGCCATCAGCCCACGGATGATCGAACAACCGCTGGACGTCCGGCCCCGATTCTGGCTAAGCTGGTGGCCCCGCATCCCAAGGCCCGAAGCAAGGGTGCTATAAAAAAGCGCAAAAAATAGCCCGATGAAAAAGAAATCCCCACCCGTACCTCGCCAAAAAAAGCCGGCCAAAGTCGCCCGCGCGAAAAACTTCGCTACCCGCGCGCGCGATTCGTTTCCCATCGTCGGCCTCGGCGCCTCCGCCGGCGGACTGGAAGCCTTGGAACAATTCCTTTCCCACGTGCCGAAACAGTGCGGCCTAGCGTTCGTCATCGTCCAGCACTTGGACCCGACCCACAAGGGCATCATGTCCGAGTTGCTCCAGCGCTCGACCGACATGCCCGTCATTCAGGTCAAAGATCGTACCGTCGTGCGGCCGGACTGCGTCTACGTGATCCCGCCGAACAAGGACATGTCGATTTTGCACGGCGTGCTGCACTTGCTCGCGCCGACGGCTCCCCGCGGGCTGCGGCTGCCGATTGATTTTTTCTTTCGCTCCCTCGCGCAGGATCAGCAGGAGCACGGCGTGGGCGTGATTCTCACCGGCATGGGCTCCGACGGCACGCTGGGGCTGCGCGCCATCAAGGAAAAAGCGGGCGTGGTTTTGGTGCAGGAACCATCGAGCGCCAAATTCGACAGCATGCCGCGCAGCGCGATTGACGACGGGCTCGCGGACATCGTGGCGCCGGTGGACGAATTGCCGGGAAAGATCATGGCCTACCTGCAACGCACGCCGCTCATCGCCCGCACGGAGGCCGCGCTGGAAACCAAGACAGAGAGCGCCTTGGAAAAAACCGCCATTCTGCTGCGCGCCCACACGGGCAACGACTTCACTTTCTACAAACGCAACACGCTCTACCGCCGGATCGAGCGCCGCATGGGCATTCACCAGATCGGCAAGATAGGCGGTTACGTCCGCTATTTGCAGGAAAATTCCCAGGAGCTCGATCTGCTCTTCAAGGAGCTGTTGATCGGGGTGACGAATTTTTTCCGCGACGCCGCCGCCTGGGAGCAGTTGCGCAATCAGGCCATTCCCGCGATGCTCGCGAGCCGTGCGCCCGGCCAGACGCTGCGTGCGTGGGTGCCCGGCTGCTCCACGGGCGAAGAAGCCTATTCCCTCGCCATCGTGCTCAAGGAGGCCGTCGAGGCGCACAAGCCCAAGAACGCGTTCACGATCCAAATCTTCGCCACCGATCTGGACAAGGATGCGATCGAAAAAGCCCGGCAAGGCGTCTTCCCGGCCAACATCTCCGCCGATGTTTCGGCCGCCCGCTTGAAACGCTATTTCACCAAGGAGGAACACGGCTACCGGGTGCGCAAAGAAATTCGCGAGATCGTGACCTTTGCGCCGCAAAATCTCATCATGGACCCGCCCTTCACCAAGATGGATATCGTGAGCTGCCGCAATCTCCTGATTTATCTGACGGCGGACGTGCAGAAGAAACTGATTCCCTTGTTTCACTATAGTCTCACGCCCGGCGGTATTTTATTTCAAGGCAGTGCGGAGACGATTGGCGAGTACACCGATCTCTTCTCCCCGCTGCGCGGAAAATCCCGGCTCTACCGGCGGCAGGAATCCGTGCTGCGCTCCGGGCAGATCGCCTTTCCCACGGCCTTCAGCGCGGGCCCGTCCTCCAGCCCCGAAGCGCGTTCGCCGATGCCCAACCCACCGGCCAGTCTCCAGTCTCTGGCAGATCAACTGGTCTTGCAAAGCTACGCGCCCCCGGCCGTGCTCACGAACGACGAAGGGGATATTTTTTATGTCAGCGGCCGCACGGGCAAATACTTGGAACCGGCGGCGGGCAAGGCCAACTGGAATCTTTTTGCCATGGCCCGCGAAGGCCTGCGCTACGAACTGACGGGCGCCTTCAAGGAAGCGCTCCGGAAAAATTCAGCAGTGGAGCTGCCCGGCCTGACCGTCGGCACGAACGGCGGCACCCAGCACGTGAACCTCACCGTGCGGCGGCTCACGGAAACCGGGCCGTTGCACGGCTTGGTGATGATTGTGTTCACCGACGTGGCCGCCCCCGCGACCGCGCCGGCCCCGGGTCGGGCGGAGAAAACGCCGGCCCGCAGTCCGCGGTTTGCAGAATTGGAACAGGAACTCCTGCGCGCCCGCGGCGAAGCGCGCGCCACCCACGAGGAGATGCAGACCACGCAGGAGGAACTCCGCTCCGCCAACGAGGAACTGCAATCCACCAACGAGGAACTGCAATCCACCAACGAGGAACTCACCACCTCGAAGGAAGAGATGCAGTCGATGAACGAGGAACTCCAGACGGTGAACGTCGAGTTGCAAGGCAAGGTCGACCTGCTCTCGCAGGCCAGCAACGACATGAAAAACCTCCTCGATAGCACGGATATCGCGACGCTCTTTTTGGACAAAGAACTCAACGTGCGGCGCTTCACTCCGCAGGCGACGAAGATCATCAAGCTCATCGCCACCGACGCGGGCCGGCCCATCACCGATCTGGCTTCCGGCCTGCGTTACCCGGAACTGGCCGACGATGCCCGGACAGTGTTGCGGAAACTGGCCGCCGTGGAAAAATCGATCACCGCGCGCGACGGACGCTGGTTCACCGTCCGCATCATGCCCTACCGCACGATGGACGACCGGATCGACGGCGTCGTCATCACCTTCGCCAACATCACCGTCGCCAAGACCCTGGAAACGAAAATGAAGGAAAAGCACACGAGTCTGGAAAAACACGTCGCCGCACAATCCACCGAGCTAGCCCGCCGCAAACGAACCGCGAAGCGGTAACCGCCCCTCGTTGTCTTTCTCCTCATGAAACAAAAGTCCTCAACCCCGAACGCGGATTCCACCCTGCGCCGCCGCGCCGAAATTCAACTGCGGGCGAAGTCGAAAATCAAGCACTCGGCTAAGGGAGCAATCAGATCCGCGACCGATAACCGGCGGCTCGTCCACGAATTGCAGGTGCACCAGATCGAACTGGAGCTGCAGAACGAGGAACTCAAGAAAGCCCGGGACGAGATGGAAGTGGGCATGGAAAAATACAGCGAACTCTACGAATTCGCCCCGGTCGGCTACTTCACCCTCACCTCTAACGGGACCATCCGTCAGGTGAATCTCAACGGAGCTAAGCTGCTCGGGATCGAACGCTCCCGGTTGGTGGGCCAATCCTTCGGCCGGCTGCTCGCGGCGGAAGCTGGCGCCGCATTAACTTTGTTTCTCAAGCGGGTCTTTGCGGGCCAAGCCAAACAAATCGGTGAATTCGCGCTGTTGGATCAAACCCAGCCCACCGGCTTCGTGAAGATCGAGGCCCAACGCTCGCCCAACGCTCAGGAGTGTCGCGCCGTGGTGCTCGACATCACCTCGCGCCGTCGCGTCGTCTCCCAGTTGGAGCTCCTCTGGGAAGCCGCCGGCGTGCTCCTTTCCACCGACGACCCCGATACCATGCTGCAAGGCTTGTTTACCCAGATCGGCCCGACGCTCGGCGTGGACACTTTCTTTAGCTACATGGTGGACGAGACCGACCGCGGATTTTTGCAACTGACCTCTTATGCCGGTATCTCCGCCGAGAAAGCCCGCGCCATCACGCGATTGAAGTCTGACCACGCGATCTGCGGCACGGCCGTCTCGCGCCGGCAGCCCATTCACGCGACCCAGATCCAAGCGTCCACCGATGAGACGGTCCGGCTGGCCAAGTCGCTCGGTTTGCAAAGCTACGCCTCCTATCCGCTGATGTCCGGCCAACTGCGGCTCGGGCGGCTCACCTTTGCCAGCCGCACCCGCCAGCAGTTCGAACCCGACGAGCTGGCCGTGCTGCGCACCATAGCCCACTACGTCGC
>Ga0105049_10000344_pt1 | contig 49419 bp, 38 predicted proteins | sample MAT06_FD_78087 | JGI IMG/M metagenome (GOLD analysis project Ga0105049, IMG submission 78087) | Freshwater microbial communities from Lake Fryxell liftoff mats and glacier meltwater in Antarctica - MAT-06 | ecosystem: Environmental > Aquatic > Freshwater > Ice > Liftoff microbial mat | place...
CTGAAAGTCGGTACAAGCCTTCTCCAATTGTCATCTGGTGGTTGTGAGATATGCGGCCGGGAGTTAGCAGACGCGCCGAAGGCGCACGAGACTCTGCGCCGTCCCGCAGGGACACGAGACCCTCATCAGCTTTCCACATATCACCATGGAGAAAACAATACCTGTCCACTGTAACCCGTTGCCCTTTTAGCTCGTTATTGCAGTATGATCCGCCCTGGTCTCCTCCTTTTTGCCTTTTTGGTCGCGTTTTACCGACCAGAGATGGTGGCGTTGAACGATGGAAAGGACGAGTCGTTGGTACTTGGCAACTCTGTCGTTCCGTCATTGACGCGCTATCCGTTCATTCAGGTTGATCGCAATGTGCTTCACTTTCCAGGCTCTAACGAGAAATGGGATGGTCTATTCAGCCGAATGGATGCTCTGGCATTTGAAGGAACGGGCAAGATCTCCGCATTGCACATCGGCGGCAGCCATGTTCAGGGGGGACACCTCACCGACAAGTTGCGCTATCACTTCAGTCGTCTCAACTATGGTCTCGAAGGAGAACGCGGTTTTGTTTTTCCCTATAAAATGGCGGGAACAAATAATCCCCGAACCATTGAATTTTCATGGACGGGCAATTGGTCGGGCTGTCGCAGCAGCGTGAGTTCACACCAATGTGAATGGGGTGTTTCGGGTATCAGCACCACGACTGCCGATACGCTCGCTTCAGTTACCGTTGCCGCCCATTCCTATGATAGTACATATTACCAATTTGATCGCGTAATTGTGTACCATCAAGGCAGTCAGGGCTATTGCGTAGTACCTCAGAGTCCAGTTACTATTCACCGAATCGATGAAAACACAGTAGATGGATATACCGAGTTTTGGTTTTCACCAGCCGTCGATCACTTCACGTTTAATGTGCAAGCTGATGAGCTTGGAGGATACTTTTCATTGCAAGGCGTATACCTTGGAAATAACAGTCCCGGAGTAACTTACAATGCGATCGGGGTGAATGGCGCAGCCACCACAAGCTATCTGAGATGTGCCCAGTTTGAAGGCCAGTTGGCTACGCTGCACCCAGATTTGGTGATTTTCGCAATAGGTGTCAATGATGCCAACGTTCCTGAATCGGATTTCAGTCGTGAGCAATACGAAGCGCATTACGATTCAATCATCCGTATGTTTTTGAAGGTGAATCCTGATGCGTGCTTCTTGTTTGTCACGAACAACGATACCTATTACAACAAGCGCCGACCAAACCGCAACGCGTTGCAAGTTCAAAAGGCTATGATCAATCTGGCTGCCCGCTATGACGGTGCCGTTTATGATCTATTCGATGTAATGGGTGGATTGGGATCTATTGACCAGTGGGTGAGTAGCGGACTGGCAGCTAAAGACAAGATTCATTTTACCCGGAAAGGATATGAATTGCAGGCCGACCTTATGTTCGACGCCTTCCGCAAGTCCTTTGGTGACTATCTGGGAAAAAAGGGTTCTTGAGCTTACCCGCGAACAAAGACCCAGGTGTCTGCAGTTGAATCGCTCGGAGAAAATCCGTATCCATTTTCCGAAAACAATTTGAGCCCTTCAGGCTGATCAATTCGTTGTCTGACAATATAGCCCGCCATCAAGCCGCGTGCGAGTTTCGCGTAAGTGGAAACTACAGTCAACTTATTGCCTTTTTTTTCCTTGAATTCACACGTAATGACAGGATGGGTGAGACGTGCTTTGGGAAGCGCCTTAAAGTATTCTCCTGAGGCGAGATTGAGGATTACTTCATTCTTTTTCATTTCCCCTGAGATGCTATCTGCTAGTTTATTTCCCCAGAATGCATATAGATTTTTGACTGTTGCAGAAGGAGCAAAAGGAGTTCCCATCATCAGGCGATAGGGTTGAATGAGGTCGAGTGGATTGAGTACTCCGTACAATCCACTCAGAATGCGCAGGTGTTTTTGGGCAAAATTCAAATCAGCTTTGGTGAAGGTGCCGGCCTGCATACCGCGGTACACATCACCCTGAAAGAGCAAAACCGAAGGGATTGCATTTTGAGGAGTAAACGGCAGGCTGAATTGCTGGAAGCGCTCGGCCGTTTGAACAGCCAGCGCTTCGCTGAGATCCATGAGTTTGCTGAGTTCTTGCGGACGGCATTTTTTCAACTGCTTTACTAGGGAGGAAGCATCTTTCAGAAACTGAGGCTGGGTGCATGGAATATCGATAGGGCGGATGGTTTCATCCATGAGTTTAGCCGGCGAAATCAGAGTAATCATGCTGCAAAGAAAGAGAATAGAAGGTTCAACGTCAACCGTATCCAACTTATCCTTAGCTTCGCGACCTTCAAATTAACCCCATGAAACAAACTTTTTTCGTCTTAGCAATGGCCGTTGTTGTGCTTAGTTCATGCAACAAAGGTGGCGGATCCGCCGAACTTAAAGATCAGCGCGACAGCTTGTCGTATTCACTTGGAGTGCTGATGGGTCAGAACTTTAAGGAGAGTGAACTCACCGACATCAATTTTGATGTGTTCCTAAAGGCAGTGGCTGATCACGGCGACAGCACAGAGGTCATTGATCTTGAGAGTGCCGATCAATTTGTGCGTCTTTATTTCGAAGGACGTGAAGCATTGAAAACAGAAGAGCAGGGCAAAAAGAATACTGATTTTCTCGAAGCCAATAAATCGAAAGAAGGAGTGCAGACCACCTCGTCTGGTCTTCAGTACAAAGTAATCACCCAAGGTACAGGTGCACAGGCTGATGCAAACGACTCTGTGACCGTTCACTACGAAGGCAAACTGATCGATGGCAAAGTCTTTGACAGTTCGAAGGACACTGATAAGCCAGTGACATTCCTGTTGAATCGTCCGATGATTACCGGATTTGTTGAAGGTGTTCAACTGATGAAAGAGGGCGGCAAGTATGAAATCTATATTCCTTCAGAATTGGGATACGGAGAACGCGGAGCCGGAACGATTGAGCCAGGAAGCACACTGATTTTCGAGATTGAACTGCTTAAAGTTTATAGCGTTAATTAATACTTGAACTATAACTCTATGTTGAAGCGAATTTCACTCCTTGTACTTGTCGTTTTGGTCATGACTCAAGTGGCAGATGCGCAGAAGTCAAAGCCTGCTAAATCACCCAAAGGCAAAGGTGCTCCCGCAGGCAAACTTCTTACGCATGAGGATAGTGTAGCCTTTGCTATGGGTGTTTCGATGTATGCTCAAACTGCTCAATCAGGAGTGGCTGAGTTCAACTTCGACCTTTTCGTAAAGGGAATGGAAGCTCAGAAGTCGGGCAAGTCGGCCATGAGTGTGGTTGCAGCGGATAGCATTATCCGCGTGGAAATGAAATGTATTGCAGATAAAAAAACAGAGATGAACAAACAAGAAGGAGAAGCATTTCTCGCCAACAATAAATCCCGTCCGGGTGTGATCACCACTCCCACTGGACTTCAGTATCGCGCGGATAAAGAAGGTAATGGGGTGAAGCCAGATGCCAATGACAAGGTGACTGTGCACTACCATGGTACGCTGATCGATGGATCCGTGTTTGATAGTTCTGTCAATCGCGGCAAGACCGCTTCATTCGGTCTCAATCAAGTAATAACTGGATGGACGGAAGGACTTCAATACATGAGCGAAGGAAGTAAGTATACGTTCTTTATTCCGCACAACTTGGCCTATGGAGCGCGCGGTCAGGGAAAGATTCTTCCCTATTCTACCTTGATTTTTGAAGTAGAATTGTTTTCTGTAGAGAAAGTGAACTAAGATCACTGGCCTACTTTAAGTTGAGGCTGCATTCTTTTGGCACACTTTTAAGGATACGAAACGGAAAATTCAGACCATGAACATACGGAACTACTCTATTTTCTCTCTTTTCACCATTGCGCTGCTGTCACTGGCATCCTGCAAGACGCCGTCTCCGGCCGGTGAAAAAATGAAGGAACCATTTTCCGGCAGCAAGTACGAATCGAGCAATCGCTATTTCCGTTCAGTCGGTAAAGGTGAAAGTCAGGATGAGAACATTGCAAAGAATAAAGCAGATCTTCAGTCGAAAAAGGAACTTGCTCAGCAGGTAGGAACCCAAGTGAAAGTAGTAACCGATCAGTATCTTGCGGAAACGGAAGTGAATGGATCAAGCGAAGTGAACGACAAGTTTCAGACACTTGTGCGTGAAGTCACCAATACACAGATTGCAGACCTTCGGAAAATTGGGGACGAGAAGTACTACAATGCCGAAGAAAACAAGTACACGGTGTACATCGCGTATGAAATACACAAGCGCGACATGTATCGCTTCATGAAGCGTCAGGCAAAGCTTGATGCCAAATTGAACGAGTCAGAGCGCAAGATGATCGAAGAAATTCTTGACGAAGAACTGAAGCGCATCGAAGAGCTGGGTGAAGAATAAAACGTCGGACTGTATGAAATGAAACCGGAGCAAGAATGTTCCGGTTTTTTTTGCCTCAATAGGAAGCAGCCACTGGTTTGAAAGACCAGATCATGCTCAATCCAGCCCCAACTCTTCGCGCAGATCGGCATCTGCATTCGAGTTCTTCGTCCAGTAATCGAGTTGCATGCGCTTGATTTTCTTTCCGGTTGTGGTGAGTTTTTGGGCCGACGCGCCCCAGCCATCAACGTAAGTCTCTGTCCATTCTTCAATTTCATAGGGAAAGGAAGCAGAGAAAAGAACAGTCAACTCGCGACCATCCTCCGGATAGCGAATCGCCAGTTGACGCAAAGAATCTAGTTCAGTGATGCTGGCTTCTGCCTTCAGAGGCTTGAATTCCTTGTGCAAAAGACGCAGGTAGTGGGAGGCTGGAATCATCTGTATGGTGCCATTTGGCAATTGATCGGGGGCAATGCGAATGAGTGTCCACAACTCATCTTCGAGCCAGGCGGAAGCTATTTCGCCATGTCGTTCTTCATCTTCAAAATAGCTGTGCTGCACAAACTCAAACGAGGCTTCATCGGGAGCTGTGACTTGCATGAAAGCCTGTCCGCACCATTCTGTCACGCTGCACGTTGTCTTCAGACTGGATTGGCGATTGGGGCGTTGAAGAATAGGAGTAAACACAGAGGTCATAAGGGAATAGGGGTAAACTCCCGTATTGAAGTCTCTGGTAAAATTGAGCTTGAGCACATCCACTTTATCGCTTCCTGCACGATCCGGATCGTCCAGTTTTACTTTCTTTTTTCGAGAAAATGGCTCTGTCACAAAGACGGCTACAGCATTGCCAGAGCGCATTTCACCGTAACGTGCTTGATTTAAGGCGTATGAGGTGATTTCCGCTTTGCCCTGAAACCAATAGTCACCGAAGTCAGAGGTTGAATGAATTCCAACGGTTGGGGCGGGGGCTGATACTCCTGAGGTGCAGGAATAGAGGGCCGAAACACATATTAGGAAAATGAAAATAGATGATTGCAGCCTCATGGAAGTAAGATTGGATGTTCGAAAAGTAGGTCTTTCGCAGAATAACTTATGTTAAACCTTTTGGTCGACGGCGTTGTTTCAACGCTCAGAATCCAATGTTAGAACATATTTGGGCCAGCTTAACCTCCAAGGTTTAGCATCCTTTACAGCTACATTTGAGTTTCACAACCAAAAGGAATAAACCAAACCATCTCATTTATCCAATGAAGGCACTTTACACGGCGGGGTTTCTCGCATTTTTTATGGCTTCCACGGCGTGGGGGCAGACATTCACTAACAGCAGCAACCTGCTGTCCCAAAGCTTCACCAGCGGTGGCGTAACGGGCGTAACCGACATGAATAACGATGATCTTGATGACCTCGTGATCATGGACGAAAGCGAAAATCTTTATCTGGCCTATCAGCAATCAGATGGATCATTTGTGGTTGAGTTTATCACCAGCGTGTCCAATAATGGGCAGTGGGGCATGTGTGTAGGCGATATGGATAATGACGGACACAAGGACGTTATGTGCGGTGGATCGTACGATGGTGTTCATATCGTGAACATCAACTCACCCAGTGATTTCACTCTCACCGATCCACAGAACACAGAGATTTTCATGCAGGCCTGCAACTTTGCGGACATCGACAATGATGGCTGGTTGGATGGATTTGCCTGTCACGACGATGGTCCGAGCCATCGCTTCCGCAACAATGGAAGCGGTTCTTTTATCAATGGCAACGACTTGTTTGACTACATGGTTTATCCCAACAGTGATATGTCGGGCAACTACGGTTCTGAATGGTCTGACTTCGACCGTGATGGCGACCTCGACTTGATGGTGGCTAAATGCCGTCAGTTTGTCAACGATCCTTATGATCCGCGTCGCACAAATCTGGTGTTTGTAAACGATGGCAACAATAACTACGAGGACCAGGCACATGAACGCGGTTTGGTGAACCTTCAGCAGTCATGGACTTCCAACTTTGCGGATATCGACAATGATGGCGACTTTGATTGCTTCATTACGACACATAGCGGTACGCTCGAGATTTATGAGAACAATGGTCTTGGTTATTTCACGAATATCACTGTTGGTTCAGGAATTGAAATCGGCGGTTTTTTCCTTCAAGGGAAATTGGTTGATTTTGACAATGATGGTTTTGTAGACATCCTTTACGCTGGCGGTAATGCAGGTTTGTTTCACAACAATGGCGACAAAACGTTTACTGCTGTCAACGGTGCTTTTCCTGGTCCAGGTACAATGCACAGCTTTGCAATTGGCGATCTCAATTTCGATGGATGGTTGGATGTGTTCTGCAACTACGGTTCGAGCTATATCACACCCACAAGCACTACAGACCGCATCTACATGAACGACGGCGGCACCAATCACTGGGTTGCGTTTGATCTTGAAGGCACAATGAGCAACATGGACGCTGTTGGCGCTTTGGTTGAAATTCACGGACCTTGGGGTATCCAGATTCGTGAAGTACGCGCTGGTGAGAGCTATGGCATTACCAACACGTCTCACTTGATGTTTGGTATTGGTGCAAATACGTCTATTGATTACGCGGTAATTCACTGGCCTGCTGGTGGAACCCAGGTGATCGAAAACCCTGCTATTGATACCTACCACCAATTTACCGAAGGTGATTGCACTGCGCCAGTTGCTACAATTAGTGCGGTTGGCAGCACCACTCTTTGCGCAGGCCAGTTTGTAACTCTTCAGGTGGATAGCGCCACAGATTCTTTTGTATGGAGCAATGGCGCAATAGAATCATCAACTGAGATTTCTACTCCAGGCTTGTACAGTGTCTATGTGTATAATGCGAATACTACTTGCGCAGCACAATCCAATGTCATTATGGTCGAATTGACCGATGTGGCTCTTCCGGTAGTTGCAGTGAGTGGAGATTTAGAGTTCTGTGAAGGTGAATCGGTTCAGCTGATTGCACCTGAAGGCACTTCCTATATCTGGAGCACCGAACAAAACACACAGACGATCAGCGTGACCGAATCCGGCGACTATTCAGTAGGCGTGGAAGGTCTTTGCGGCGTCCTCACTTCGAGTCCAATTACAGTTTCTGTGTTGCCAGCTCCAGCTCCAGTAGCTGCTGACATTACGCTGCAATCTGCGGGAACTGCCGAACTTACTGCGAGCAGCACCAACGTGTTGTGGTATGATAGCGAGGTATCTGACACTCCGATCGGATCAGGAAGTCCATTCATTACTGGTGTGATTTCAAGTTCTACTTCATTCTGGGTAGAAGAGGTGCACACGTACGGAGGTGAAGAGGGAACAGGCGGAAAACTGACCAACGAGTCATCATCCTTTGGACAGTTTCACAACAGTTCAAACTTCTGGAATCGCTTTGATGCGAACGAAGATATTATCCTTAACAGCGTGAAGGTGTATGCGGGAAATACAGGTAATCGCACCATTCAATTGGTAAACTCTAACGCGACAGTGCTTCAGGAATTGACAGTGGAAATTCCGGAAGGAGAATCTTTTGTCACTCTCGACTTCTTCGTGCCTGCAGGAACAAACTACGGTCTGCGCACAAGCAATAGCAATCCACAACTATGGAGAGACCGTAACGTGGATACTCCAACCCCATTTGCATTCCCTTACGAGCTCGACGGATTGGCAACAATCACTGGTACCACGGTTTCAGGTGGTGATTCTGACAACTACTATTATTTCTTCTACGATTGGACAGTTTCTACCCCAACGGTAGAGTGCGTGAGCGCACGTGAAGAAGTGCAAATCACTGTGGTTGGAATTGAAGAGAATGAATTCTTCACAGAATTCAATCTTTACCCAAATCCAGCGGTGGATGAATTGAGTGTTTCGTTTGATGCGCTTGTAGGTGGTGCGATGCAATTGCGCATCATTGATGCAACTGGAAAAGTGGCTGCTACACGCAATGTAGTTGCAGTAAATGGCCGCAACAATCTGAAAGTATCTCTGAATGAATATGCTGCCGGATTATACCAGATTCAATTGGTACAGGATGGCCAAACCATAACCCGCAGGGTAGTGGTTCAATAAGATTTTTTACAATGTGAAAAGACGCCTGGTCATTCCGACCGGGCGTTTTTTTTATCCTTCAAAGGTGATGGAGAGAATGAATGCACGCGTGCGCAAACTGGAAATCGGCGCAGCGAATTGATGAGGTTCCGGTACCAGAATATTGGGCAAGCCGATCGATGTTTTGTACTCTACGGCAAATTTGAAATACGGAAGAAAGAAATCAAATCCACCACCGGCTTCTACGCAGTAGTCGCGGTCTTTGAGCTTGACAATAATCTCCTGAGCCACCGCATTATTCACGTCTTGTTGAGACTGCATATCGAGTGAATACTTGGCGCCGATAAGGGCGTATGCAGCAAAATTGCCAGTGCGGTTTGTACGGAGTTTCGCGAGGACCGGAAACTCGAGCCATACTGATTCCTGGCGCTTCAAAAAGGTTTCCGTGGTGCCATCTGCGTTCAGAAAGCGATATTGAAGACCGCGTTCCTGAAAAGACAAACCCGGGATAAACCGAAAGTTGATGTTCTTGGTGAGGTTATAGCTAGCAAGCAGCGCGAGATTAAACCCCGATTGAGGCACATTCTCAATTCCTAGGAGGGAATCCTGGAAGGTGAAATCCGGCTTGTAATCAATGAAGAACGAAGACGTATTGACCGACAACAGAAATCCAAAGTGAACGATAAAATTGTCAAACTTTTCGAGGTTACGCTGACCTTTGATGCGCTGTGCATTCGAAGCCGTCGGTGTGAGAAGCAGAATTAATCCGAAAAGAAGGCAGCGAATTCGAGTCATCTGGGAAACATTCAATTTTGAGGGCAAATGTACCAAACCCTTGATGGCCGAAAATATTGCTCACTTCGCGCGGATGAACTGCCGGAAGATAAAGGTGCCCAGCACGCCATAAAGTAGCGTCGTGAAGAACAAGCTGATGAACGAGGAACTCAACACGAAACCAGTGCCGAGCATCAGATCAGTGCGGTCATTGGCAGATTTGAGAATCTGTTCGACGCTTAGCGTACGCAGCATTTCATTGGACTCTTTCACTGCGGCGAGTTTTTCCGGAGTATCCAAAAGAGAAGCGTTTACCGCGTGATCTGCCATGCGCTTTTTCTGAATTTCATCGCTGAATACGGCATAATAGAGTCCCATCGCGAGGAGCACGCCGATCACATACTTTACGCCTGTAGCTGCAGTGGTGCGCACATCCTGGAAGAATGTACTTCCTTGAGATTGTCCGGTTCGATGGCGATGAATAAGGGTGATGAAGATCACTAATAGGACGGCCAAAAGATTGGCTAGAACACCCGCGTTTCGACCTTTTTCAAAATCAAACTGAGTGATGACCCCGGCGCTGTATCTGAATCCCAGCCATACCAAAGCAAGCAGCCATGGCAGCCAAGCGAACCAACGCCACTTCATTAGGCATTCATTGAAATGAGAAACTCTTCATTGTCTTTGGTGCGGTCGATCCGATCCTTCACAAATTCCATGGCTTCCACAGGATTCATGTCGGCGAGGTGACGACGCAGTATCCACATCCGCTGCAATATATCCTTATCGTGCAGGAGATCTTCTTTGCGCGTTCCGGATGATTGAATATCAATGGCTGGGTAGATACGGCGGTTGCTGATGCGACGATCGAGTTGCAATTCCATGTTGCCGGTTCCTTTGAATTCTTCGAAGATTACTTCGTCCATTTTCGAACCAGTGTCCACTAGAGCAGTGGCGATAATGGTAAGTGATCCTCCGTTTTCAATTTTACGGGCCGCACCAAAAAAGCGTTTTGGCTTCTCCAGCGCATTCGCCTCCACACCGCCGGAAAGTACCTTTCCTGATGAGGGAGCAACGGTATTGTAGGCGCGGGCTAAACGGGTTATCGAGTCGAGGAGAATGCATACGTCATGACCACATTCCACCAAACGCTTCGCTTTTTCCAAAACGATGTTTGCAATCTTCACGTGGCGTTCCGCAGGCTCGTCGAATGTAGAAGCCACTACTTCGCCTTTCACGCTGCGCTTCATATCCGTTACTTCCTCTGGACGCTCATCGATGAGCAATACCATCAGATAGGTTTCCGGATGATTCATAGCAATGGCGTTGGCCACATCCTTCAACAGAGTTGTTTTACCCGTTTTCGGTTGAGATACAATCATTCCACGTTGACCCTTTCCGATTGGAGAGAAAAGGTCCATGATGCGCATTGAAATATTTGAATTGTTATCGGCCAAATGAAAACGTTCATAAGGAAAGAGCGGAGTAAGAAACTTAAATGGAACACGGTCGCGCACCCATCCCGGATCGCGTCCGTTGATCGAATCCACACGAATTAGTGGGAAGTATTTTTCCCCTTCACGCGGAGGGCGAATGGCTCCACGAATGGTGTCGCCTGTGAGCAAGCCATACAATTTGATTTGCTGCTGCGATACATATACATCATCCGGTGAATTCAGGTAGTTGAAGTCAGAAGAACGCATGAAACCGAAGCCATCGGGCATTATTTCGAGCACTCCTTCTGCGATTACGACACCGTCAAAATTATAGCCGTGCTCGTCAGCCTGACCGCGTTTTGCGCGGTCGGGACGAACGATATTGGGATTGTTCTGATCGAATCTGTTTTTTGGCGGAAAATCGCGGCGTTCTTGTTGCGGACGCGGAGCACCTTGATTTCCATTGTCTTGTTGCGGACGTTGCTCTCCTTGGTTTCCGCTGTCCTGCTGCTGGCGCGGGCCATTGTTGGGTTGCCCCTGAGGCCTTGGCTGGGGGGGTGTTTGTTCGCGGCGAGGCGTGTTACCGCCTTCGAATCCTGGTGCCATCGAAGCATCTGGAATATCGCTGAATAACTCAGGCTGTGCATCCGGATTGCGCTCTTGGGGAGTGTTCGGACGGTTTTCAAATGGTCGCGGCTGTCTGTTTTGACGCTCTTCAAACGGACGACGCTGACGATCCCGTTGATCGCGTTGATCCCGTTGATCGCGATCTCCGCGGTCCGCCTGAGCTGGCCTTTCTCCATCTGCGGATTCTTGAGGTGCACGTGGTTCACGTGGACCAAGTTGCTCGCGAGGGGCGCGCTGATCGCGTGGCTCTCTGCGCTCCTCAGGCATTTTGTCTTCTTTCGCTTCTTTAGCGGCTGGAGGTGCTGCAGCGGCCGGTGCCGCGGGAGCTTCAGATTTCACATGGGATACCGACTGTACATCGAGTATCTTGTAGACCAGATCTTGCTTTTTCAGTTTCTCAAGCTGGCTAACACCGAGTTTTTCGGCAACAGCTCTGAGTTCAGCGACCTTCATGCCATTCAGCGCGAGGATATCGTACATATTAGAAAATTAATTGGGAGAAATAAGATGTTCAGAGGAAGATTGAAAGAAGACAAAACCGGAATGGTTTTATCAAGGCGCTGCAAGTGTAAGGCAAAAAACACCTTGTTGGTTATCCGGACACCAATTTCTTTGGATTTTATCGCTTGCTTTCTCCAGTGAAATACACAGCGATCAGCGGGCTGGGTATATTTGCGCCAAAGATCAAGATATGTTTCAACGCGTGCAGAGTATTTATTTGATTGCAGCTATTGCGCTGATTGTGGTGAGTTATTTCCTTCCATTTGGCACCTTGGGAAGCGGGACGGAAGTTGTGGAAATCCGTAGTTATGGACTGAAGCATGTTTCCGGACAATATTATCTCGACACAGTATCGAGTTATTGGTTTCACATTCCGTTGAGTGCGGTTGTTCTGCTTGATGCCATGGCATTACTTCAATTTAGGGATCGCAAGCGCCAGATTGCATTGCTTCGCTTTACATTCTTGTTCTATGCGATTTCATTTGTATTGCTCTCCATGTACGTTTTTAAGGCCGGAGCCGCAGTTGTGGACGGTCCATTGAATGTGGGCGTTGCATTACTCTTTCCTTTTGGCGCATTAATGCTCAATTGGCTTGCCGCTCGCGCTATTCGCAAGGACGATGAATTGGTCCGTTCAGTTGATCGTATTCGATAGGCATGCGCATTCACTTATACTCTCTGTTGTATTGGAGTTTGATATTGGTCATTTTGTTTGGCATGGGTTCGTGTACTCCATTGCGTACGGTTAGCTCCTTGCGGACCGAGGCAGATTCTACTGTTCGTTCTTACCTCACGGCCGAGCAATTAGTGGTGGGCGATTTCCTAAGACGCAGAATTTTTCACCTTGATATGTTGGCTGAGACGATGCAACCTGACGCCCCGCCCTACCCCGAATTGGACGATCATTTTTCAGCACTAAAAAATTACGCGGATAGTCTCACACTTATACGCACCGCTTTGAAGCAGATAAGTGATGATTTTACCCAACAAACCAAACGTACCAAACGCATTAGTGAAAAATCGGATGCATGGAAAACCTTTCAGCAATTGCGTCAGATTGATCTACTGAGCAAAGAAAACCGCATTCACTTTCTTTCTTCTTATCAGGTGGAATCTGGGAAATATGACTCCCTGATCACTAAATTCAAAGTTTCGCGAATGACCAATCCACAGTTGGTTGAGTTTATTGGATTGAAGTTGGTTCAGTTCCAAGATTCAATGGAAGTAGAGGGGAGATTGCTGGCCCAATGTAAAAACCTCCTCAACAGTCAAGGTTGGGAGAAGCGTTCTGATGAATATAAATCCCGGTATCGAGTGGTTTCGGAAATGGAGCTGAAACTCAAACAATACGGAGGGTTGGTGGGGCAATTGGAAAATGCCTTGAACCGTTTTGAAGCAGGCAATATGGATGAATTCTTCTATAAAGGTCCCTATATGCCGGAACGACCTTCAATTTCTGCTACGGAGGATTCTGTTGGAAAACTAATCATAGAGATGCAGGCTTTTCGTGAGATGGAGCAAAATTTCAGGCTTTCTTTCGCTCATCCATAACGGCTTCATTGCGCTCAAACGCGTCAATGATTCGCTTCACAAGTTTGTGTCGAATGACATCGGATTGGTTCAACTCTACAATAGCGATTCCGTCTATTCCTCTCAGCAATTCGACCGATTTCATCAATCCGCTTTGTTGTGATCGTGGAAGATCAATCTGTGTTGCGTCGCCGGTGATAATGAACTTCGCGGTTTGTCCCATGCGGGTCAGAAACATTTTCATCTGAGTGGTGGTGGCATTTTGAGCCTCATCCAATATCACAAAAGCTTTATCGAGGGTGCGTCCGCGCATAAACGCAAGCGGGGCGATTTCGATCAGTCCTTTGTCCATGTACTCCGCTAATTTCTCATACGGAATCATATCCATGAGGGCGTCATACAAAGGCCGCAGATACGGATCGAGCTTTTCTTTTAGGTCTCCGGGCAAAAATCCCAGACTCTCTCCTGCTTCGACAGCCGGACGTGTGAGGATGATACGCTTGACTTGTTTTTCTTTCAGCGCGCGCACGGCCAATGCCACAGCGGTGTATGATTTTCCCGTACCGGCAGGACCAATGGCAAATACCATGTCGTTGTTGTCGCTGGCCTCCACCATGAGTTTTTGATTGGCAGTGCGGGCGGTCACTTTAGTACCACCCGGACCGTGCACAAGCACATCGCCAGCAGGCACCTCGCCGCGTATCTCCTGATCCGAACTGTTTAATATTCGTTCGATCTGGTTGACGTGCAAGTGATTGTATTTCTCGATGTGCCAAAATACGAGCGAGAGCTTGTCCTCAAAGCGCTGCACCTCAGCTTCATCGCCGAGAATCTTAATCATATTGCCACGGGCCACAATTTTTAGTTTGGGAAAATGGGCGCAGAGTAGCTTGAATTTCGAGTTGCTAGGGCCAAAAAGTTCCAGCGGGTCGATTGCTGGAAGCGCAATTTCATGTTCTATCAAGGGTTGATTCCTTTATTGAAAACTTCGTGAAGGTATTCGTCGATTCGAGTACTAAAGTATTGCAATTTCGTTAGATCAAACATCATTGGTGGCACTCATAACATTAATATCTGATCTTGGGATCACCGACCATTACGTGGCTTCGGTGAAGGCGGCTCTGCTCAATCTCGTACCGCACGTGCCGATTGTGGATATTAGTCATCACGTCAGGCCTTTTGATATTCACGGCGCTGCATTTATGCTGCGAAGCGTGTGGCAACAATTTCCAATGGGCTCGGTGCACGTTATAGGCGTTCAGCCTGAATATGCTGCCAATCAAGCCCATCTCGTGATTCAATACATGAGTCATTTTTTCATCGGAGCAGACAATGGGATATTTGGATTGCTGTTCGACGAGCAACCGGAAGATGTTTTTGAAATCACTCTGCCTCAGGGTGATGATTGGAATTTTCCAATGAAAGGCGTGTTTGCCGTCTGCGCTGCGCACCTTGCCAAATCGGGTGCTCCTGAATTTCTCGGTCGACGTATTACCACCTACAAGAAGCCGGGCAGACTCATTCCCACCATCGAAGAAAACCAAATCATGGCCTACGTGGCACACATCGATCATTATGGAAATGTGTACACCAACCTTGAGCGCGCAACGTTTGAGATGATTCGCAATGGTCGCGATTTTGAAATTATTCCGAAACGAATCTCACAGTCGATTCGAAAAATCAGCGCATCGTTTCATGAGGGCAGGGATGGAGATGTACTTGCCTTTTGGGCATCGAATGGCTTGATGATGCTCGCCATCCGAAACGGTGCAGTGGGCTCCGGTGGCGGATTTGCCGGACTATTCGGTTTTCATGTGAATGATAGTTTAAGAATCGAATTGCATGGTGAAGCGAATCGTTAAAATGACTTTCCGGGAAGCATGTGTGGGAGATTTTCTCGTGCTCTTCGAGAAATATAAAGCTCAAATACGCCACGCTGAAGGCTGTCTTTCGCTAGAACTACTTCAAGCCCACGAACCAGGTAATGTGTTTTTTACCTACAGCTTTTGGGACGACCCGGGCTATCTCGAACAGTATCGTCGATCGGAGGTATTTGCTGTGGTATGGCCTCAAACCAAAAGCTATTTTGCACTTCCGGCCGAGGCATGGACAGTCAATGTACTCCACCATTTGTAATCGCGTCCCAAACCATTCACCTTTGCAATACGATGTGGGCATTATTTAAAAAAGAAATCAGAATCTTCCTCAGTTCGCTGATTGGATATGTGGTGATCGGAGTATTTCTGCTGATTACGGGATTATTCATGTGGATTTTTCCGGGCGACATGAATGTGCTCGATATGGGATTCGCCAATATGGATACACTCTTTGTGATTTCACCTTGGGTATTTATGTTCCTCATCCCGGCTATAACGATGCGATCGTTTGCAGAGGAAAAAAGGGCTGGTACTATGGAGTTGTTGTTGACCAAGCCCATCACCGAGTTACAAATCATACTGGCGAAGTATTTTGCCGGACTAGCACTCGTGATTGTCGCTCTGTTGCCTACTCTTGTTTACTACATTGTGATTCGTCAACTCGGAAATCCACCGGGAAACATTGACAGCGGAGGCACCTGGGGCTCTTATGTCGGATTGATTCTGCTCTCTTCCGGATATGTAGCCATTGGAATTTTTGCTTCAAGCATTACGAATAATCAGATCGTTTCTTTCTTGCTCGCTGCGGTGCTGAGTTTTCTGATATTTACTGGTTTTCAAGCTTTGGGAAGCTTTGAGATGTTTGGTGATTTCGATCGCTTTATCATGAGATTGGGCATGCAAGATCACTATGCTGCGCTCAGTCTAGGATTGATCGATTCACGGGATGTGCTGTATTTCTTTGCACTTGTGATCATATTCGTGATGTTCACTCGACTGGTACTTCAGAGCAGGCGCTGGTAAGTTAAAGTTCGCATAACGCGCTCACTACGTTTTGCTCAATGCGATCATGAATCTGGCTGTAATCGGACCGCTCAAATTTCGTTCCTGTTACCTTTTCGTACAGTTCGATATATCGTTCGCTCACTTGCGCTACAAACTCATCGGTCATCTCAGGAATCACCTGATTCTCTTGGCCCATAAACCCACCTGCAATGAGCCATTCTCGCACAAACTCTTTGCTGAGTTGCCGCTGCATATCTCCTTTTTTTTGCCGCTCTTCATAGCCTTCAGCATAAAAATAACGCGAAGAATCGGGCGTGTGGATTTCATCCATCAGCAGAATTTGTCCATCACGTAATCCAAACTCGTATTTGGTGTCCACCAGAATCAGTCTGCGGTCCGCGGCAAGCTCAGTCCCTTTGCGAAACAATGCACGCGTATATGCTTCAAGTTGCACATAATGTGTCTCGCTCACAATTCCCTGCTGAATGATTTCTTCGCGTGAAATATCTTCATCATGTCCTTCGCTGGCTTTCGTCGTGGGCGTGATGATAGGTTCCGGAAGGCGGTCATGTTCTTTTAATCCCTCGGGCAAACTCACCCCACAAAGCTCTCTTTTTCCCGAAGAATACGTGCGCCAAGCGTGACCGGTAAGGTAACCTCGAATCACCATTTCTATTTTGAAAGGTTCGCAGCGCCACCCCACAGTCACGTTAGGATCGGGAGAAGCCAATTTCCAATTTGGAACTTCTGTAGAAGTAGCATCTAGCATATGTGCCGCAATTTGATTGAGCACTTGTCCCTTGAATGGAATTGCGCGCGGAAGCACTACATCAAATGCGGAGATACGATCTGAAGCTACCATCACGAGCAAATCTGACCCGATGGTGTATACGTCACGCACTTTGCCGTGATACACTGCTGTTTGTCCGGGAAATTCAAACTCGCTTTCGCGAAGTGCGGAGAGCTTCATCGTGCTTTAAAAATTTATCGATCAGCGGCGCTTCATTTGTTTCATCATGCTCGCCATCTGAGACTTGTTGGTCATCATTTTCATCATCTGACGGGTTTGATCAAACTGTTTGAGCAGGCGATTCACTTCTTCCAAACTGCGCCCGCTGCCTTTTGCGATGCGGTTTTTGCGACTGCCATCGAGCAGCGTAGGACTGTTGCGCTCAGCCGGAGTCATGCTCCGAATAATAGCTTCGATATGCTTGAAGGCATCTTCATTGATGTCGAGATCCTTCATTTTACCCATACCAGGCAACATTCCGAGAAGGTCTTTCACACTTCCCATTTTGCGGATCTGACTGATCTGATCGAGGAAGTCGTTGAAGTCGAACTGGTCTTTGCGAATGCGCTTTTCCAATCGTTTGGCCTGTTCTTCATCGAACTGCTCCTGAGCTTTTTCTACCAGCGACACCACGTCGCCCATGCCCAGAATTCGGCTCGCCATACGCTCGGGATAGAACACATCGAGTGCGTCCATTTTCTCTCCCGTACCTACGAACTTAATGGGTTTATTGACCTCGCTGCGTATGCTGAGTGCAGCACCACCGCGCGTATCACCGTCTAGCTTGGTCAGAATAACTCCGTCGAAGTTAAGTCGCTCGTTGAATGTGCGTGCGGTGTTTACTGCATCCTGACCCGTCATCGAGTCAACCACAAACAGAGTTTCAGTAGGCTGAATAGCTTTCTTTACCTGTTCGATTTCTTTCATCATTTCGTCGTCGATCGCAAGACGTCCTGCGGTGTCGACGATTACTACCTGAAATCCCTTTTCTTTCGCGTATTTAATTGCATTGGTGGCAATGCTTACAGCGTTTTTGTTTTCGCGCTCACTGTACACCTCAACTCCGATGCCTTCACCCACCACATTTAGTTGATCTATCGCCGCAGGACGGTAAATATCGCAGGCTACGAGAAGAGTCTTCTTTCCTTTTTTTGTGGTGAGGTAATTTGCCAACTTTCCGGAAAAAGTAGTCTTTCCAGATCCCTGTAATCCACTCATCAGAATCACTCCGGGAGAGCCCTGAAACTGGATGTCGACATGCTCGCCGCCCATGAGATCTTTCAACTCATCGTGGGTGACTTTTACGAGCAATTGTCCTGGACTAACGCTAGTGAGCACCTGCTGTCCAAGCGCCTTCTCCTTCACCCGATCGGTGAAGTCCTTGGCAGTCTTAAAACTGACGTCGGCGTCGAGCAATGCTCGGCGAACTTCCTTCAGCGTTTCAGCAACGTTGATTTCGGTGATCTGGCCTTGTCCTTTAAGAACTTTAAAGGCACGGTCGAATTTTTCGGTTAAATTTTCAAACATAATTTTTCACGAAGTGTGCAAAGGTAAAGGTTCGCACGGCTTCCTCGAGATCAGGTTGAGAAGATGTGGTAAGAGGATGAAAATCAGATAAAATGCCTTTAAGGATGGTCGCTGGAAGAGCCCTTAACGGATCACGGTGATATGACCATTGAATTCATGAGGAAATTCGAGCAAATCCTTTATCCTCACGTGGTAGTGATAGACTCCGTTTTCAGCGAAATGAGTGCCCCCGCGAACTTGTCCATACCAAGCCTCATCTGGATCGACGCTTTGATGTATGATGGTTCCCCATCGGTCGCGTATAACCAATGCAAAACTCGAAACACCCGTTGATATTGGTCTCCATGCATCGTTGATGCCATCGTCACTTGGAGTGAATGAATTAGGAGCCCAAAACAGAAATCCTTCTACCAGCACAATCCCAGTTACACTTGAAGTGCACCCGTATTCGTTGGTTACATATTGCACCACAAACTGTCTTCCCGATTGAGTGAACCCATATTCAAAATCACAGTCTTCAGAAAGGCCTCCATCACTCATCACATACAGACAGGTATTCCCCTCGTCCGATTCATTGGTGATCTGCACTATTGGATCAAGGATATCCACGGTTTGGGGCTCAATACTGAACCCCGGAATGGGGACAGGATAAACCTGAACCGCTCCTGGAAATGTGCGGGTGAGGGTTGCAAGGCAACCATTGAATGTGCCTGCGATAAGTGACACATCATAAGTACCACTTTGGGTGTAAATGTGAGCAGGGTTTTGGGCAGAGCTGGTGGCGCCATCGCCAAAGTCCCACGAGAAGAAAACCTGTGTTTCGGCAAATGATTCGGCATTGAATTGCACATAGAGTTCCGGACAGCCTTCGGTATTACCTAAAGCCACGTCAAGTGTGGGATCTGCTGCTACCCAAACATCATCCGAGTACGACTCTTCGCATCCGTTTTCGGCAATGGTGAGGGTAATTGGATAGGTGCCTGCCTCGTCAAACGACACGTTTTGCGGGGCTTGAGAATTGGACGACTGGTCCAATCCCAATTGCCAGAAATAAACAGCCCCAGCGGTCGTAGCTCCCATGCCAAGAAAATCAAAGGCATTGGAGGAAAGACATTGCGGATCAAGTGATTCAAAAAAGGGATTGAGATCTTCGTAGATGTCGAAAGTCATCTGCGTAGTATCCGGACATGTGAATGGAGCTATGGCAATGTGAGTGATCACAAATTGACCTGAATCAGGGAAGGTGAATATGGGATTGAGTTGGGTAGAATTATCTCCGTTGATCGGTGTATTAAAATCCCAATAGACACTTTCCGCATTGGTCGAGGCGGATTGAAAAGAGTACGTGAGACCATCGCAAAAACTTTGTTGCGGAACAATTGAAGCAAAGGGCTCTGGTGGATTATCGAGCGTTTCGGAATCCGATTCCAGACAGCCATTGTCAGAGATTGTGAGAGTGATCAGGTGATTCGCGGCTTCCTGATTCAGCGCTACGCCCTGAGGCGAATTTTGAGCGCTGGTGGAAGGAACCGAGCCGGCTCCAAAATCCCAGGTGAAGATTGCTTGCGGCGAAATATTTGCATCGAAGGTGAAATTATAAAGCACTTGATTATTGATACATTCTCCCCCTTGTGTAATAATGACGGGCTGTATGACCGGCAGTACCTGATATGTGGAATAGGCAGTGTCTGCGCATCCCCAACCAGGATTAGCGATAAGAGTGATGGTATAAATTCCTTCGGCAGGAAATGTAAATAGCGGGTCTGGTTCTGAACTTAAATCTGTGTCGGTGTCGGCCACACCAAAGTCCCATTCGAAACTTGTGGCGTTGATCGATTGATTCTCAAATTGAACGGTAATGCCATCGCAGAAATTCGTCTGATCTGGGAAAACGGCCACAATATTTGGATCACAGATCGTCACATTCACCTGAAAGTCGCGATTGACAGTATTGAGCAGCACACCGTTGCGGTATTCGCTCACGCATACGCCAATCACATACTGGCCGGGCTGAGTGGGCGTGCCGGTGATAAATCCAGTGGCGGGGTCAATGGCTAGTGGAGGAGCACTGGTGACTGGGTAACCTTCAGAAAATCCATTTGCCCAAGAGATGGGTTGATAGGGTGGACCATCCGGAGGCTGAGGAGCGGGGAAGTCAGGTGACGCGCCCAAAAGAGGGGTACAAAATTCATACACCAATACATCTCCATCGGGATCAATGGCCTGATGGTCGAAGAAGAATTCTGCATTGGCACACAAGGCTGGCGGAGGGAAATTGACAAACACCGGACTCGAATTAGGGAGGTTGGTTTGGTTAGTCCCGGGAATGCGGCAGGTAAACGTTGCTCCGCTATTTTGAGGTTGATTGATATTGATGATGCTCGGATTTCTACAGCACCTTTGATAGCTTAAGGTATAGCCCCCTGGCGTCGGCGGAAGAGTTACTGTTTCCTGATAAATGGCACTTTCCACGCAGACATCAGTCGGAACAATGAAGCAGGGATTTTCCAGAGCGACAGGAATAAAATTGACCTCGGCATTGAAGAGATTCATTCCTAATTCATCGACAAGTTGACCATTGGAATTGAAGATTCCAACCGAAGCGACATCATCGAAGCCTGTTCCGTTTTGATTCGTTGGGCCGCAGTCGCGATACACTTTAAGGGTGATGAGGTAAGTGTTGTTGCCTTGCCAAGTGTAATAGATTTCACCACCCACCACATGTGTGGCAAGCAATTGCAAACTTGCTGATAGAAGAGCAAGCACAAGGGTGAAGTGGAGTAATCGGATCAAGGGAAGCAGGCGTAAAAATGCTTAAAGGTGTGAAGTTATCGTATTGTTCCATTGACTCCTACGGGTATTTGACCCCAAAAAGTGGCCAATGTTTGCATCCCCACCTCATCCGGTAAGAAGGAAAATGAGCATCTGGTGCATCCATCCCGCGGTCGGAGTAAATTCGCGCTTATGACCAGAAGTGCCCTTTCTCACCTTGGCGATCAGGGTGACGTCCGGATGGTGGATGTATCTTCCAAGAAAGTAACCCAGCGCTCGGCGACCGCCGAAGCGTTGGTATTTCTGCCACCACCAGTGCTGGCTCTTTTTGAAAACGGCGATCTTCAAGGGCCCAAGGGTCCGGTGTTTCAGATTGCTCGCATTGCTGGGATACAGGCGGCCAAGCGCACCGGAGAACTAATTCCGTTGTGCCATCCGATCGGTTTGGATTCCATTGAATTAACTTTTTCTATAAAGAAAAATGAAGTGTATATTCTCGCATCTGCCCGTGTAGAAGCAAAAACCGGAGTGGAAATGGAAGCACTCACAGCGGCCAGCGTGGCTGCATTGACCATTTATGACATGTGCAAAGCGGTAAGTCATGAAATAGAAATTCGCGCGATTAGGCTGCTTGAGAAAACGGGAGGGAAGAATGACTTCAAAAGGAACTGAATCATCGCGTCATGGTCATATCACAAAGCCGCTCATGGGGCGATTTGGTCGGTGCGAAGTAGCGGTATTGGGCAACACGTGTGAGGGAGTTTCAGATTTTTACCTGAGCCTCTCAAAGGCGCAACCGGAGATGGTTTTGGCTTACGCAGATGCTTCACACGTGTCCGGCGATGGACTCGAAGCGGGGATCGTCTTCCGACAGAATGAACGTTCGGTTGTGGTGGAGAAGGCCGGTGTTCTAGAATTTCCAGACCGAATCATTTCTCTTGGAGAAGCCAATGCAGTAGTTGTAAATGGAAATCATTTCGAAGCTGCCCGGCAATTGATTATTCCCCACCCTGAAAAAGAGCAATCATTACGCAAACGTGCGGCACAGATTTCTGATCCAATTGCGATTTTTCTTCAGGGAGAAATGAGCGAAGTACCCGCATGGGTAGATGGAGTTTTGAACGGTCGAAAGATTCCCGTGATATACGCTGCAGATACCGAAGCGATGAATACTCTCTGGAAGTTGATCTATACTCCGCCTGCACTGAAAGCATTGGTGCTCACGGGGGGAATGAGCACGCGTATGGGTGAAGATAAAGCACGGATTCAGTACCATGGTATGCCACAATCAGAATACTTGTCAGAAGCCCTTAAGGGTGTCGGTTTGCCAGTGGTTTTTTCATGCCGACTGGATCAAGTTGACTACTTCGAGTCGAAGGGAGAAAGAACTATTACCGATCGTATTTTAGGAATAGGACCACTGTGCGGAATTCTATCGGCATGGATGAGCGAGCCTGACACAGCTTGGATGGTAATAGCTTGTGATATGCCAGGCTGGAACGAGGATGCGATTCGGGCGTTGACTGCAGCGCGAAATCCGGGTAAATTGGCTACTGCCTTTGCCTTGGAACCAACCCGACCAGAACCACTCGCGGCTATTTGGGAGCCCACGATCTATCAAAGGGTGCTTCAATGTCTGAGCGTGGGTGTGGATTGCCCACGCAAAATTCTTCGCAGCAGCCGGATCAAGGAAGTTGCTCCTTCGGACCCGCGCTGGGTGTACAATATTAATACGCCCGATGAAGCGGGTGAATACCGTGAAATGAAGGCATGAAATTCATTCAAATCATATCTTTTATTTTCACAGCACAACTGTTTCTTCTTTCTTCTTGCGGCAAGAAATTGGAACAGATTGAACCAATTCGGATCATTGAATTGAATGAGAATGTTCGTATCAATGATTTTATAGTCTTGGGCGATTCGGTGTGGATTGCTTGCGGCGGACAGCGCGACGAAAATGGATTTATATGGAGGTCTACGGATAGGGGAGTCAACTGGGATAAATGGACCGCTCCTGATCCGTCAAGTGTGTATTGTCTGGCTTTGGCATCCGACGGATCTTGCTGGGCAGGTGGTGATTTTCTGAGGCTTTGGAAAAGCTCGAATGCCGGTCTGAGTTGGGAATTTCAGTGGTTGGGAGAACAAGTCCCCCTGCACGAGGAAGACCGTCCTGCGGTTCGGGAGATGCAATTTGGTGCTGATTCGTGCTGGTATTTTTGTGGTGGTGAAAACCTAGGTGAAGGAGTGGTTTACTTTTCAGAAAGTGCCGGTGTGAGTTGGAATTTTCGATTTTTTCAGCACGAAATGAGAGCGGTCCATGTCATCGATAAGGAATCCATTTTAGCAGGCGGACATGGAGTGATAATGAGGTCAGAGCATGGCCTAGAATCATTGAACGAATTGCCTTGGGAAAATGATTTTATTTCGACATTTGGTTCTGGAAATCAAGATCAACTAATCTCGGTTGGATTACAAGGGGGAATTTACCTTTCTCAGGATAAAGGGAAATCTTGGATGAATAAATTGCGTCGCCGACGAATTGGTCGGACGTCAGGCTTTTTTGATTTGGAAGTGAAAGGGGCGAAGGCCGTTTCGGTGGGTTACCGTGGAGTTGTAGCGTGGTCGCACGATTCGGGTAATTCTTGGAGCCAAAGCGAACTTGAGGAATCGCCGGATCTTTATTCTATTGCACTGCTTGCAGAGGAGCAGGCAATCCTGACCGCTGATAATGGAAGAGTTTATATCATTGATACTCCCTGATAATGAAAGAATACACCGCTTATATACCCGAGATTCGATTCGTGGATGTGGATGCACTGGGTCATGTAAATAACGCTACTTATTTTACCTATTTCGAACAAGCCAGAATTCACTTTTTTCGCGAGTTGATCGGCAGAGAGTGGAACTGGGATGAAACCGGATTGTTGGTGGCGCACAACGAAATAGATTATATGAAGCCTGTACTATTTCGAGATGTAATCAAAATTTATATTGGATGTACCCACATTGGTGGAAAGAGTTTTACTTTGTCTTATACACTGCGTCGTCAGCTCTCGCAAGGGGATGAAATCGTTGCGCAAGGCTCATCTGTAATGGTCTGTTTTAACCACCACACGAAACAGACGCGCACGATTCCGGAAGAATGGCTCGGTTCGCTGGAAGAATTACTCAGTTTAGGAAAATAACAGAAACGCTTTTTGACGCCAGATTGAGCGTCGAGTTAAATTCAATTGGAACTCCAGTGAGAATCTCCTTTCCTGTTGTTCGACCACGTAGGCATTCTTCGAAGCGTTGAAGGTCCAATTTCACTTCTTTCTCGTTCAGGTTGTACGCGCACATCACAGTATGCCCATCGTCGTGCCGGAAGTAGACATAGGTATTTTCTACAGGAACAAACTGAGTAAGTGTGGCCCGTCCGATCCAAGAATTGATTTTTCTCCAGTTGGCTAAATTTCGATAGAAGTTAAATCCTTCATTTTCGAGCGCCGTACGGCCTTCCGGAACAAATTTGTTCAGACTATCTCCTGGCCATCCGCCTGGGAAATCTTCTCGAACTAAGGCGTCTGGGTTGGCGTAATTTTTCATTAGAATTTCAGTTCCATAATACACGCTTGGGATGCCGCGCAATGTCATCATCAATGTAAGCCCCATTTTCCACTTGACCATATCTTCTCCCATTGTAGAGTAGTACCGTGAAAGATCGTGGTTGTCGAGAAAGGTGACATTCATGAACGGGTCATGGTAAAGAATGTCGTGGCTCAGCGTCATTTGAATGCGACTGAAGCCTTCTTCCCATCCGAACGGTTCGTTGAGTCCTTTGAGAATGGCATAGTACAATTGGAAATCAGTCACGCTATGCAGCTCTGAAGAGAAGGCTTTATTAAGACCGTTTTTTTCCGTAAACCAGGCCTGTATTGGAGAGCCTTGAACCCACGTTTCACCAAAAAGAACAAAGTCAGGATACTCGCTTCGAATACGTTCATTGAGCTCTTTCATAAATCGCTGATCCGGATAAGCATAGGTGTCGATGCGAAAAGCATCTAGTCCAGCATATTCAATCCACCAGATCGATTGTTGAATGAGGTAGGCCGCGAGATGCGGATCATTTTGGTTTAAATCAGGCATGTGCTTATCAAACCACGCATTACTCATGAGATTCTTGTCAAATTCGCTCGCATACGGATCAAGTAGCGTTTCTGTGCGGTAGTTTGTGCGGGTAAATTTTGGGAACCAATGCACCCAATTGCTATCTGGTAGGGCTTGGTGGAGGTAGTGAAAATTTCCCCAGTGATTGTACACCACATCCCAGATGACTTTGATTCCGCGGTCATGACAGGATGCCACCAGTTCTTTGAATTGTTCGTTCGTGCCGAGACGTGGATCAATGCGATAGTGGTCAGTGGCTGCGTATCCATGATAGCTCTCGTAATCTTGATTGTTTTCAAGCACAGGATTGATCCAAAGCGCAGTGCTGCCGATATCTAAGACATAGGATAAGTGGTCGGATATTCCTTTAAGGTCGCCGCCGTGCCGGGCTTTAAGAACGTTGCGGTCGGCTGTTTTTTCATTCATTGAAGGCACTGCATCGTTGGCTGGATTGCCATTTGCGAAGCGATCAGGGAAAATGAGGTAGATGAGATCTTCTGGACCGACTCCTTGCGCATATCCCGTTTGTGTTCTCTTTTTTAGTTCGTAGAAATGGGATATTGTTCTGCCAGCCTTGTTTGTAAAAGTAAATTCGATCATCCCTGGCAATTGCGAAGCACTCACTTCGAGTTCAACAAAAAGGTAATCTCCATTTTGTGGTCGGGTGATCTTGGTGATTTTTGTATGTGTCTCTTTTATAGTGACCTCAGCGACACCAATTGAGGGCGCATGAAAGATCAATTCGAGCGAAGTTTCTTTCATATCTACCCACCAAAAGGGCGGATCTACTCGATCAATCTGTCGCTTTTCACCTTTGGGAAGCGAAGCGCATGCAGTGCCAGTAGAGAGAAGTAGCAGCAGGAAGGGGAGGAGGAGCCTGTGGTTTTGTGAAAAAATCATAGGGATGAAGTGTGGAAAGAGAAAAGGATTACTTTTGGAAAGTGTTAAAAGTACACCAAGTATAATTCAATAAACTAAATACGATGATGAAAAAAGTCTACGCTTTTTGTTTCTCAGCGTTATTTGCTTCCTCTATAATGGCTCAGTTTCCCGTCATGTTTGGCGTGGATATGACTGGTCAGGTGGTGGATGCGAATGGCGTACACATTGCTGGTAACTTCGGTGACACCGATTACGACGGCACATTTGAAAATCCTTCGTTGGTAAACTGGACGCCAGATGCGTATCAGTTGACCGACCCAGACATGGACATGATTTACACCGTAACTCTTGATCTGGTTGCTGGTCGCTATGAGTATAAATTTCTGAATGGAAATGACTGGCCGTCTGAGGAGTCAATTCCTGCCGCTTGCCAAGTTGGTAATGGAAACGGCAACCGTGAGATTTTCGTGACTGGAACTGCTTCGACTTTCATCTGCTGGGAGTCATGCGCCCCATGTGGTGATAAAACCGTGCGCTTTCGTGTAGACATGTCGCTTGTACCGGATGGAGTCAATCCGGCTGGAGTATCTGTGGCAGGTGATTTTCAAGGATGGGCTCCCGGAGCTACTATTTTAACTGATGCTGACAACAACCTCGTTTTCGAGCGCTCTGTGAACGTAGGTTCTGCGGGATCTATCGAGTTCAAGTATATCAATGGAGATGACTTCTTGTTTGCTGAATCCGTTCCTACTGATTGCGGCGTGGGTCCAAACTCCAACCGTCTGGTTAACCTAACTGAGACGAATACGGTTCTTACTGCATGGTGTTTTTCCGGTTGTTCGACGTGTCAGCAGCCTACGATGGTTACCTTGAAGGTAGATATGAGCTTGCAAACAGTGAATGCAAATGGGGTATTTGTAGCCGGTAGTATTCAATCTCCCGTTATTTGGACACCTGGTGACCCGAACTACCAAATGACCGATGACAACAGCGATGGCATTTATGAGCTAACCTTTGGACTTGCGCCAGGGACTTATGGGTTCAAATTCCTGAATGGAAATGCGTGGGGCACCGACGAATCTGTTCCCGGAGATTGTAACATAGGTGGAAACCGGCAGTTGATTGTATCTGGAGAGACAATGGAAGCTCAGTTTTGCTTCCAGCAGTGCACGTCTGAGTGCATTGCAGATCCAGATCCAGCGAACATCACTTTCCGTGTGAATATGTTTGAAGAAGAGGTTTCTCTGGTAGGCGTATTCTTGATTTCCGGATCAACTTCTCCAGCCTGGCAGGCAGGCGCGGTGGCTATGACCGACGACAACAGCGACGGCGTCTATGAGTGCACCGTGGAAATGTCAGGTTCCGCTGATGTGCCTTACAAATTCATAAATGGTGATGTGAATACCCCCGCCAACGAAGAGAATTCAGGGTTGGCTGAATGCGGTATCGCCAATGGTATTGGTGGATTCAACCGCCTGCACACACGCTCAGGAGATGCGGAGGTGTTGGACGTAGTTTGCTTTAATGCGTGCCTAGACTGCGTGATTAGCGTAAGCGAACTTCAGGTAGTGGAGCAGCTCAATGTGTTCCCGGTTCCTGCGCAGGACCAGCTCACGGTGAGCATGGTCAATCCTGAGGCTCAGGTTCTCACTATGCGTCTGGTAAACATGACTGGTCAAGTGGTTTTGACTACTAATCCAGGTCTTGTGAAGGCTGGGAAGCAAACATTCAACCTGGACGTGGCCGCTTTGGCTTCTGGTATCTATTTCCTTGAAATTGGAAATCAAAATGTTAATCAAGTGGTGCGCGTAGCTGTGCGTTAAACTGCTGATATATCAAGCTTTTGTGAAAAGCCCGGTCATTTGACCGGGCTTTTTCGTGGTCCCACAAAGGGAGTGTTGAATAATTTTGGTAAACACATATCGCGCAACTTTGGCCGAAGCGGTTATATTTGGCGGTTAATACTTTTAACCATTTACCAAAACTACTTGACATGAGGAAGATTTTACTGCTGTTTTCCGGCCTTGCGCTGTGTTCTATGGCATCATTCGCGCAGGTGACCAGCATTACTGTGGAAGAATTTTATACCGACGATGCTTCTGTTGCGGGTTACCCTGCAGGATTTAGCACCTATCGTATCTACGCAAACTGCACCAATGCGAATGACGTAGTGGCTGCGGTGCTGGGAAACGACGAATCACCCCTTGCACTCATTGTAGGTGGCGGTGTATTTAACCATCCTGGTGGCGGCGTGCTCGGCCAGAATCTGAACTGCAACCTTTATTCTATAATTCCTGCACTTCAATACGATTCATACGTAACTCTTGGTCGCACGTGCAATACAGACCCAGGAAATACATGTTATACAGTGCAAGATCCATCACAGCCATGGACTACTTCGATGTTTAACACCTCTCCACTTGGCTCATCTTCAATTTTTCTGAACACAGTTGTGGGCGGCGCATGGTTCGGCCTTCCAGGAGACCCTAATGCATTCGCTGGTGCTGATTTAAAAGTGTTGATCGCCCAGATCACCACCGATGGCTCTATTTGTGGTAACTTCAATCTTCAGGTATTCCCAGATTGGAGTTCCATTGGTGACCCTGATCAAATCCAAACGAACCTTTCTTTCGGAACAGGCGATTGCGGAACACCCGGTTGTACTGACCCGTTGGCCCTGAACTTTGATTCAGAAGCCGGCTTCAACAATGGTATCTGTCTTTACGAGTGCGCTGTTGATTTCGGAGTGCTCGAGGCGAACCCACCTGTTTGCGCTGGAGAAATAAATGGTTCGATCTACTTTGAAGGTGCTGGCGGACAAGACTTTATTCACTATCAGTTCAACGCGATTGATGGCGGTCTTTCACCTGATCTTTATGAGAATCTCGGAAATGGAGAATACATTTTGACCATATCCGACACCCGTTTTGATAACGAATTATTCAACCCTGATGGTATTTATGGCACTTGCTCAGCAACCGAAGTTGTCGTGTTTGACGTTCAACCAATAGTGTTTGGCCCTGTGACTCCAACAGCCGTTTCTTGCGGTGGTTTGGATGATGGTTGCCTCTTGTCTTCGACTACTGGTGGAACGGGTGTATTGAATTTTACCATCTCAACATGCGGTAATGCAGTTGTGGCCACTGATCTTCCATCTGCAGATTTCTGTGGATTGGCTGGCGGTAGTTTTAAATTCTCTGTACTTGATGAAAACGGTTGCACAGCCATTACGGCATGTGTTACGGTTGTTTCACCTCCCGCCCTTACTTTGAATATCGGCGGAGGCTCGGATGTGTCATGCTTCGGATCAGAAGACGGACAGCAAGTGGTTTCGTGGATTGGTGGAACCGGTGATGTCGATTTCTCTCTGACTGATGACGGTGTATATGAACTGGAAGGTGGTGTTTCAAACATCGTTCTTAGCTCGCTTCCTGCGGGTGATTACTCCATTTTCGGAGCAGACGTGAATGGTTGCGAAGCTTCAGCGACCTTCTCAGTTGGTTCACCAGCTCAAATTGTAGTAGGTGCAGATTTGACTTCACCTTCTTGCCCTGGCGATGAAGATGGCGCACTGGTAGCGACTGCAACTGGCGGTGATGGTTCAATTATGTTCAGTTCCGATGATGTGGACTATTTCTCTACCCTTGAGTTGACTGGCCTTGTGGCAGGAACCTACACTATTTTCGCGATGGATGGCAATGATTGCGCAGCTTCTGCGGACATCGAGCTGCTTGATCCAATTCAGGTGGGTGCTAATCTCAGTATTCAGAACATCTCTTGCTTCGCTGAAATAGACGGCGGTTTTACTGCAACCGGCACTGGAGGAACAGGCGATTATACCTACAGTATTGATGGCGAAAGCTTCAGCTCTAATGGATCATTTGCTGATCTCGCATCAGGTTTGTATTCGATCACGGTGGTAGACGAAAACGGCTGCGTTTTCTTTGGTGAAAATGCGATTGAAATCGTTGAGCCTGCTCAAATCGAAGCGACTGTCTCCGCAACTGATGCACCGTGTAATGGAGATACCGGGTCGATCACGGTAGATGTAACCGGCGGAACCCCAGACTTTGAATTCTCCATCGGAGGAGCGTTCGGTTCAAGCAATGAATTTACCGATCTTCAGGCTGGTAACTATACCATCACTGTGGTGGATGCTTCGGGTTGTGAAACAACTGCTTCAGCTTCAATCACTGAGCCAGATGCTCTTGACATCACAGGTTTGACTGCCGACCCAATCGACGAGAATGCAGGTGGAAGTAGTTCTTACACCGTTACAGGTGGAACTCCTCCTTATTCTTTCGAGTGGACTGATTCAAATGGCGATGTAGTATCCAGCGTCCAGTCATTGGGCGGCTTGACTGCTGCGGCTGATGCAGGATCATATACCGTTACAATAACGGACGACAATGGTTGTACGATTGAGCAGACGATCAACATTACTGGACTGGACGAAGTATTCGCTTCATTCAGCGTAAACCTGCTTCCAAATCCAACAATGGGACAGTTTATGATTCGCTTTACTGGTCTTGCCGGAGATCGTCTTCAGTATCGTGTATTGGATACTCAAGGTCGTACTATCCTGTTCTCGGATCTTGGTAGCGCCGCCGGTTCACGCACTGAAGTAGTTGACATTACAGATGTTGCAGCAGGTATTTATTATGTACAAATCACTTCTGGTGACGCTGTTCAAGCGATCAAAGTGATTAAGCAATAAGATATTTTTTGACCCTTATCTATGAAAGCCATCCTTCGGGATGGCTTTTTTTGTGCTTTCGGATTTCAAGGAATGCACTCAAATCGTTTGTCTGCTGAGTGAAAACGTTGTATGTTTCCACTTGAAACCAAATTTCTCCTAAATGAATCGACTTTATTCTCCGATCAAACGAGCGCTGGCGCTCGCTTTGGTGATTGTGACGGGCTCAGCCTCCGCTCAGGTCGCCTTTACCAACCAGGGCAGTCTGCTTCAGACTATCTCAGGTTCAAGTGTAGCTAATTGCGCTGTAGACATGAACCAAGATGGTCTGGATGATGTCGTTCGCGTGATGGGAAACGGCATTTACATCGATTACCAGCAGGCGGGTGGCACATTTGACGGCCAATTCTACCCTCTGGCAGTGCAAACTTCTCCTAACTGGAGTATTTGTGCAGCCGACATTGATGATAACGGTTGGACCGATCTTCTTTTTGGAGGCGGCTCGCGCACATCGTTTGCATATTTCGACGGTGTTTCGTTTACTGAAGATCTGCATCCTGAATATATTTTCAGTCAGCGATCTACATTCAGTGACATAGACAACGACGGAAACCTTGATGCTTTTGTGTGTCATGACGTGGATTTGAGCCACCCGTACCGCAATGTGGATGGAATACTTGAACTTGATTTTTCATTGATCAGTACACTAGATGCGGGCGGTAACTATGCCGCTATTTGGTGCGACTATGACAACGACTGGGATCAGGACTTGTACATAACAAAGTGCCGAGGCGGTGCGCCAGTGGGCGATCCACAGCGTGTTAATCTGCTTTACCGTAATGATGGCGATGGGGTGTTTACAAGTGTTGGACCATTAGCCAATATGAATGATGGCGAACAGAGTTGGGCCACCGTATTCGAAGATTTCGATAACGATGGTGACTTTGACTCATTCTCCGTGAATCATACCGCAGTGCTACCAATCGATGGTCAGATTGCGGGTAACCGTTTCATGCGGAACAATGGTGACGGTACGTTTACCAATATCATCAATTCTACAGGAATCAACCCTTCTTTTCTCGGAGCGTGGAACTGCGACGCAGGCGACTTCGACAACAATGGCTTCGTAGACATATTCTCAGAAATGAGCAATGAGTTTTATTGGAACAATGGGGACGGAACATTCACAGGCGGCCAAGGCAGTTTTACCTCAGGCGGAATTGGTGACTTGAACAATGATGGATTCCTTGATGTGATTTCGGGCAACAACCTGTGGATCAACAACGCCAATGACAACAACTATGTGAAGTTCAATTTGTCAGGCATCATTTCCAATAAAGCGGCGATTGGTGCCCGCGTAGAAATCTACGGTGATTTTGGTATTCAGATCCGTGAAGTAAGAGCGGGAGAGAGTTTTGACCCAGCATCTTCACTGATCGTTCACTTTGGTCTCGGAAATTCAACTGAAATTACTCAGGCAATTATCAAGTGGCCTTCTGGAATGATCACGACTATTGAGAATCCAGAAATCAATGCCCTTCACTACACACCTGAAGCGGGATGTCTTCTCGATCCAATTACCGTTCAAGTATCCGGAGCCACTACAATGTGTCCTGGTGAAATGGTAACGCTTAGTGCCCCAACCGGTGATTCATACACTTGGAGCAATGGCGCCACTACTCAGAGTATCATAACCAACGTCCCAGGCAACTACTCAGTTGTTCTTTGGGACGCAGAAGGTTGTGCAGCCCTTTCAAATAACGTGACACTCACGCTAATTATTCCAGCAACACCTACTGTAGCAGTGACAGGTGATGTGCGCTTCTGCGATGGTGGAAGTGTTGTTCTTTCTGCATCAGAAGGAGCAGGATATGTGTGGAGCAATGGACTGACTTCCCAGTCGATCTCTGTGTCTGAATCTGGAGACTACTTCGTTGAAGTTGCTGGTCTTTGTTCAGGCATCAATGTATCCAGCGAGCCCGTTGCAATTACCGTTCTAGGTGCCCCAGCTCCTGTAGTAACCAATGTGACAATCGGTGAGCCAGGTACTGCTGAGTTGACTGCAACCGGTGCAAACCTTGTTTGGTTTGCGACTGAAACCTCCACGGAATCACTTGGCGAAGGTTCTACCATCACCACTCCATTTTTTGATGATGCAGTAAGCCTTTGGGTTGAGTCTACAACTATTCACGCCGGTGCTATCGAGAATGGCGGACGTTCTGATTACTCTGGTGGTGGTGGAATTCCATCCACAGGTGGTCGTCTTTTCTTCAACGCCACTGAGACTTTTACACTTCAGCAAGTCACTGTGTTTGTTCCAGAAAACAGCACTGCCGGCAACCGCACCATTCAACTGTTTGATCAAGGTGGCGTTTTGCTGAATTCAGTCGTAGTAAATCTTCCTTTGGGAGAAAGTGTAGTGGATGTAAATTTTGAAGTTGCTCCAGGTACAGGCCTTCAGCTCGGTTGCGCAGAAAACAATCTTTTCCGGAACAATGCCGGTGTTTCTTATCCTTACGCCATTGGCACTGTGGGTTCTATCTATGACTCTTCATTCGGAACGAGCTACTACTACTATTTCTACGATTGGAAAATTCAAAAGGAAACAAGTTCATGTGTGAGCGAGCGTGTGGAAGCCACCGCAAGCGTGGTTGGCATCAACGAACTCGCCGATCAAATGGGCTTGTCAGTTTATCCTAATCCAGCCGAAAACGAATTGTTTATCACCCTTGCTTCACGTTACGATGGAGCGCAGATTCAAGTTACTGATGCAGCAGGTCGTCGGGTGAAAATGATGAGTGTAAACTCAAATGCTTCTGGACGTATTTCAATTGATGTATCTGACCTCGCGTCAGGTGTCTATCAGTTGATCGTTCGTTCGAATTCTGATGCCGCATCCATCGAATTCCTCAAGCGCTAAGCTTAAAATCGATTTTCTATAGAAAATGAGGCTGTCCAATTGGGCAGCCTCATTTTTTTATCCAAATTAATCCTGTTCGTCGGTTTCGCGGTAGAGCTCAATCACATATTGATACGACGAATCCATAGCTAGCGCTTGAGACCAGTTTAGCTCAGCTTCGGTGTATTTGCCCAAACTAAACTGAGCCATACCCAGCAAGCAATACTGATCAGGCATATCGGAGTAGCGTGATGTTAAGTTGCGCAAATGAAACTCCGCTTGCTCATATCCTTCAAGATCGAGATAATTCATCGCAAGCACATATTCGGTGTTGCGATCTCGGAGAATTTCAAACGCCTTTTTGTTGTGAGGCAAGGCCTTTTCAAGATCAGTGAAAGACTCATCGTATTCTCCGATATAGATAAGGCCAAGAGAATTGTGTACTGTCGCGTCATCGGGATTTTTGTCCAATGCTTGATTGAGTTTATCAATAGCGCCTGCATAATCGGCCTCGTAGAGGTTGACGTCCGCCATATTGATCAGATAGTCATATGTGCCTTCTTCATAGCACGTCGCGGCCTCTCTGGAATAGAAAAGCGCAGAATCGGTCCCTTCCATACTTACAAATACCACTGAAATATTTCTCAGCACGTTGCCCAATGTAGCCTTTGAAATATGTGGCGTATTGCGCGCTTCTGTCATGAGTTGCAGCGCTCTGATAGGATCACCCTGATTGTAATAATCAAGTCCTTTCTTGTTGAGCTCGATGGCTTTTTTTTCATTCTGAAAGGGTTCGCATGCCGTGAGGGAGAGAACTGCCAAGGGAATCAGTATGGAATGTGTTTTAAACATAAATAGGATTTGAGAGCTCATTACGCTGAAATAAGTGAGGAGAGAAGATGGTCGTATTTCGGAGTCAAGGTGTTCCAGTCGTATCGGTCTGCTTCGAAATGCTCTTGTTGTGCAGAGGCAGATCGGATGGCTTGTTCAAGTTGAAGGGCAAAATCACTTTCTTCTGTATAGAAGTGAGCCTCGCTATGTGAATGCTCCGGATAAGCCAACCGGCGCGGCAGTATGGGGGTAAGTCCACAGGTCAATCCTTCTACCACGCTATACCCAAAGAAATCCTGTCGGGCTGTGACTGGCATGATGTGGCTTCGCCACAGCCATTTCCAATACGTAGCGCGGTCTTCGCAATAACCCCAATGAAGAACGTGATGGGCCAATCGCTCTTTCGCTTGTTTGAAGATGGACGGCGAGGCGGGGAATGATTCGCCCAAAACAACCAATCGAAAGTTGAGACCCAAATCCGACAATTGATACAGTGTATTGAAAAAGAGGTCAGGGTTTTTGTCGTATTCCCATCGGTGATTCCAGACGATGATTGGAGCCCCGATATCCCTGCTGGTTTTAGACTGCTGAACAGATGAAAGGTCAATTCCCGGGTAGAGCACCTCAGATTTGGACTGGATGAGGTCAGCCATTTCCGGCTGAGTGTGATCGGGAAAATCATTAAGAAAGGAGCGCACCCCCTCCACGAAGGATACAAGGTGATAGCGCGAGTTGAATATTACCTTGTCTGCAGCGAGAGCGGAGGTATAATTGATCCATCCGTAGTGCCTGTCGCGCCGTAATCTCACATCCGGATCAGTGGACGACCATGGGTAAACCAATTGGTTTTCATGGAAATATACCGCGCATGGCAGCGCACGCTTCGATTCGTGCAGTAGCCCTTTGAACACGGCCAGATCGAGCATATCTGTGACCAGAAGGGCTTCAGAGGGTGAAGAAGACTGATTGATTTGGGAGGCCAAGGTGACTGCCGCGCCGTGCATCCGCCATTTCCAATGCACTCCTGGTAAGGTCACCAGATGGATTTCGTGCCTTGAATGACTGGAAATTTCTTCAGCCCATCTTTTATGTGATCCGGTAAAAAAGGGTTCGATCAGGACAATTCGCGACATAGATGTGGTTAGGAATGCACCACGAATGTAGATCGGAAGGCTCTTTGCGCAATTTATTGTCCTAGGCTATTCCGGGGAGATACTTATGTTTATGGGCTATGATTTTCAATAATGTAACCATTTGAGAAAGGTCAGGGTATAAAGGCGAGGAAACAAAATTTGCCTACGTCATGAAAAAGGTTTTATCCGCCCTATTATTTTGTCTGCTGGCTTTTATCTGCACTGCCCAGACAGATGTTCCAAGTTGCTTATTCTACGGTTATGTAGAAGAAGGTCAGTTCGTTGACGAATCCGTATCGAAACGAAAAAAGGAGAAAGAGCCTCAGAAACTGAGCGAAGTCAAAATATTTATCTACGTGGGTGATCAATTGCAAAGTGAGCAGTTGGCCCGCGAAACCGGATTCTATGCGCTGCTCCTCGGTGCTGGTCAGAAGTACCGGGTTGTATTTGAGAAAGATGGATATTTCTGTAAATGCTTTGAGTTGGATTGCAGAGAGGTCAATTTTCCGTCGAATGATGCGGCTTTGAAATGTCTCGCAGATGTGTCGCTGTTCAAAAAGGTGGAAGATGATAACCTGCTCAATTTGTGCAAATATCCCTTTGCCCGTTGCGCCTACAATACTTCGGATCGCGAAATGGTATGGGACATGGAGTACACCGAACGAACCAAACAAAAGTTTTATCAACTCGCGCAGCCTTATTATCTCGCAGAGAAAAAATAGCTTCTGAAACCCTTCGGGGATAACTATAAACTAAATGGTTGAATGGACTGTTCCGAAACGAGCAGTCTATTCTTATTTAGGCCTATTCCTTATCCGTTTAATTTTCGTGTTCGCGCGACTTCAGTTTTGGATTTGGAGACACTTTGAGCTCTTCCTCAATGGCGCGGATTTCCACCTCGCTGGGTTTGATCGAAATGAAACGTTTGAGATCTGGCTGACCGGCATTGACCCATGCGGTATACCAAAAGCTACCGATTGAGCGAACAGCAGTGCGCATTCTGCGTTCCACTTGTCCGTCAAGCATCTGGCTGTATGTTTCTGAATAGTCTCTAGAATACACCTGCATTTCCACTTGACCTCGACTTTCAAAAGAATATTTCTGATCGCTCGGAAAAGAAGCATTCAGGTCACCCTCAAAACCGAGAACAGAATCCACCGCAGCAAAACTTTCCTTCACCCGATCCCAGATGAAGCGCTGAGGCGCTTCAATATAGGAAGCTTTGCCCACAAAGAAGTCGTAATTCGGTTCAAATAACTCCGGCAGACGGCTTTCCCAAAAGCCATGAATACCTCGCTGATTGGACTTCTGACCGTTGTAATTGCTTGTCGTGTGAAGAGGCACGTGAGCATCGCCGATGTAATGGCCAATTTCGGCCGAAAGACGCAAGATACGTGTCACATCTTCTATGCGGAAAGCCTCTGTTAAGCGCGTGAGCATGAGATTGACATGCCACGGTACTATTCCGTTTTCACGCAATGAGTCTTCTCCAAATTTCGCTACCGCATCGGTCCACCGTTCTGGAAGGTGATCGAGTGGATTGCAGTCCACACTCTTGCAGTAATGGTCAAGATCGATGTAATGGCACTCCGCCTCCCCTTTTATTCCATAGCGTCGTTTGTCTGGATCTACTGAATGCTGCACGAGAAACTCGGTGTTCGCTTTGTAAAAACCGAACATCTCTTCGGGAAGAGTATAAATGGCGAGTTCGTTGATTCTCTTATGACCATAAAATCCCCAAGCCGGACAGGCTGGTGCAGTAGCATCGCGAAATGCCCCGGTGATAATCAATAGCACACCCAAAAGGATGACACCGGATGAGGCAATTGCGAATCGAATCGATTTGTTATTCCATCCCATTGTCTGTCTGTGTATGTGTCACTACCGTTTCAACTGGGGTGTAGTCGAGTTTGACCAGTGATCCATTGCGCAGAATTGGAATGCAAGGCACAGTATTCAAAGTGAGGCAGTACTTTACGTCACGTTGAATATTCAATTTGATTAGTCGGCGTCGGTGTGAACTTGCCCGCAGAAAACTCCATAGGTGTTCGCGAGCTGACCGGTAAATGAACTTGGCCGCAACGGTGCTGTCTTCATTCGCTCGAAAACGGCGGTCTTCAAGCAAGCAATCTGCAATGGCTCCGGCGCAAATCGTATCTTCTAGATTGAATTTATCCTTCCATCCAGAGGCGAGAATGAGCGTGTTTTTATGTTGCTCACAGAGCCATTGACACAAAAAATCAAGATTGTTGAGACAGCCAATAACAACCGTTTCACGGTCGCTCGCGATCTCAATCGCTTTGGTACCGTTGGTGGTGGTAAGTACCACTGTTTTTCCCTGCATCGCAGGATCCATGTACGCGTAAGGGGAATTGCCAAAATCAAATCCTTCCACCACTTCGCCTTCGCGTTCCGCTCCAGCGAGATAACCTTGAGCTTTGTAGGCACGGGCCTCTTCCACCGAACTTACCGGAATGATCTCTTTTACACCGCAATGCAACGCAGTGGTAATGGCGCTGGTGGCTCGCAGGACATCCACGACCACGACAATGTCAAAATGTTGCTTGTACAGTTGGTATTGGCCTGGAGTGAAGCAGACTTCAACTAATTTACGTTCGGCGACTGATAGCAATTGGTGTAGGTTGTGTGGTACGAATATAACGGTCAGAACCTTATCCTTTCTTGTAAAAAGGAATTGGAACCACCTCAGCCTTTAGGCCTTTGCCCCGAACCTGAATGAAGACCTCGCTTCCCGCTGAAGCAAGAGCTGTCGGCACATAACCCATTCCGATGGCTTTGGAAAGGCTTGGACTCTGAGTGCCACTTGTAACCACTCCTACAATGACTCCGTTCGCGTCAGCAATTTCGTAGCCGTGACGCGGAATGCCTTTATCGATCATTTCTAGCCCTACAAGTTTGCGGCTCACCCCTTGTTCTTTCTGTGCTTTGAGATTAGCTGAGTTGGTGAATTCCTTGGTGAATTTGGTGATCCAACCCAATCCCGCTTCTAGCGGCGAAGTAGTGTCGTCAATATCATTACCATAAAGACAAAAACCCATCTCAAGGCGCAAGGTATCGCGCGCTCCAAGTCCGATCGGTTTGATGCCGAGCTCTGCGCCAGCGGCAAATATTTTATCCCAGATATCTTGAGCTATTTCGTTGGGGAAATACACTTCAAATCCACCAGCTCCGGTATAACCAGTCGAAGAAATCAGAACATTGTCGTGACCCGCAAATCGGCCGACCTGAAAGGTGTAATATTCCATTGAACCGAGGTTCATATCGGTAAGCTTTTGCAGCACTTGTGCCGCCTTTGGACCTTGCACCGCGAGGAGTGACGTGTAGTCCGACTCATTGGTCATTTCACATCCAAACTCTGAGTTGAACTTGGAAATCCAATTCCAATCTTTATCGATGTTCGAAGCGTTGACGACCAAAAAATATTCCTGATCAGACACTTTGTACACGAGCAAATCATCTACAATTCCGCCAGTTTCATTGGGTAGACAAGAGTACTGCACCTTGCCGATAACGAGTTTTGAAGCATCATTGCTGGTTACGCTGTTCACCAGGTCTAGCGCACGCTCTCCCCGAACTCTAAATTCACCCATGTGACTCACATCAAAGACACCTACGTTGTTGCGCACACAATGGTGCTCATCAAGCAGTCCCGAGTATTGAACAGGCATGAGGTATCCAGCAAAGGGAACCATCTTACCGCCAAGAGCGATATGAGTGTCGTTGAGGGCAATTGATTTCAGGTCGGTTGTTGTTTCCATGTGCGCGAAAATACGATGGGTTAGGGGGAAACAGCACCCGGAACAATTGGAGCAGTGCCTTTCTCAAAAAAATCAAGTCGGTCTTAGCGCTTAATCTTTCACTCCGGTGAGAACGCCTTGAATGAGCTTCACGTATGTGACGACCCATGCTTGCTTGCTGTATTCGTTCTCCACTGTGGCGCGACCGGCCATACCAAGATTTTTGCGCAAGTTGCGGTCGGCGATCAAGACGCGGAGATGACAGATCATTTCCTCTGGAGTTTTTGCAAGCATTCCATTTTTGCCGTGGCGAATGATTTGGGTATTCACACCCACCGCCGACATTACCGTAGGAATTCCGAGGGCCATATATTGAAGTCCCTTCAAGCCACATTTGCCCGCAGACCAAGGATCATCGGGCAATGGCATGATGCCAATATCAATTTCCATTAAATCGTCTACTTCGGTGTCGGCACGCCAAGCTTGCCCGCGAATTCCCAATTTTTTATTGTGAAAATGTGCATCGCCGATGACTTTGAAAGTTATTGCTGCGCCAAATTCAGCCTTCAATTCCTCTAGAAAGGGCTCGATTACTTTGAAATGCGCAATGGTGGTCAGACTGCCCGACCAACCAATGCATATAGGTACTGTTTCGGGTTGCTCCTTGATTCGGTCGTATTGGTCCAAATCAATGGTAGTGGGCACAATACATACCTGCGAATTATACTGCAGCGCAAACTGTTTGAGGTACTCATTGCCTGCAAAAACCATATCAGCAAAGGCCACTAAATGAGCGGTCTTCCCAGGGTTTTTCAAACGCCGGAAGGCCTTGTTGTGGGCTGAAATATTAGGAAGCCAAATGGAGTCATCGAAATCGAAAATGAGTTTGACCCCACGTTTTTTCCAGAGCCGTTCGAATAGAGTAGAGCGAGTAAGCAGCGCTTCCCGAAAAACAAAAACTAGGTCAACGGCTTCGCGTCTCCGAAGATCTCTCAGCCGTTTGCGATAGTGACTGGCGAGTATCATCGCCTTTTGAAAATAATGTCCTGGCTGATAAAACACGCGATCCTGTTTCTCGTCCAGCAGAAAACTGATTTCACATTCGAACCCTGCGGCTTCGAGCGCGCTCAGATATTGTTCAAAACGAAAGCGTTGACCCGGCGAACGGTTCGGACGGTGATCGGCCAGAAACAGAATTCGATATGTCTTTTTGTTTATTCCTCCAGCCATACCCCAGGAAGATTCCGGGTGATTTCTATTTGACTAAAAACCTCGCTTTTGCGAGCGCCATACTGATGCACCCATGCAGCCATTTCAGCTAGTCCGTCAGATAGCGAAACTTCCGATTGAATGCCGAATATGCGCTTTGCCTTCTGATGATCAGACCAGGCATGTACCACTTCGTTTCGCGAGGGAAGGTGACGCAATCCCACTCGTTTTTCCATAGCGGTCATTACTGATTCAGCCAGTTCGTTGAGGTCGTAGTAGGTGTCACTACCCACGTTAAACACTTCGTTGTATGCAGCTTTCACGGTTACACTTCGGGCAATCAAAGGAGCCACTTCACTGATGTGACTGAATGCGCGGGTTTGAGTTCCATCACCAAAAAGGGTAAGGTCTTTTCCTTGTAGCACCTGATTCATGAAGATGCCGATCACATTGCGATAGCGATCGCCAATATTTTGGTATATGCCGTACACATTGTGCGGACGGAACACTATCGAATTTAGACCAAACATTTCGTGGGCCGCTCGTAGATCAAGTTCAACCGAATATTTCGCAATCCCATAAGGATCTTCCGGCGCAGGAGTCGTCGTTTCTACCATGGGCAACTGACCACGGCCGTAAACCGCGATGGAAGAAGCAAACACAAAGCACTTCACCTCATGTCGGATGCTTGCATTGATAAGATGCATGCTGCCAATCACGTTGTTTGTGTAATTGAATTTGCGAATGAAATGACTCAGTCCTTCAGCGGCGTATGCTGCGAGGTGGTATACATAGTCGAACGTATGACGATCAAACAAATCGTCTATAAAAGCATCATTGCAAATCGAGCCATGAATGAACGCAGCACCTACTGGTACGTTTTCGATGAATCCGCCACTGAGATCATCTATTACGACCACGTCGTGGCCCATTTCAATTAAATGGCGCGCAACATGGCAACCGATAAAACCAGCGCCACCGGTAACGAGCGATTTGGGTGTATCAGATAGGCTCATGGGAGGAATTAATGAGCGAGCTTTTCAGTGAGGTATTCAATTACTTTAGTCATAAGATGCACACGGTCTTTGCCCCGTACATTGTGCCCATGACCGGGGTACGCAAAGAAATCTACGGGAATATTCTGATCAACGCACGCTTTGAGAAATTTCATGTTGTGCTGCATCACCACCACATCATCATCGGTGCCATGGATCAGGAGCAGATCGCCCTGTAAGTTTTTTACATAGCCCGTGAGATCCGCTTTAGAATAGCCTTCTGGATTTTCAGCAGGTGTATCCATATAGCGCTCGGTGTACATTACTTCATATAAATTCCAGTCGATCACTGGACCACCCGCCACACCCACCTTGAACAGTCCGGGCGTGCGAAGCATCATTGAAGTTGTCATAAATCCGCCATAGCTCCAGCCGTGAATGCCCATGCGATCGCGATCTACCCAAGGCTGAGAGTGAAGCCATTTGACACCCGCTGCCTGATCGTCAATTTCAACATCACCCAAGCGGCGGTGAGTAGCTTGCTCAAACTCTTTACCGCGATGATGAGAGCCTCTGCCATCAAGCGTGAACACGATATATCCTTGTTCGGCGAGGTAGTTCATCCAAAGCGATGCACCACCGAGCCATGAGTTGGTAACAAGCTGAATATGCGGACCGTTATACACATACACGACTACCGGATATTTTTCTGAGGGATTAAAATCCGATGGTTTGAGCATTCTGCAATACAACTCAGTGCCGTCTATTCCATTGATCGAGAATACTTCGGTAGTCCCAATCGCGTAGTTTTTGAGTTTATCTTCTGCCTCAAGCAAGGTTAGAATTTTTCGTCCCCCTTTGCTTAGTTCTACGCGATTCGGCACTGTGATTGAGGAATAGGAATCGAGCACGTAACCACTTTTAGAAATCGCAATAGAATGGGTGCCGGCTGAGGGTGTCAAGCGGCTCATTTCCATCGTAGGAAGACTCACGCTGTAGGCATGTCGCTCCGTCGGATTTTCGCCACGTCCAGCCACATACATGGTTTTGCCTTTCTCATCAAAACCAATTATTTCTTCCAGTTCAAATGCTGCATTGGTTTTTCCAATCAATTTGCCGTTGAGCTGGTACAAATAATAATTGTGGAAACCATCTTTCCAAGAGTACCAGAGATACTGATCAGTGCTTCCTTTTACGAAGGTGATCGGCTGAAGCGGTTCCATCCACCGATCATCGGATTCCGTGAGAACAACGCGAATCTCCTTCCCTGTGAGCGCATCGAATTGCCTGAGCTGCGCTTGATTGGTCGCTCTGTTGAGCCAAACTACAAAAACCCATTTCCCGTCAGGGCTCCAAGATAAATTGGTAGCGTAGAAATTATCACTTTTTCTGTTCGCCCCAAATAGATCCAGATAGACTGTCTTTCCAGACGATAACTGATACACACCTACTCCTACAATTTCACTTGCACCGCCTGCCATCGGGTACTTGATCATTCGAACTGTTGCAGGCGTTTCCTTGTAATTCGTGAGAGGGTAGTCAGTTACATTGCGTTCATCTTTTTCATAAAAGGCAAGCCCGGTGCCTGCGTCATTCCAGAATGTGCCTTTGCTTATTCCGTATTCATTTCGGGAAATTGATTGTCCGCTTACTACACCTGTTTCATTTTTCGTTAAAACAGATTCTTTTCCTTCGGAAAGCACATACAAATTGTTTTCCCGAGTGAATGCAAAATTGCCAGATGCAGGGTGATAGTCGCCATTCTCCGCTTCTTGAGGTTGTTTGGTGCGTGAAATCACTTTTCTCTGCTTCATGTCCACATGCACAAACTCATTGTCATTTTCAAAAAAGAATTGAGTGGAGCCCGTCCAAGTAATCGCGGGAAATGCCTTGAGTTCGCTTTCAAGATTCACCAGCGAGCTGAGTTCGGCGCGCGTAATGGACTTCAACGTTTTGCCTTTGATCGTTCCAATCAGCAGACTATCGTTGCGTACAAATACATAGTTATCCGTTTCGGGCAACCAGTTGAGTTGGGATAGTTGCTCAGGATAGAATTGCTTGAATTGGCCTAGTACTGATTCTTCCAGAGTAAGCGGCTGCTGAGCGTGTACACTGCAAGACAGAATAAGAAGTTGGAGAATCAAGAACGCTTTTTTCATGGGGCGGAAGATAGTACAACGGATCATTTCGATGCTCATTTCCCTGAGCACGCAGTAATTTGATTTACAAAATGAAACGACGAAACACAGAAACTACGCGTGTTTTTCAGGAGTTGCCTTAGTTTTGCAGCATTGATTAAGAACTATCGCTCTTTCGGTTTGCGCGTCTTTGCCTTGTGCATGGTTGTGCTCCTCAATGGAGTGTTAATTCTTCGTACGGAGCATGCGATTTTTGGTCATGATCATTCGCACGATTGCCATTCGCACCCTGCTCAAGGGAATTCCGATAGTGATCAAGATTGTGAGTTATGTAAATGGTCCTTTTCTTTTAATGAGGTAAGTCCGCTTTATTCTTTCGAGTTCTATCAAGTAGCGCTCATTCAGGCTCATCCATCGTTTTATGAGGCCACAGACAGAGCCTGTTTTTATCTTCCTTCCGGTCTGAGGGGGCCTCCCGCGATCGTTTGATCGTTCCATTCGCCTCCTAATTCAACCATTCTTTTCATTCATGAAATGGCTCTTTGCCGTTGCTTGTCTGCTTATTCTTCACGAATCTGCGGCACAGCAACCCTCCTATGCACTGCGCGGGCAAGTTGTTGATCAGGAAAGTAGGAGTCCTCTCGAAGGAGCTGTGATCAGCTCTCACGAGATGGAGTCTTTAACACTGACCGATGCTTCCGGTGCATTCTTTCTGCCTGGTTTGCGGGCGGGCCAACACCATATTCACGTGGAATTAATTGGATACCGAGCGATGGCAAGCTATGTGGACGTGCCGCAAGTTCAGGATAGTCTGCTTCTTTTCGAATTGCTTCCGACCACGATTGAACTCAGTCAAGTGTTGCTTGAAAGCTCTTTGTCGCGATCGGAATACAATCAACAGACGTTGGATCTAATGACAATCGGTGCTGATGATTTTCAGAAATCCCCAGAGATCACACTTGCGCGTTCCTTGTCTAGACTGCCCGGTGTTCAGGTGGTACAGACTGGCGTGTCGATTGCTCGTCCGGTCATCAGGGGCTTGAGTGGAAATCGCATTCTGGTTTCAGATCTTGGACTGAAGCAGGAAGGACAGCAATGGGGAAATGACCATGGTTTGGAAATTGATCCATTTGGCGTAGGTCGCACTGAGGTGATCAAAGGGCCATCAACGCTTTTGTTTGGTCCGGATGCGATGGGTGGTGTCATTCACATTCTCCCGCCTTCTGTTCCGCAAGAAGGATTTCGCGGAGTGTGGCAGACCACTGGGCGAAGCGGAAATGAGTTGTTGGGTTCATCGCTCATGTTAGAGGGAAACAAAAAAGGGCGTTTTGCCCGGGTTCGTTTTACCACACAGCAGTTTGGAGATTACCGGGTGCCGGCAGATACGTTCACGTATTTGAGACGCACATTTCCTATTGTCAATAATCGATTGAAGAATACCGCAGGCAGGGAGTACCATGGCGCAGTTACGCTGGGAGTCGTTGGTCAAAAGGGAAGTTTGAAATGGACAACCACCAATTACCATCAGCTCGCAGGGCTTTTTCCCGGAATTATAGGAGTGCCTACTGGTGCGTCGGTAGCCGACGACGGTGATGCGCGCAATGTAGATCTTCCTAGAGTGACCATCAACCACTTTAAATCAGCCTTAAATAGTGTGATTCACCGCCCCGGTGGTTGGCTTCAGATCGATGCAGGAGTGCAGCAAAATGTGCGGATCGAACAGATCAGACCCATGCGCGAAGGCTACGGTCCTCTTCCAACTTCGGATGAAGCCTATCGGCTAACACTGAACTCTGCTCAGGTGACAGCGCGCTGGCACATGAATCAAGTTGAAAACTGGAAGTTCATTCCGGGAGGTTCGCTTCAGTTTTTGCAGCACACGCGTAAGGGACATGAATTTCTACTCCCCAACTATTCCCAATGGATGGGAGGTGTTTTCTTCCTTGCCGAACATCGAAAGCCAGACGCTAATTCGACGATTAATGGTGGCCTTAGAATAGATGCCGGCCATTTTTCAAACGAATCAGTGAGCACGCCAATTTGGACTCCAGGTGAGGTGATAGCTGGTTATAATGTGCGCGCTATTGCATCGGATAAGAGGTTTTCGGCAATCTCGGCATCAGCTGGATGGAGCTGGTATGAGCACAGGGCATTTAACGTAAAAGTGAATGTGGGCAAAAGTTTCCGTGTCCCCAACGCCGCCGAGTGGACGGTTAACGGTGTACATCATGGAACATTTAGACATGAGCAAGGAAATCCTGAACTGCGCCCAGAACATGGCTATCAGCTCGACCTTGTGTTGCTCTATGAGAAGCGCTCGTTCTATCTGAAGCTTTCCCCATTTGTGAATGTGTTTGAAGGGTTCATCTATCTCAGTCCTTCGGCGGCATTTTCCGAACTCCCGGATGGCGGACAAGTGTACCAGTATCGCCAAGACGATGCCGTGTTTGTTGGAGGAGAATTGCTCGTGGAGTATCATCCGATTGAAGCGCTTCACTTAGAGTCTATCCTAGATTATGTGCACAGTTATAATCTGGAAACTGCTCTGGCATTACCTTTCACTCCACCTCTTAGATTTCGATTCAATGCGGAATACGAGCGGAAATGGAAGGGGAGAAGGCTTCATACTGCTTCGGTTGGTATGAATCAGCATTTCGTTTTTGATCAAATGCATGTAGACCGAAATGAAAGGGTAACCCCTGGATTTATGGTGTCAGATGCATTTGCCGGCGTGGCATTCAGGGCCGGATCAAATGACATCGATTGCAGATTGGTCTTGACCAATCTGTGGAACGCGAATTACCTGAATCACCTGAGTATTTATCGTCAACTGAATCTTCCCGAGCAGGGGAGAAATGTGACAATCATGATCAGGGTTCCTATTCTTTAAATAAAAAAAATAATTAAAATGAAAAAAGTAATTCTTTTTATGGTTCTAGCTTCAGCAATCGTCGGATGCAAGAAGTCAGAAGACAGTGAAGCACCAGTCATCCAATACATCAAAGTAAACGATGCGATTTCGGCGGAGCATGAATTGGAGGCAGGTGTGGGATTTTCGGTCCAGTTTATTGTATCTGACAATGAAGAGCTCAATCAAATAAAAATCAGTGTGCACCCTGCAGATGATGGTCATTCCCATGGCGGTGCAGGAGAAGTGGTAGCGCCGAATATCGGGGTGTGGTCTGATTCTGAAATTATCAATCTAAGTGGTACATCTGCCAACCAAACTGTCCTTTTCGGCGTGCCTGCCGACATCGCTGGGTATTGGCATTTGGAAGTGTTACTCATCGACCGGGATGGCAACGAGTCCGAAGAATTCATAACCACGCTGCACGTGGAAAATGCGGACTTGCCGATGATTACAATCACCACTGACCCGTTAGTTGTGGATGGTGAAATAGCAGTGGTGCCCGGCGGAAACGTGACTTTTTCAGCAGCGGTGACTGATGCCGACGGATTGGGCATGATGCATTTGCATGTAGAAGATGAAGCAGGAGTAGAGGTTGATGAATTTGAGGCTGACGGAGCTTCGGCGACATCTTTCACCTTTGGACCGGAAACCATTGGTTTTCCAACAGAAGGTCATTATCACCTCCACTTCACAGCGACAGATTCGAACGGCCTCACCAATGAGTATGAGGTAGATGTGCACGTCGAGCTATGATCTATTGGTTTGAATTCAATGAGTTAGCACCGCACTACGGTGTTAACTCATTGTTACCTACTCTTAACCCCTTAAAGGTGTTCGTTCGGGTTCCCCGAATTAGCTTCGCGCACGAATGAACCGTAACCTGAACATCGTCTTTTCTTGCCTCCTTGGAGTGATTCTAATTGTGCTTCCGGCAAAAAGCTGGTCCCAATGCGTAGTGATCAACGAGATATTGATCAATGGTCCCGGTGCCTGCGATGGCTCCTGCAATCCAGAAGTTGAGGAGTGGGTAGAGTTGCACAACACCTGCACTAACTCAGTAGATATCAGTTGTTATGTGCTCGCCGACGGCGACTTCACAGTGACTTTTCCGGCAGGTACAACCATTGCCGCTGGCGGCTACCTTGTAATTGGAAGCGTGAATTCAGGTGGTATGGTGAACATCAATCTGGCAACCTGTAACTGTACCAGCGGCACCCTCATTGGCACCTACACCAATGGCAACGAGCAAGTGCTCTTACTCAATGCAGCAGGAGTAGTTCAAGACGCGGTGTATTGGGGTTCCGGACAGTTTCCTGTGGTAGTGAGTTCGCCTGCCATTTTTGGATGCACTGCCCTGAATTTCACGGCGAATTCATTCAATGAGGCAGGTTTCGAGCAAATACCTGGAGGTGGTACGAATGGATGTACCATCGCACGTGGTTGTGATGGCTCGCTGCTATGGGAAGAGCGATGCAACACTGGCATTACTATGGGCGCTCAGAATGGATCATCGGCGATTCCTGATTTTGTTTCTTCAGAAAATACGATATGCCCGGGCGATTGCATCAATTATACCTACACTGGCGCGGGCGTTCCTAACTCCTATTTCTGGGAGTTTCCGGGAAGCTTGACTGAGGAGACCGATGCACCCGATCCAACAAGCATCTGCTACACCGAAGGAGGCATATTCATGGTTTCCCTTACCATCACCGACGATTGCGGCTCGTCCACAATTGTGGCGAATGATTTTATCAATGTAGAATCGATTGAAACGCCAGTAATTGTGAGCGACGGACCAACTGAATTGTGTAACGGCGGATCTGTCACCTTTTCTACCACGGCATCTGGTAATTTGCAATGGTATCTCAACGATGTGCCTATTGAAAATGCAAATTCAAATTCCTATACCACTTCTGAAGCGGGTGCCTACAACGTTTCTGTGATTACGGGTATTTGCGAGTTTCTCAGCAATCAAATCGAAGTATTGGTTGGAGCTATCAATGCGCCGGTGATATCGCCCGACGGACCGCTGGTGTTGTGTGGTGACCAATCCATTATATTGTCCACAGGCCAAAACTATGAGCAATACACGTGGTACTTAAACGGTGCGCAGATTCAACCCAATGCGGGATTTTTCGTAGAAGTTAGCGAAGCAGGACTGTATGAAGTCGAGGTGTCCGTGTCTTCCTGCTCAGCTACTTCAGAATCCACTGAAATAATCACTGAAGTGGTTCCGACGGTTGAATTGACACCAATTGATGGCATTGTGATTTGTGAAGGAGAATCGGCGGTGTTGCAGGCATCACCTGATTTTGTGTCTTACGAATGGTTTATCAATGGTCTGCCTGCGCCCTCACTTCTGGGTGATCAGATTACTCCGGATGTATCAGGTAATTATTCGGTTGAGGTATCAAATGGGACCTGCAATGCCTCATCCAACGAGGTCACTGTTGAGATACTTTCCTTGCCCGTGGTGTCTATCGAACCCTCTGGAAGTATCACCATTTGCGATGGAGGAATGCTGAATCTTCAGGCCTCCCCGGGTGCTGCC
>Ga0105049_10000348_pt1 | contig 49319 bp, 38 predicted proteins | sample MAT06_FD_78087 | JGI IMG/M metagenome (GOLD analysis project Ga0105049, IMG submission 78087) | Freshwater microbial communities from Lake Fryxell liftoff mats and glacier meltwater in Antarctica - MAT-06 | ecosystem: Environmental > Aquatic > Freshwater > Ice > Liftoff microbial mat | place...
GCAAACGCGAGACTCACGGGCGCGTCGGTTTTTACGCTCACCGTGGATCGGTACGAAGTTTCGAGTTCCGAGTTTCTGGAGGTTCCCACGCCAATGCCCCGGCGCAACTTGGCCCTTATTCTCGCGATCCCGGCTCTCGTGCTCGTCGGCCTCACCATCCGGCTCACGGCACCCGTTCCGGACAAGGACTATCTGCTGCTCAAGCAGATCGCGGAGGTTCTTGCCAAGGTCGACCGTGAGTATGTGCGGTCGCTTTCCGACGAGGAGCGGGCCGAAGTGATCGAGCATATGATCGATGGCGGGCTCCGTAGACTCGATGAGCACTCCGAGTACATGAACCTCGAAAGGTCCCAGCAATTCAACAAGGACACCGAGGGCAAGTTCAGCGGCATCGGCGTGTCGATCATCGCCGATCCGGTCTCGAACTATCTTCGCATCGAAAGCCTCTTCCCGGGCAACCCTGCGTACGAGGCCGGCCTCGCGGCGGGTGATCTCATCACGCAGGTCGACGGCAAATCGACCGAGGGACTTCGCGTGGACGAAGTCCGCAAGCTGATCCAGGGAGAGCCGGGCACGCCCGTGTCGCTGGTGATCCGCCGAGCAGGCCGCAACCCCACGGACGAAACGGTTGTCGTCGTCCGGGGCAGCGTGGAGGTGAATCCGGTCTCGGGAGTTCGACGCCGACCGGAGAAGCCGATCGAGTGGGAATTCATGCTCGATCCCGCGGCCAAGATCGGGTACATCCGCCTCTCCCAGTTCAGTGCCAATGCCACGTTGGAACTCGTCGCCGCGTTAAAGCAGCTTCACGAACAGGGAGCCATGAGCCTGATTCTTGACCTTCGCGAAGACCCCGGCGGCCTGCTGCCCCAGGCGATCAGCGTGGCGGACCTCTTCCTGCCCGGCGGGCGGATCGTAAGCACGCGATCTCGCAGCGGCACCGATCAGGAGTTCGTTGCGAAGCCGTCCCCGGCAGGGCTCGGGTTTGCGGAAGTGTGGCCGATGGTGGTGTTGGTCAATGGTCACAGTGCGAGTGCCAGCGAGATCGTGGCGGCAGCGTTGCAGGATCACAATCGTGCCATCGTGATCGGCGAACGAACATTCGGCAAGGGGAGCGTACAGAAGCTCTTTACGATCCCCGGCCCGCCGGAAGCGAGCCTCAAACTCACGGCCGAGACCTACTGGCGTCCCAACGGCAAGAACATCCACCGCGACCCTCGTACCGCCAAGGAAACCGACGAGTGGGGCGTGAAGCCCAACCCCGGCTTCGAGGTGCCGCTCACGGACGAGGATCGCCAGAGCTGGGTCCGCCATATGCGTGAACGCGAACTCGTCACCGGCAAGCCGGGCATCGCACCGCCCAAAGTTCCAGATCCCAGGGCGCCGAAGAAGGACGAGAAACCTTTCGAGGACCGGGCGCTCCAGAAAGCGGTGGAGTATCTGAAAACGAAGACAGCCGCCCACGACAAGCGACCCAGGCCCATGGATGGGTTCACTGGTGTCGAGGTGATGTGATGTCAAAACACCCTGGACTGTGGCACCGGCGAGATACCCAATGGGACTTACTCTAACTTTGGTTGATGCGAAATCCCGGGTCTCAAAGGCCTCATTGAACTACAAACGTCCCTATCAATTCGTCCCGGAAGCTGTTGGGAACCCAATCAACGTTTACCTCGAACTCAGGTGCAATGCCATGGGCGTCCCGTAGGCGTCTTGTCCGTGATTGGACGCGGTTACAGCTTCAAAGTGATGGTAGAAATCTGGGCGTCAAGATGCTTCAGCCGCGGATGCGGCGACCGATGGTAGCCAGGGGGATGCGGCAATAGCACTGGCGAACGCCCCATGGCCGGACTGAGATCCCTACATGGCGATCGAATGATTCGGGACGCTTTTTGGAGCCCAAGGGTCGTTCGCCTCGTAGTCAAAGCCAGTGACATCGGGCGAGATCGGGCGAGACGCCGGTGCCACAGTCCCGCAGGGTGGGCTTCTCAAACTCACGGTGAACGAGTGATGGACGCCGAGACGACTCCTGCCCCCGGCGTTCCTCGCGCGTTTGAAGCTTCAGCCGCTGCCTCCTTCTCGGCCCTCATCCTCCATGAGGACCATCACCTCATTGCGATGAACAAGCCTGCACCCTTGCTCACGCAGGCGCCCCAGGGCATTCCGAGCCTGGAGGCGATGGTGAAGGCTTACATCAAGGAGAAATGCGGCAAGCCCGCTGGCGTGTACCTCGGCATTCCCCATCGCCTTGATCGACCGGTGAGCGGAGTCGTCCTTTTCGCAAGGAACACGAAGGCCGCCCAGCGAGTGCACTCACAGTTCCAGGAGCATCTGGTTCAAAAGACGTACTGGGCGGTCGTCGAGGGCCTCGTGGTTCCCGACAACGGGACCTGGGAAGACTGGATTCGCAAGCGGCCGGAAGAGGCCCGCGTGGAGCGAGCCCAGGAGGGGGAGCCGGGGGCGAAGCACGCCTTGCTGGAATACCGCACGCTGGGGCGGCACGCTGACGGCGCCACCTGGCTGGAACTGCGGCCTCGGACGGGGCGGATGCACCAGCTCCGCGTGCAGACGGCCTGGCGAGGGCACGCCATCCTTGGCGACACCACCTACTCAGCCTCCGTGCGTGCCTTCGGCCCTGACGTGGAGTTGCCTCGCGATCGCGTGATCGCCCTGCACGCTCGGAGCCTGGTGCTTCAGCATCCCTTCACGAAAGCGACGTTGACGCTCGAAGCCCCGCCGCCGCCCTACTGGCCCGTGGCGGACAGGAGCGAACCGCATGGCGAGTGAACTCCCGCCGGTGGACTCCGCGCAGCGGTCGAAGGCTCCCGGGTTTATCCCGCGAAACGCCGGGCTCCTGCTGGCAGCGCTGTTCCTGCTGGGCTCGTGGGCCTGGCTGATGGTGGAATTGTTCCAGCGCCGCCCGCCGGATGTGGGCTACGGGGCCACGCCGCCGGAGGTGGTGGCCGCGATGGTGGAAATGGCAGGCTTGAAGGACGGCGACACGGTCTACGACCTGGGCTGCGGCGACGGCCGCCTGGCGATCGCGGCGGCGCTGCGAAACCCCACGGTGAGGGGCGTGGGCATCGACATCGACCCGGACCGCGTCGCCGTGGCTCGCGACGCGGCCGCCGCGGCGGGGCTGACGGGTCGCCTCAGATTTCGGCGAGCGGATATCTTTCGCGAGGATCTCAGCCGGGCGAACGTGGTGATGATGTACCTTTCCACGAGCGTCAACGAACGACTGCGGCCGCAGTTCGACAAGCTACCGCCCGGCTCGCGAATCGTGTCGTACGCCTACAGCATCCCGGGAGTGAAGCCCGTCCAAGAAAAAACCGTCCGCGGTAAGGACGGCGTGGAGCACCGGATGCTGCTCTGGGTGACGCCTTTGAAAAAGGATGCATCACCCTGAATTGCCAAGGTCTTCGTTACTTTTCGCCAGGCGTTTTCTGCTTCGCCAATTCCTCGAGCTTCTGTACCGTTTCCGGATCAGTCATCAGCGTCGGAGGGCTATTACCACATCCCGATAGTAAGAAAGGCAAAGAGAAACAGAGGATCGCCCGGACAAATCGAGCCATGAAATCGCTCCGAGAGGGACGAGGGTCTGAGGGGATTTGACTCGTTCGAGGATGTCCGGCCTGACAAAGTCGGACGATCCTCTGATACGGTTCAATCATTTACAGACCGCTGAGGTCCGTTGCTTCATTATCGTAACGATTACAAACCCGCATGAACAAGAAGGGGTCGACCGTGTAGCGGATAAAACGAACCGATCCGTCCCCAAAAACCGCGTTGATTCCCGTGAGGTGGGCTGATCCGAATCGGAAGTTCTCGTTATTGTTCAAAACAGTCGGATTAGTATCGAAATAATCCTTACCGGGAGCGTGATACCCTCTTGTCAGGTCTGTGGGGTCGATTGGCCTGCTGCCGCGAATGATGTCACCGTCCACGGCAGGGCCAGCCCAGGATTCGTTGTCCGAGCAGCATCCCCCCGGAGCCAGATTGAGAAGCTTTTCCCCGATGAACAGTGTGTTGGACATTCCATCTTTCACATCGGAGATGCGAATCGATCCTGGTTCACCGCCTCCCGATGACCCTCGGGAGATCACGAAAACGCCATTGCACGTCGAAGCAGCAGCGTTCGGATTGGTGCCGCCATTCCCTGCGTAATCGGACTTGTAGCCCGTCACAGGATTCGCGCCGATTGCACGCGGGCCGTCCCGCACTGGGCAACCATAAGTTCGTACCATGGCGGATCGCACGACAGCGTTGCTGGGATTTTCATACAGAGAACCTTGCTCGATCTGAGGAAGGATTTCCCAGGTCCAGCCGAAATCCAACCGATCCGAGGCGGGGTTGCCAGAATTATTCGAACCGGCCGTCGGCAGGAACCCCGTCGCATCATGGTACCCGATAACAGCGATTCCCATCTGCTTCAGATTGTTTTGGCACTTGGTCTTGGAGGCCGCCTCGCGGACCTTTTGGACCGCTGGCAGCAATAGCCCGATCAGAATCGCAATGATCGCGATGACCACGAGCAATTCGATCAGGGAGAAGGCCGCCAATCTTTTCGATCGACGAAGGGTCATGAGAATCTCCTACAGGAGCCGCGAAGGATGTGAGAATAAAGAACTCGGGCGAAATGAAAGGGCGAAAGAGCGCCGTTGGGCGACCGCTAAATGAAAAGAGGCCGTACGCCAAATAAAAGGCCACTAAATGCTCGGCCTCGAGATCAAGGACATTTATCAGCATATCTTGTGTCGACAGGTCTTGACAAGAGAATGTGAAGAATTCCCGAATTCTCAAAAGAGATCTTCGCGTATCGGCACCGGATTGGCAAATCCACTTATGGCTGCGGTTTGACATTATTGGTGATCATATTCGTATAGATGGAGAGGCGAGGCTTTCTTTCGAGAAATCGCGTCCGAATAATGCGAGCCGCGATACCTCGGCGTTCGGACTGTGTTGAATGATCAGGGCCGTGATTCCGAACAGGAGATCGGGCCGAAAAGACTCACCCCACTTACCTCCCACTTGGAGGTCCTCTCCGATGCGACTGAAACGCTGTGTCATGTTGGCCGTCTTCACCGCCGGCCTTGTTCTGCTGGCTACCAGCCCTGGTTGGTCGGCGGAAAAGCTTCCAAGCCCTGACCAGCTCCGCAAGGAAGTGAAGCAGCTTCGGCAGGCTGGCAAGGAAAAGGATGAGATCCTGAAGATTCTCACCACCAAGTACAAGGGGCTCGATCTCAAGGGGCTCGCGGCCCTTGGCGGGAAAGACAAAGGTGGAAAGTCCGCGGCTCCCGAGATCGTGACGAAGCCGTTGACCTTCGCCGCTCCGGCTCGCACAGCCAAGCCGGCGCGTGAGATCGCTCGGCTCATTGACACCCACATCGAGAAGACGCTCAAGGACGCCAAGCTGACGGCCTCGCCGCTTTGTTCGGACGACGAATTCGTTCGACGGGCTTACCTCGACATCACTGGCGTCATCCCCACCGCGGACCAGGCCCGGACGTTCTTCGACTCCAAGGAGCCGAACAAGCGAGCCACTCTGATCGATCAGCTTCTGGCCAGCCCGAATTTCGGCCGTCACATGGCGGATCTCTGGCAGGCCAAGCTTTATCCGAAGGACTCCACTAACCGCTTCTTGCTGAAGCAACCGTTCGTCGACTGGATGGCGGAGTCGTTCAACAAGAACATGCCCTGGGATCAGTTCGTCACGAACATCCTGGCAGGCAGTGGCACCGTGGGCGAGAACCCGGCCGTCACCTTCATCCTCGCCAATCAGGCCGTGGACAAGCTCACCGACCACGTGGGCAACCACTTCCTCAACATTCAACTTCAGTGCGCTCAGTGCCATAACCACCCCTTCATCAAGGACTGGAAGCAAGAGGATTATTGGGGTGTGGCGGCCTTCTTCTCGAAGGTCCAGGCGGATAAGCCCCGTAATGCGAACAAGGGCGGCGACAATTCCCTGATCGGCGTCGTCGATAGCAACACCAGGAACAAGTCCAAGGATTTCTTCCCCGAAGCCACCAAGGACGTGGCTCCCAAGTACTTCAAAAGCGAGACGGCCGCCATCGCTCCCACCGAGGCGCTCCGACCCGTGCTGACGAAGTGGATGACCAGCCCGAGCAATCCCTTCTTCGCCAAGGCGATGGTCAACCGCACCTGGGCTCAGCTTTTCGGCCCCGGCTTTGTCAATCCAATCGAGGACATGCACGATGACAACCCGGCCTCGCATCCGGAACTTTTCCTCGCCATGGCCGAGGAATTCGGACACACGGGCTACGACCTGAAGAATCTGTTCCGCTCGATCTGCAATAGCCAGACCTATCAACGCACCAGCAAGCCAAACGACCTGAACAAGGACGACAGCGATTTTTTCAGCCATCAGACCGTCAAGGTGATGACGCCCGAGCAGCTTTACGACAGCCTGAACCTGCTTTCCGCCCCGGAAGGGAAAGTCAACAAGGGGAAGGCCCAGGATCAGCCGAAGAAGGGCGCGAACGGCCCCCGCGATCAGTTCGTGAACTTCTTCCTGGCCGGGGCCGAGGAGCCTAGCACCACCGAGTTCGAGATGGGTATCCCCCAGGCTCTCAAGCTCATGAACTCGCGAGCCGTCACTGCGGGCAAAGTGCTTCAAGATGTCAGCAAGTCGGCTGATCCGGCGATGGTGATCGAGAAGATTTATCTCTCGACGCTGTCACGTCGCCCGACCACGTCGGAGTCCAAGCGGCTGGCGGACTATGTCGCCAAGAACGGGACGAACCCCACGACCTTTGGCGACATCCTCTGGGCCGTGCTCAATAGCAGTGAGTTCACGATGGTTCGCTAATGTCCTGAGTCGCCCAGCGTTGCCCACCCCCTGGCTATGGGTGTGGGTTTTACAAATACCTTCCTGAAACCTACCCCACCTTTGCGGAGCTTGAAATGCTATCTTCCACGCTGGTCGAGAACAGCCGCCGCGACTTCCTGAAGCTTGCCGCGGCAGGCGTAGGCACCACGTCGCTATCGGGCTGGATGCCGATCCTCGCGAACACCGCCGCCTCGGCGTCCGTGCAGGCCAAGCGAAAGCCCAAGAACGTCATCCTGCTTTACATGGACGGCGGACCAAGCCACAAGGACACCTGGGACCTGAAGCCCGGCACCAAGGACGCGGGCGAGTTCAAGGAAATCCAGACGGCGGCCCCTGGCATCAAGGTCAGCGAGCACCTGCCGAAGCTCGCCGCCCTGATGAACGATGGCGTCATCGTTCGTGGCATGTCCACCCCGGAAGGCGCCCATGCCCGGGCCAAGTACAACATGCACACCGGCTACCGCGAAGGCCAGGGCGGGCTGACGTATCCGAGCCTCGGCTCGATCGTCGCTTGCGAGCTGGGTAAGTCCGACGCGGCGATGCCGAACTTTGTTTCCATCGGCGCTCGCAGCTACGGTTCTGGCTTCCTCGGGCCGAAGTATCAACCGCTGCTCGTCACCGACCCGACTCGAGGCGTCGAAGACATCAGTGCCACGGTGAGCGCGGGCCAGCTCGATAACCGTCTCGGCTTGCTTGGCGAGATGGAAAAGGCTTTCCAGGGCGAATACAAGGCCGGTGTGATTAACGACCACAAGACGACCTACGAACGGGCCGTCAAGCTGATGCACTCGAAGGAAGCCAAGGCCTTCGATATCAGCCTCGAACCGACTTCCTCGGCGTCCAAGTACGGCACCGGCCGCTTCGGGGAAGGCTGCCTCATGGCACGCCGCCTGATCGAAGTGGGAGTGCCCTTCGTGGAAGTGGTGCTCGGCGGTTGGGACACGCATCAGGACAACTGGACCCGAGTGAAAGCGAACTCGCAGCAGGTCGACGCTGCGGAGAGCGCCCTGATCACGGACCTGAAGGAGCGCGGCCTGCTCGACAACACCCTGATCGTGTGGATGGGCGACTTCGGCCGCACACCGCACATCAACACCCGCAGCGCCAAGCCGGGGCGAGATCATTATCCCAAGGCCTGGTCCGCCACCATGTGGGGCGGCGGCATCAAGGGCGGCCGGGTGATCGGTAAAACGGATAGCGAAGGTGCCACGGTCCTCGAAGGCAAGACCAACGCCATGGACTTCCTCGCCACCGTATGCGATGTGATCGGCATCGACCACACGAAGCAGAACGAAGCCGCCAGCGGCCGACCGATCCGCATCGTTGACAAGCCCCAACCTTTCAGCAAGCAGATCATCTGAGCGTGAGTGACGGAATCGATCGTTGGGTCCGCCTGGATCAACAGGCGGACCTTTTCGCTTCCCGGCCCTTCGTTACAAACGTGATTCTTCCGCCGACTGGCAAAGACTCTCCAATCGGAACGTTCGGATGCTTGGGGCCTCGCGGACGACTCCCTCATCACCCCCACCTCGACATCCAGAACGATCGCGTGGCCTGTAGGCCATGAGGCGATGAGGATCTGCGGGGTTCGACCATTTCCTTTCGCTCCTGACGTAATCATGCCGTATAATGGGACTGAACCCATCGATTACCGCCAGGCCAGTTTACGGTCGGAGAGTAGGGCGTGAAGAAGGCGATCATCAGCGACATCCACGGCAACCTGGAAGCTCTTCAGGCCGTGCTGGCCGACATCAAGTCCCAGCAAATCTCCGAGATTTACTGCCTTGGCGATGTCGTCGGCTACGGGCCCAATCCCCGCGAGTGCATCGATCTCGTGATGGACTGCAAACTCGTGCTGCTGGGTAATCACGATCAGGGAGCGATGTTCGACCCGGATGGGTTCAACCCGTCTGCTGAGCGAGCGATTTTCTGGACTCGCACACAGCTGGAAACGACTGGCGAAACCCGGGCCGCCCGTGAGCGCCGCTGGGAGTTCCTGGCTGAGCGGCCCCGCAGCCATCGTGAGAATGGCCACCTTTACGTACACGGCTCCGCTCGTAACCCTCTCAATGAATATGTCTTCCCCGAGGACATTTACAACCAACGGAAGATGGAGCGGATCTTCGCTCTCGTCGAGAAGTATTGTTTCCAGGGCCACACCCACGTGCCTGGCGTGTTCACCGAGAATTACCAGTTCGTGAGCCCCGAGGAAACCGAGTACGCTTACAAGCTCGATGGTCGGAAGATCCTGTGCAACGTTGGCTCGGTGGGCCAACCTCGCGACGGCAACTGGCGAGCCTGCTACGTGATGATCGAGAACGAGACGATCCACTTCCGCCGGGTGGAGTACGATGTCGAAACGACGGTGAAGAAGATCTACGACGTGCCCGACCTGGAGAACTTCCTGGGCGACCGCCTCCGCGAAGGGCGATAGCCGCCAACCTGATTGGTCGACTCAACTGAAACACGAATGTCCCTTCTGACCCAAACCATTGCCGCAAGCCCGACTCCTTTGCTGCTTACAGCCGAGGAGTTTGCTGAACAACCGGACGATGGTCGGTTCCTGGAACCGGTCCGTGGCAGGATCCTCGAAAAGGAACGCCCAAAGCCCGCTCACGGCTATTACTGCGCAAACATCAGTGGCATCCTGAGAGACTTCGTTCGCGCTCACGACCTCGGCCGTATCGTTGGCAACGACAGCGGCGTTGTCACCGAGCGTGGACCGGATACCGTTCGCGGACCGGGTGTGGCTTTCTATAGTTATTAAGTCGTTCCGAAAGGTCCGCTGCCCGACACCTATTGGCCGGCCCCCGAACTCCTGTTTGCAGTCAATTCTCCCAACGACCACTGGGTAGAAGTGATTGCGAAAGAGGCCGAGTATCTCGAAGCCGGAGTCAAGGTCGTTGGCGTTCTTGATCCCGATTCGCAAACACTTCACTTGTATCGGCCCGGTGCGAAACCTGACCGCTTGGAAATTGATCAGGAGCTTGAACTCTCCGATCTGCTACCAGGCTTTCGCGTCCCGGTTCGACAACTCTTTGAATGAAATCGGCCGTCTCTCTGCCGCACGACGGTAATGCATCCGCTTTCTCGACGAATCACTAGAACAGCAGGGTGTCCCGAATCGACCCCACGCGGAATCTCATGCGCTCGAACTACCTGAACTACGTGCTCTTCGCCGTCTGCAGCGCCGCGACGCTCGGTCTGTATTTTTACGCGGAGAAGCACTGGCTGCCGAAGCCCGAAATCAAGCTGACGGAACCGGCCGTGGCAGCCAACGGCCTGGCTGCCGTCGTCGGTGTTGCCGGCGGAGAAGCGAAGCCGGAACCCAAGCCCAAGGTCGAAGCCCCGCCTCCGATCGCGGAAGCCCCGCCCGCTTCGATCGATCCGCCCACGCTCGTCGAACTTGGCGGCCAAGGCTTCTTCAATCGCGCTCTTCTCTCCACTCGCGGCGGCGGCGTTCAACAGGTGATCCTGCCCGAGTTCTACGAGGCCACAAGGCTCGGGACCGACGCTCGCGGCGCCAACGGGGTGCCGCTGCCGCTGGCCTTGATCCCGGGCAACGTTCGTTTTCGGCCGATCTATCTCCGAGACGAATCTCCTTACCCCGATCTTCGCCCCGGCAAGCTCACCCGTGTTGAGGACCTCGCTGAGCCCTCGTACACCATGTTCCAATACGCCGGCAGCGATGCGGAAGATCACTGGCCGCTTGCGGATCTTGGCGAGCGCGAATGGAAGATCATCGCCGAGAATCGTCCCACGGAAGGGCCGCACTTGGTCACCTTTGAAACCACCCTCGCCGATCCGTATTTCCTGACGATTCGCAAGACCTTCTCGCTTTCGCCGAAGGACTACCACATCGCGATGAAGGTCGAGATTCGTCGCGAGTCGGTGCCCGGGGCCGCGAAGGGCAAGGGAATCTTCCGCTATCAACTCGCCGGGCCGCACGGCCTGCCCATCGAGGGTGAGTGGTATACGCCGACCTTCCGCAATGCTCTGATCGGCTGGCGCGACAACGGCGGCGCGATTCGTCGGAGTTTCGAGGACTCCTCGACCATCTCCACGAAGCGTGGCGGCGACTCCTTCACCAACAGTGGTCGAGCGTTTCTCTACGCAGCGATCGCGACGCAGTACTTTGCCTCGGCCCTCACCATCGACGATACCGTGCCGCAGGAGGAATCTCGCAAGTGGTGGGCTTATGTGCGTGCCACGACCGAGGCCCCGACGCCACAGCAGATCAAGGACGCGGTGGCGCTGGCGGAGAAGTTCCCCGCGGACTTCGATCTCCGCCGCCGAGCCGACGAATTCAAGCTCGCCTCGGTGCGGAAACAGCCGCAGTTCGACGACATCACCGTGCGTGCAGTCGCCGAGCCGCTGGACCTGGCACCGGGCGAAATGGTCACTCACTCGTACCTGATCTACAACGGCCCCGCGAAGGTGAGCCAGCTGAAGCTGCTGTCGGGCGACCGATCGGTCGATAGCACCCTGGTCGATCGCTATCTCGACAACCTGGGTTTGAAAACGATCACCGATTACCAGTCGCCCAGCGCTCTGGGTCGATTCGCGAATGCGATCTACTGGACGGACATCGTCATCTTCTTCACCAACCTCATGCACAACCTGCTCGCGGGCATCCACTGGCTGTTCACAAAGGTCGGGCTGCATGTCGTGAGTTGGGGCCTGAGCATCATCGTGCTGACGATCATGGTCCGCCTGCTGCTGTTCGTTCCCAGCCGCAAGCAGACGCAGATGAACATGAAGATGGTGGAGGTGAACAACCGCCTTAAGCCGGAGTTTGAACGGTTGAAGGAGAAGTACAAGGATGACTTCAACACTTACAACCGCGAGAAGACGGCCCTGCTGCTCAAGAACGGAGCGAACCCGTTCGCGATGATGGGCGGCTGCGTGCTGATCTTCGCCCAGATGCCGGTGTTCATGGGCCTGTACTTCTGCTTGCAGGAGAGCATTTTCTTCCGGCTCGAACCGTTCCTGTGGATTCAGAATCTGGCCGCTCCGGACATGACGCTGTGGTGGTCCGAGAAGATCCCCATCCTCAGCACGCCGGACTCGCTGGGCGGCTTCCTTTACCTGGGTCCGTTCCTTAACATCCTGCCGTTGATCGCGGTGGGGCTGATGATGTGGCAGCAGTCGAAGATGATGCCGCCGGCGACGGACGAGATGGCCCAGCAGCAGCGAATGATGATGAAGATCATGCTCGGCATGATGGCGTTATTCTTCTACAAGGTGGCTGCGGGTCTCTGCATCTACTTCATCGCCACGACCGTTTGGGGCATCATCGAACGGCAACTGATCCCGAAGCCCAAGGTGAACCTCGGCGAGGTGGGCCCGAACGGGACATCCGCTCCGCCGGAACCGCCCAAGCCGAAGGGGTGGATCGGTCGCAAACGTGAGGAGATCCAGAAGAAGCTCGAAGATTTGCAGAAGCAGGCCGAGGCGCAGTCGTCGCGGCAGGCTCGCAACACCAACCGCGAGGGCCCTCGCCGCGACACCGACCGTAAGAAGAAGCGACGGAAGTAACACCAAGGGCGTGGACGTCAGGCAAGTGTTCGAGAGCCAACGGAATCGGCCATCACCTTGGAGACCAGGGCGATGGCCGATTCCCTTTTGACCAGGGCGATTTCCGCTACTTGCTCGAAGCCTTGACGCGATTCAGTTGGGCTTCCACGATAGCGGCTTCCTTCAACTTGTTGTTCTCCTTGAAGTAAGCCACCGCTTGCTGGTTCATCTTCACCCAGTATTCGCTCACCGTGTCCCCGCGCGTCGGTGGAACCCGCGGCAGTAGCTCCTGGTAGAACTTCACAAGCTGATCCGTGCCGGCCTTGTACTCCTTCGAGACCTCTTCCAGCTTCTTCATCATCTTGGGCACGTACCGCCCTTCCGAGGGGAACTTGCGGACGGTCACCATCAAACCCGTCGCGGCCTTCTGGTGGTCCTTCGCTTCCACCTGATACTCCACCAGCTTGATCCGTGCTTCGCAGGCAAGATCGGGCCGGCCGAGTTGCTCGTACGACGCCACCACGCGTTCGTAGAGGCGGGCTCGCGTGTACTTGTCCTTCTGCGGCGTCATGAGGTCATCAATCACCTGCCAGGAGAAGTCCGGGAACCGGGCGAACGTGATGAGCGCCTTCTCCGCCAGTCGGTTGCCTTCGCCGGAGTCGGTCTGCCGCCCATCCTTGAACATCGCGGCGAGTTCGAGCCAGGCGCCATCGCTCATCGGATACATGGAGAGCACACGCTGAAGATAGAGCAATTGGAGCCTGGGCGAGAGGTTCATCTTCTCGCGGACGAGGGGATACATTCGCATGAGCAGATCGGCCTGGCGGCTGGCCGCGGGGGCGCCGCCGATCGCGGTGAGTTGGCGTTCGAGATCGCGATCGGTTTTCTCCTTGCCGCTCTTCGGATCTTGCAGCGTGCCCACGTAGTATTGATCAATGTTGTATCGGCCGAAGGATTCCAGGCTGAAGGTAACGGTGTCCTTGCTCACGCTCTTGATCTCGGTCCACATGACCCAGGCGTGCAGCGCGCCGGAGTTCGCCTCGCCGCGGACATACTCGGCGGGAACCATCAGCGACTTGGCAACTCGAGCCGCGAAATCCGCCTGCATCGCACAGACGCCGCCGTGCTTCTTGATGCTCTCGAGCGTGTAAGGATGGCCGTTGAGCTTGCACTTCGCACTCTGCGTGCGAAGCATCTCCATGTCGTAAACGATGTCCTTATAAATGGTGCCGATCCCCGGCCGCCGCTTGAGGTAGTTACCCACGGCCCAGTCGCGTTCGTCGTCCGGCGTTCGGTTGTTGACGACATGCACGAGGAACTCCCACGGAAGTTGCTCGTGCGGCCCCTTCAACTTGGCGAGGTGCGAGAGAAAGTAATCGTAGTTCTCCTTCGCCCCCACTTTCATGACGCCCTCGGGCAGCGTGCTCTTCGTGCGAATCTGATGGCCGCGGTAGTCGTAAGACGCTCGCGGATCGTCCCAGGTCACTGCGATGGCGATCGCGAGGTTTGGGTGCAACTTCACCTGCTCCGCACCATTGCTCCACAGGTCGCGAAACACTCCCATCGCCTTCGCGATATTGTCGCTGTCCGGGTCGATCGCGGAGAGGAGTGTTTCCTTGATCTCGATGTTCTCGGCGAGCCACTTCATCAGCGACTCGTACGAATCGCCGAGGCCGGCCTTGATCTCCGCACCGTATTTCGACTCGAAATACTTCACGTAGGCCTTGCGAACGGCCTTGTCCCCTTTGGTGAAGGGCAATTCCGCGAGGCCGCTTGGGTGCGCGAGGAGGTCGACGAGAATCTGGACCGGTTCGCCAGAACTCGTGGCGTCAGCCGCGATCGCTCGCGAGTTCATGGACAGCGCCGCAACCGCGATGAAGAGAGGGGCGAAACGCATGGTAAGGATCTCGGAGATGGGAAAAATGAGGCGCCCTATCGTGGCGTACTATTGATTAGTTTGCATGAGAGCGTGCGGCCTGTCAACCGTCGAAACTCGCTCTCGGACCTGTCACTGTCCAAGAAGTGCCCGATGTGGACTTGTTCGCGAGACGAATCTGTCCAAAGTCCGTTTAAACCGACTGGGTCGTTTGGCAGTTTTTGCGAACAGGAGATTTTCCCTGGCGTCGGCAACCTGGGCTGATTAGTGTCAAGGACACCCTGCTGCCATCTGGCCCGAGATTGCCATGCACCGTCGACATGCCTTCACCCTCATTGAATTGCTGGTCGTCATCGCGATTATCGCGATCCTGATTGGGCTCCTTCTGCCCGCAGTTCAGCAGGTTCGCGAGGCGGCTTCCCGGACGAAATGCCTGAACAACATGAAGCAGATCGGCCTGGCGTTGCACGGGTTCCACGATGCCAACGGCGTCTATCCCGCATCGGGTTGGACCACGGCCGGCCCTGGTAACCCCGCCGGGAAGTACGTTGGTTGGCGGCCCTTGATTTTACCCCATCTCGAGCAGTTGGGACTCATGCAACTCTACAATTTCAACTCGAACTGGTGGGAGGGAACAAACCCCACCGCCGCCGCAGTGCCGGTGCGAGTTTTCCTGTGCCCCAGTGTGCAGGGCCATATGGAGGTGACTTCCGCGATCGCAAAGTCGCCCCGCCCCGCCATGACATTCGCCAACCCAATTGCGCCGACGGACTACGAGGCGATCATGGGCGTGCAACAAGGCTCGATCAATCCGCATCTCGCGAGCCCGATCTACGACGCGAACAACCGATTCGCCATCATGCATCGCAACTCCACGGTGAAGATGACGGACATCCTCGACGGAGCTTCCAACACCCTTATGGTGGTCGAATGCGGCGGCCGCCCGCTGGTCTATCAGGGGCGAACGCCGATCACGAGCGCCTCGAATGACCAGGGGATCGGCTGGGTGGATAGCGAAGGACCGTTTAGCCTGGATGGTGCAATGCCGGATGGGTCCGCAGAGGGTTGCGGCGCGAGTTGTTCAAAAGGGATGAACGCCCGGAACAACAACGAGCCTTACAGCTTTCACCGTCGCGGCGCGAACTTCCTCTTCGGCGACGGCAGCGTCCGCTTCCTCACGGACTCGCTTCGGCTGGAAACACTCGCGGCCCTGAGCACACGAGCCGCGGGCGAAGTCACGACGGAAGCGTACTGAGTGTTGGCCCGATCGATTCAGCGTTTGAAATCGAGAGGGGTGCTCCCCTCAGGGGCCTGTGATGTTTCTCCGATGGGCACCTCATCGAGGGGAATCTCCTCTTCGTCCTCGTCCTCGGCCGACATGGTCGCGGGAGTTTCCGAGACCTCTTCCAGCTCCGGCAGTTCCAGTTCGGGTTCTTCTTCCACAACCGCCAGCGGCACCAGCCCGGCGTTCACGCGCTCGGCCCAGCCGCGAATCAGTTCCTCGGGCAGGCCGTTGGCTCGCTCCACGATCAACGTGGCGGCCCGGCCCTTCTCCGTCTGAGCCGTCACGGCAAGTCGACCGTTGGCTTCGTAGTGGAACATGACGGTAATTTCGTGCCCGGCTTCCGTTCCGGCGGGAAGCTTGTCGACAACGCACTGGCCGACGGGTGTCGAGCCATTGCCGCTATCGTCGCCTCCTTCCACCACGCGGATCGCTCCGGACTTTCGCTTCATCGGGGGCGTGCGGAACTTCGTCGCGGCCTCTGCGGGTAGCGGGGTGTTCCGCTTGATCATCACGAATCGACGAGGCATGCCGGTCGAACGTTCCGTGCCCATCACGCCCAGGTCGTGGGCGTTCACATTCGTCACCTGCAGGCTGTTATTGCCAAACTTCCCGGCCAGGGCGTTCGCGTAGATCGCAGCACCGTGAGCCACCGCTTCGTCCGGAGCCAGCGACCGATCGGGGGGGCGGCCTGTCTCCTCTTCAAGCATCGCGGCGACCATCGGCATGCGGGTGGAACCACCGACCAGCAGCACCCTTGTGATGTCCGCGTATTTCAGCCCCGCGTCCTTGACGAGCCGGCGGACCGTCAGGCGAGTTCGCTCGAGCAAGTCGCCGGACATCTCTTCAAACTGGGCACGCGAGATGGGCACACGCATGCGGATCGCGTCCCAGCTCAGAGCCACGTGAGCGGAGGTTCGTGCGCTGAGGGCTCGCTTCGCGGCTTCCACATCCGAGCGAAGTCGTTCGAGGGTGGAGGGATCGTGGCGGGGGTCCGCCTGGTGTTCGCGAACGCAGGCTGCGGAGACGAAGTCGATAATACGTCCATCCCAGTCGATGCCGCCGAGCGCGACGTCGCCGGCCGTGGCGATCACAGTGAAGCGATTGCGTTCGATCCGCATCGCGGTGACGTCAAAGGTACCGCCGCCGAGATCGTACACGAGAACGGTTTCCGGAGTCGGGCTCGCGGCGATCGGGTTCACGAATCCCGCCTGCACGCCGAAGGCGATGGCCGCTGCCGTCGGTTCGTTGATGATGTCGATCACGTTCCAGCCGGCGATGCGGCCAGCGTCCTGAGTCGCCTTGCGCCGGGGTTCGTTGAAGTACGCGGGCACCGTCACCACGGCCCGTTCGAGCGTGCCAAGCTTCTGTTCCGCGTCGAGCTTCAACTTCCGCAGGATCACGGCTTGAAGCACTTCAGGCTGCCAGTTTTCGCCTCGAACGGGTTGAGGATACTGGGCTTGGCCCATGAAGCGTTTCGGATGCCGGGCCACGCGCTCGGGCTCGAACTCCGCGGCACGAACCGCTTCCTTGCCAACAACCGCCCCTGCGTTATCGAGGAAAATCACGCTCGGCGTCGTCACGTCCCCTTCGGCATTGAGCACGGAGGTCGGCCGACCCTGGGCATCGAGATGCGCGACGACGGAATAAGTCGTGCCAAGATCGATTCCAACCACTGCGGAGGAAGGAGAAACGGACACGGGCAGGCTCCTTACTTTTTGGCCGGTTGCGACAGCGGAGCGGCGGGACCTGGGGAAGGCCCCGTTCCTTTTAGTTGTGTGATCTTGAAGGATTTGAAGGTCACCTTCTCTCCCGTAACAGAAGGGTTCTCGGTGCTATTGTTCCCGGTCGTCAGGATGGGAGGGATCATGTAGATCTTGTGGGGGCCCAGGCTCATTTCAACCGAGCGATGGTCCGAGATCACTCGAATTTTCAATGGCTTATTCAGTTCCTCCGGGAACGGTTTATCCATCATCTTTACGGAATTCACCTTGAGTTCCGTGTCCGTCAACTCGTACTTGGTTCCACGAATATCGATCTTGGCTTGAGCTTTTTTATCCTCTCGAACCAACTCAAACTCCATGGAGAAGAGCTTACTGGCGGCGATGGGGTTCGCGTTCTTCGGTATGCCAGGGTTCTGGGCGGCCAGAAGTTTGAGATCCTCGACCTGACTCACAGGCTCACCCGAGTAAAGCTTGCTGAATTCCGGGAGCAGTTCGCGTCGAAACTCTGGCTTCATCATCTGGTTTTGGGCCAAAACGAGTTCCAAAGGTAGCGTCATTTGGGGAAAGCTTGGGGCCGTCGTGTCCACGATCGTCACCACGGCACTGCGTGAACGGTCCGCCATCTGGAACACACGTGGAGACTTGATTTTGTCTCCAAGTTGCAGGGTTTCTTTATTGGGGAATGTGAGCGACTTTCCATCGAACACGACCTCGCGAATGGAGGCTTTCTCGTTTGTGAGGAACAGCTTGGCCTGCTTGCTTTGGTCGGGCTTCGTCGATGGGAGCGAGAAAAGGTCGACCATCTCCTCGGCATCTGCAAGCGACAAAGCGGGATGGGCCTTCCACTCCTTAAGATCCGCAGAGGAATAGACCACAACTTGAGCGACCTTCGCCACGGGATCTTTCGACTTGGGGTTCGCGGGCCTGGAAAGCGCCAGCAGCCAGCTCTTCGTTTCGGGATCGTGCATCACACGATAGCGCACAGGTTTATCGGTCAGGTTGGGAAGGAGGATGGGATCCTTTTCAACCGTCCACTTTTTGCCGTCGAGGCTTGTCGCCAGCTTCAACTCGAATTTCGACTTCGCACCCGTGTCGGTTTGGAGTACGGCACAGAGAGTGGGAGCGCCTTCCTTTGTCTTATCCAGGAAAACGCAACCCGGAACGATCGACCCCTTGGGTGTAAACTCGATCTTCTCCTCGACCCAGTGGAAGAGATCATCGCTCACCGCGAGACCCCAAGAGCGTACTTTCGTTTTGTCGTCGGGGTGCGCCACGTAGAACAGGTGATACTTATCCTTGAAGTACACCAGGTCGCAGATCGCCTCCAGGATTTTGCCCTTGGGGGTGAAGTGAAACGCCGGCATCGGCAGGTTCTTCAAAGCGTTAGCTATCGCCTCCGCCTCCGCCTTCTTGGCGGCCTGAGCTTTCTTCGCCGCCTCCTTCTTATCCCGGTCCTCTTTCTCGTTATCCCTCTTCTGTTGTGCCAGCCTTCGATCCTCTACTATCTCTTCTGTCGTCTTTTTCTTGGGCTCGGTTGGCTTGGTGGCCTGTTGAGTTTGTGCCTCCGAGGTGTTGGCGGAAACTTTGGCCTCCTCGGACTTGCCGCTCATCAGGAAAGCGGAGAGGCCGCCGATCAGTGCCACGACTCCGACGCCACCGAGGATCCACAACCGCTTTCGTTTCCGCGGCTGCGGCCCTTCAGTGTTTTCCACATCCAGGGAGAGCGGCTTCTCGCGATCGAGGCGTACCGACGTTCGTTTCTTTTCGTCCTGCGGCGGCACGGGCACTTCGAGATCCAGGTCCGCAAACATGGACGCATTCTCATCGATCGTTGGCTGGGCCGACGTCTCGGGGAAAACCACTACCGTGGGCAGGGGCGCCTGCTCCGCACGTAGCTTGCTGTCGTACTCCAGCTTCGATTTTGGGTTCAGCAGGCAGCGACGCGCCGCAGAGACCTGATTGAGCAACGTCTGAGAGTGGGAGCCATGCTCACCGCCCGCCAGATCCTGGAGATACACCATTCGCTGATTGGCCGCGGCGTCGATGACATCGCGGTCCGATTCAAACGGCTCGAGACCCAGCAGCCGATAATGCGACGGCGGTTGCTGGGAGGGAGGAATTCCCAACCACTTATGGTAAGGATCGAAGGCAACAGACATGGGCTGGAAACCTGACGGCGAATCCAAGGACAGTGACACTTCGTCATAGTATCGCATGAAGAGTGAAAGAGGTGAAGAAGTTTTCCGCGCGAGATTCAAAATCCTTCGACCGCCACCCGCCCCGCACGCCGACTTCGCGTCTCCGTCAATACCTCGCCATGCCCGGGTCCACTTTGTCCGCCCACGCCAGGATGCCGCCCGTGAGATTCAGCAGTTTCGAGTAGCCTTGCGTCTTCAGGAACTCGATCGCCTTGGCGGAGCGTCCACCCATCTTGCAGTGCACGATCACCTCTTGATCCTTCGGCACCTCGGCAAGCCGGGCCGGCAGCTCAGGCAGCGGCACCAGCGTCGGCCCCGGAATGCGGCAGATCTGGTACTCGTTCGGGTTCCGCACGTCGAGCACGAAGAGGTTCTCGCCGGCGTCGATCCGCTTCTTCAACTGCTCCGCCGCGATCTCTCCGCCAGCGGAGGCCGTCGGTGTCGAGCCGCCGCGGACGCTGCAAAATTGTTCGTAGTCGATGAGGCCCTTCACCGTGGGGTGCGGAGCGCCAATCGGCCACTTCGGGTTGCGGCGGATCTTGAAGGTGCGGAAGGTCATGTTCAGGGCATCGTAGTGCAGCAGTCGGCCGATGAGCGGTTCGCCGACGCCGAGGATCAGCTTGATCGCCTCGGTCGCCTGGATGCAGCCGATGACACCCGGCAGGATTCCAAGCACGCCGCCCTCGGCACAGCTCGGCACCTCGCCCGGCGGCGGCGGCTCCGGATACAGGCAGCGATAGCTCGGCCCGAGTGCCGGGTGGAACACCGTCGCCTGCCCATCGAACCGCAGGATGCTGCCGTAGACGTTCGGCTTGTTCAGCAGCACGCAGGCATCATCCACGAGGTACCGCGTCGGGAAGTTATCGGTGCCATCGACGACAATGTCGTAGTGCTTCACGATGTCCAGAGCGTTCCTGGAAGTAAAGCGTTCCTCCCAGAGTTCGACCTTGATCTCCGGGTTGATCTCCGCGATGCGGTCGTTGGCCGACTGGCACTTCGACCGGCCGATGTCCGGCGTGCCGTGGATGATCTGACGTTGCAGATTGGAGGCATCGACGATGTCGAAGTCCACCAGTCCGAGAGTGCCGACCCCCGCGGCTGCGAGGTACATGGCGACAGGAGCGCCGAGCCCGCCGGTGCCGATGATGAGCACCTTCGCCGCCTTCAGGCGCCGCTGGCCGTCGAGGCCCACCTCGGGCATGATGACGTGCCGTGAGTAACGAGCCATCTCGGCAGCGGAGAACTCGATCTCGGACACACGGCCAGGAAGAAGATCGGGGAGGATCATGAAGAGGCTCCTGATGGGGTCATGCTGGCCAGGTTGTTCTTGCGACTCGGCAGTCATTCTATGTCACGTCTTACGCGATGGGTTCGGGCGGACTGCGCGGAATCAATTGTTGGCCAGCGTTGGAGAAGCGCTGATCTCGGCATCGATGCGAGCCGCAACGCCCCAGGAATCGGGATCGCGGGTCAAGGTGCTGATCCCCACATGGAAGGGAGTGATTCGATGTAGTTGGTTGGTAGTCCCGACGGTTCTCAGTCGGGACTACCCGTCCCAACGAGACACCACGAGCAAGGACATCGACGTCCTCGATCCCCTGATTGGCCCGTCCGTCTTCGTAAGCCGTCATCTCGTCGTGGCCATGCCGGGGGCGTTCGCGAAGCGGAACTCGTACCAGTTACTGAACCAGCGCCGAGCCTGCTGCACACGGACATCCGACCAAGGCACGAACAGTGGCGGATGGCCTGGCCGGAACGGCAGTATCACGGCGAGGTAAAGACCGTCCTCGTTCGTGCCGATCGTGACACAGCCGCCCATGTTCGCGGTACCGATCTGGAGGGAGCGGAAACGGCGACGCTTGCCTTCGAAGCGCGTGGTCGCCGCATAACGGGCAGCCAGCGACCACCAGCCGGAGAAGTATGCGATGAAGTTGAGGAGGACGGTCCAGAAGAGAATAAACGCAAGGGCGATGAGAACCACCGTGAGCGACGGAGCCACGAGTTACACCGACCCGAAGGCGACCGAGCAATTGTGGCCGCCGAAGCCGAAGCTGTTGGAGAGAATTCGCTTGACGCGGACCTCGCGAGCCGTGTTCGGCACGTAATCGAGATCGCACTCGGGATCGGGATGTTGAAGGTTGATCGTGGGGTGGACGAAGCCGTGCTTCAGCGACAGGGCACAGGCGATCGCCTCGACGCCGCCACTGGCTCCGAGCAGGTGGCCGACCATGCTCTTGGTGCTGGAGATCATCAACTTCTTGGCGTGGTCTCCGAAGACCTTCTTGACGGCCTTCGTCTCGGCGATGTCGCCCAGGCCGGTGCTGGTGCCGTGGGCGTTGATGTACTGCACTTCCTCGAAATTCCAGCCGGCATCACGGACGGCCTGCCTCATGGCCTCGGCGGCGCCGATGCCGTCCTCGTGCGGGGCGGTGATGTGGTAAGCATCCGCCGTGTTGCCGATGCCTGCAATCTCGGCGTAGATCTTGGCGCCGCGGGCCTTGGCTCGTTCGTACTCTTCGAGCACGAGGATGCCAGCGCCTTCGCCCATCACGAAGCCATCGCGGTCCTTGTCGAACGGTCGGCTGGCGTGGGCGGGGTCGTCGTTACGTTCCGAAAGCGCCCGGCAGGCGATAAAGCCGCCAAGGCCGAGGGGCGTGATCGCCGCTTCCGTGCCGCCGCTGACCATGACATCCGCCAGACCATGGCGGATGGCGTGCATGGCATCGCCGAGGGCATGGGCCGCGGAGGAGCAGGCGGTGCTGACGGTGGTGTTCGGGCCGCGAAGGCCCCACTTGATCGAGATATTCCCGGAGGCGGAATTCGCGATCATCTTCGAGATGAGGAACGGATTGAGCCGGCCCGGCCCTCGTTCGGAGTAAGTCTTGTGACCTTCCTCGAACGAGTCCATGCCGCCGATGCCGCTGCCCAGGATGCAGCCGCAACGGAAAGCGTCTTCCTTGGCGAAATCGAGGCCGCAGTCCTGAATCGCTTCCGCGGCCGCGACCACCGCGAACTGCGTGAAGCGATCGAGCCGACGCACCGACTTGGCGTCGACAACCGGATCAGGGTTGAAGTTCTTGACTTCGCCGCCGAAGTGCACTTTGAAGACGGCGGTATCGAAGAGAGTGATGGGCGCGATGCCGTTCTTACCCGCGAGGAGGCCTCGCCAGTATTCCGGCACGTTCAGGGCAATCGGATTGACCGTGCCCAACCCAGTGATGACGACTCTGCGTCGGCTCATGGAAGCGGTTACTGCTGCTTGTTCTTGATGGCGATCTCGATGAAGTCGATCGCTTCGCCTACGGTTTTGATCTTCTCGGCCTGATCATCGGGGATCTGAATGTCGAACTCTTCCTCGAGCTCCATGATCAGTTCGACGATGTCGAGCGAATCGGCTCCGATGTCTTCGATGAAGTTCGTGGCGCGAGTGGTCTGGTCTTTGTTGTAAGCCAGGTGCTCGCAGACGATTTCGATCACGCGTTGCTCGACAGACACGCTAAACCCTCCCGGGCAGTGGAATTTCCACAAGGGACGCCGGATTCAGTCGGACCCGAACCCTGGCGGAGAAATCATTTCTACACAATCACAGCCCCCGAGACGGATCCATTTCGCGGGGCAGGTGTTCAATTCACTGTCTCTTCGCAGAGAGGATACTGAGGCCGGGCGAAAAAGAAAAGATCGACACCCCTCTCTCGTGAAGATCCCAACGCAAATTGATGCCTTTCCACGTCTTTCTATCAGCTCGCCGGGCGAATTATGGCACCTCAGGCGGAGATGTTGCGGAAATCGACCTTGCGATTCACACGCTTCATCAATCCCGCGAGCACCCGGCCTGGGCCGATCTCGTAATATCGCTGCATTCCCGCTGCCTCGAGATTTCGCAATGTCTCCTCCCAGCGGACCGGCGACACGACCTGGCGAATCAGCAGCGAGCGAATCTCGGCGGGATCCGTGTGGGGCTGTGCGTCAACGTTGGACCAAACAGGGATCGCGGGCGGCTTCAGTTCGATCGTCTCGAGCATGGCGGCAAGTGGGGCGACTGCGGGTTGCATGAACTGCGTGTGAAAGGCCCCGGCCACCGCCAGCTTCGCGGTGCGGATCCCGCCTCGCTCCGCCGCGATTTGCTCGACCTTCTCGATGGCGGCCTTCGCTCCGGAGATGACGATGTTGCCCGGGCAGAGATAGTTCGCAATCTCGAGCGACCCTGCATCACGCCCCTCCGCCACGAGCGACTCGACATCGGGAATGTCCAGGCCGATGATGCTGAGCATGCTCGAAGGGGCCGCATCCGCCGCGGCCTGCATCGCGTTGCCGCGAGCCTGAACAAGCTTCACCCCATCGCGAAAGGAGATCGCCCCTGCGAAGACGAGAGCCGTGTATTCGCCGAGCGACAGGCCTGCGGCGGCCACGCCCTGTTCGAGGGCCGCGGGTTCGGTCACCTTCAGTTGCTCGAGCGCCGCCAGGCTTGCGACAAAGATCGCGGGCTGGCTGTGATTGGTGGAGTTCAGCGTCTCGGCCGGCCCGTGTACGCACAGCGAAAGAAGATCGTATCCAAAAGCCTCGGCCGCCTGATCGAAGAGGTTCTTCGCCGCGGGAAGCGTCTCGCAAAGGGTCTTCGCCATTCCAACGGCCTGGGCGCCTTGGCCGGGAAAAAGAAAGGCCGTCTGAGGCATGGAGTCATCCTTGATCGAGACTTGAAAGATTCCAGCGCCGCCGTGGTTCGCTCACTCATCCGCCGTGGCAGGCAGCCGTTGCAGTTCCTCCACGATCCGATCGTTGAGCCTCACTCGCACATCCTTGGCCGCCACACCCAGGGCGTTGGCGATCGCGCGATCTTTCGAGGAGCCATGGCAGATGATGCAGACGCCATCCACACCCAGCAGAGAGGCGCCGCCGAACGAACTGTAGTGGAACCGGCCCAGCATTCCCTTGACCGCGGCCATCGCCTTATCTTTCTCGACATCCAGAACGCCCAGCACATCCTGTTGAACGACGTTCATCACGAACTCGAAGACGCCTTCGGACAGTTTGAGCACCACGTTGCCCGTGAAGCCATCCGTCACCACCACATCGACGGTGCCGCGGTGAATATCCCGGCCTTCGATATTACCAACGAAGCGATCTTTGAAAGGGCTATTTCGGAAGAGGTCGTAGGTCTGCTGAACGAGTTCATGGCCCTTGCCCTCTTCTTCACCGACGTTCATCAAGCCGATCGTCGGCTTCTCCGCGCCGAGCATGTGCCGGGCGAAGACGGAGCCCATCACGCCATATTCCAGCAGGTGCCGTGGCTTCGGGAAGACGTTGGCGCCGACATCCAGAATGACGCAGCGGCCCTTGGCCGTGGGCATCACGGTGGCGATGCCGGGTCGCTGGACGCACTTGAGGAACCGACGAAGCTTCAGGCCCCCAGCGACGACTGCACCAGTGTTGCCAGCGCTCACGAAGCCATCGACGCTCTTGTCCGCCAGCAACTGCCAGCAGCGGGCGATTGAGCTATCTGGCTTCTTGCGAAGCGCATCGACGGGCTTTTCGTCCATGCCCACGGCTTGAGAGGCATGGAAGACCTCGACACGGTCGCTCGGAAAGGAACCGGCTTGCGTGAGAAGGGCCTCGACTGGCCCCCGATCGCCGACGAGCACGACGTGAAGATCCGGTGCAGCGATGAGGGCAAGAATTGCGCCGGCCACATTGGGGGCCGGGCCGAAATCGCCACCCATCGCGTCCAGCGCGATCCGCATAGAATCACTTCCCCTGGTCGGCCTCTTCCATCGCGATCACTTCCCGGCCCTGGTAGTTGCCGCAGTTCGGGCAGAGGCGGTGGGGGAGGACCGTTTCGTTGCACTTCGGGCAGAACTGGATCTGAACCGGGATCTTGTGGTGATGGCTCCGCCGGTTGCCCTGACGGGATTTCGAGGTTCGTCGCTTCGGTACGGCCATGGCTCGGCACTCACAACGTGGTCAGGTTCCTGTGAATAAGACTACTTTTCTAGGCCCAGAACCGACCACCGGCAAGGCGTACCCGGCGAACATCTCCAAAGCCGAGGAATTCCCGAGCAATCTCGTATACTCAACGCCTAACGGACACCACCCCTGCGATCTCTCGCCCGAATCTCACGAGGCCGCCGTCATGGATCATCTCTGGGCCCCCTGGCGACTCGCCTATGTCGCCGCCAACAAGGAGAAGCCAACCGCCTCAAACGCATGCTTTATCTGTCACGGACTGGCGGAAACCGAGGACCGCAACAACCTCATCGTCCACCGCACGGAAGTGTCGGTCGTGCTGCTGAACAAGTTCCCTTACAACAACGGCCATCTTCTCGTCTGCCCGCAAGCCCACAAGGCGACACTGGATGAGCTCACCGAGCCAGAATTACTCGACCAGCAGGTCACGATTCGTGAAATGTCGGCCCTTCTGACGAAACTGATCCATCCCGATGGCTTCAACATCGGACTTAACCTGGGTCGCGTCGCGGGGGCCGGCCACCCTGGCCACCTGCACTGGCATATTGTCCCGCGCTGGAATGGCGACACCAACTTCATGCCCGTGACTGGCGACACCCGCGTGATCGTGCAGTCGTTGGAGGCGCTGTATGACTTGCTGAAAGAAGCGATTAGCTGATAAGGCTCATGCCGTCGTCATCGGCATAGACGCCGTCCACGCCAGGAAGCTGCTCAAGCAGAGACGCCACCAAGGGCGTCGCCGTGAGAGTGACCATCGGAAGCCCATAGGCTTCCCCGAACCCCGCGACTTGGTCTTGAAGCCCTTTCTCGATCACAATCCTCTTGGCTTGGTCAAGGAAACGATAGGCCAGGTTTGTAGCAGCCGAGACGACGAAGCCTCGGCTTAACTTCTGATCCGCAGGCGGGGCCGCCGAGGTGAGGTTCACGACGTACTGTTTCATCCCCGCGGGGATGCCACTACTGCCGCTTCCTGGAAGCCTCGGGGCGGAATCGGAAGAATGAGGACGTCGCTTGCTCATGTTGCGACTCACGAGATTCAGCCGTACGAGGCTACCCCAGCTCCCGTTCGGGAAGAACTTCCCGTAACAGCTCCTCACCCCATGGTGCAGTCGACTCTCACTGGGGATGAATGGGAGCGCTGCGAGAACGAGGCTTACGTGCACGGGCCATGCGGATCTCCATAATTGATGTGAGAGAGATAGACCATGACATGTGGTCGTTCGATATGGTCGTATGTCACGCTCCTCATGTCAATCAGATTCGCTGTGGCTACACTAATTTTTCCCAGGTGGAACTAACCTTCTTGCTGGCCCCAGAAAAAGCGATCGTATTCCGTCATGGACTTTGAAACCGCCTTCCTCGCCCCGTACGCGATGCACTCGAGGGATAGCCGCGGGCGACGGCATGCTGAAGCTCCGCACCCGTTTCGCGGTCTTTACCAGCGGGATCGTGAACGCATCGTTCACTGCACGGCCTTTCGACGCATGACCGGGAAGACGCAGGTTCTCGTCGCCACCATCAACGATCACCACCGCACTCGCCTCACGCATACCCTCGAAGTCACGCAGGTCGCCCGCACGGTAGCCCGCCGACTGCGCCTGAACGAAGACCTCACGGAAGTGATCGCACTGGCCCACGATATCGGCCATCCGCCGTTCGGCCACACCGGCGAAGCCGCCCTCAACGAGTGCCTCGCCCAGCATGGCGGCTTCGATCACAATCTCTTCGGCCTTCGGCGCGTGGACGAACTCGAGGAACGCTACCCGGACTTCCCCGGGCTCAATCTCTCCTTCGAGGTTCGCGAAGCCTTCGTGCTCCACAGCAAACAAGCCGATGCCCCTGAAGCCCTGGAATTCCAGGGGAGCGGCCTGCCTTTGCTCGAAGCCCAGGTCGTCGATGTCGTCGATAGCATCGCCTACGATACCCACGACCTCGACGACGCTCTTGGCCTCGGCTTCATCACGGTCGAGGAGCTCCAGGCCGTCGAATTCTGGGGTCGAGCCACCGCGATTGTGTTGCAACGCCATCCCGGCCTTGCGGGGCTTGCCCTGCGAACCGCGGTCATTCGCGAACTCCTCGCCTGGCAGGTCACGGATCTCCTGAACGAAACCTCACGTCGCTTCCAGGACTCCGGCGTTCGCAGTGCGGCGGAGGTCCGCCAGCACCCGGAGTTGCTCGTCGAGTTCACCCCGGACGTGAGAAAGTGGAAGAAGGAGCTTGAATCTTTCCTTCGCGAGAACGTCTATCGCCATCACCAAGTACTTCGGATGACGGGCCACGGCCGGCGCATCTTGCAAGCCCTGTTCGCGGAATATGTCCGGGCCCCGGAACTCTTACCCGCCAAGCACCTTCGACGATGGCTGGGAGCGGATTCCCTCATCGGCCCGGCTGTCGAAAAGCGGCTCCGTGACAGGCGAACGGTGCCTGACATCGAGCTTGTTGTCGGCGATTACCTGGCCGGGATGACCGATCGATTTGCCCAGCAGGAGTATCGCCGACTGTTCGTCTCGTCGGTCGAACCATAAAATGCCGACATCATTCTCGCGTCTGCCTTTAACCCCACCGCGGGCGCGTTCTCGTTTCATCCTGACCCAGGTTATCTCATGCTCCTCTGGTTGCTTCGTGGTGCCTATTCCGCGTTGGTCGTCGGCATGGCGATCTTCTCGATCAGTTTCTTCATTGAATCCGGGGAGATGCTCAACGCCGTCCTCGCTCCCCTCGTCATCGTGTCGATCGGCGGGCTCGTCCTCTTCACGGACATCCGTGAGAAGCAGAAGCACATCACCACGGTTTCCGCCCTCTACTTCGGCTTGCTCCTCGGCCTGTTGCTGGGCTGGCTGTTCTCGCTGGTGCTGGAGCCGATCATCGCGGCCAGCTTTGGTGAGAAAAGGCAGGTCGTGCAGTTAAGCCGGATTTTGATCTCTGTGGTCTGTTGCTATGTAACGATTTCAACGCTCTTGCAGACCAAGGACGAATTTCGGTTCATTATCCCTTATGTCGAATTTTCCAAGCAGGTGAAGGGCGGCCGACCACTGCTGCTGGATACCAGCGTGATCATCGACGGCCGAATCGCTGACGTGTGCGATACTCGATTGATCGACACGAAGCTCCTCGTGCCGCGCTTCGTGTTGCAGGAACTCCAGGCCATTGCGGACAGCGCGGACAAGCTCAAGCGAAACCGCGGCCGACGCGGTCTGGACATTCTGAAGCGGTTGCAGAGCAACCCGAAGCTTGACTTGCAGATGCATGATGGCTACCACCCGGAACTGAAGCTCAACGAGCGAATTCGGGTGGACGAACGACTGGTGATGCTGGGCCGGGCGCTCGGGGCCCGCGTGGTGACGAACGACTTTAACCTCAACAAGATCGCCCAGTTGCAGGGCGTGGATGTCATCAACCTCAACGAATTGGCGAACTCGCTCAAGACGGTCTGCCTGCCGGGGGAATACCTGCAGGTTCGCGTCGTGAAGGTCGGCGATCAGGCTCAGCAGGGCGTGGGCTATCTCGACGATGGCACGATGGTGGTGGTGGAGCAGGGTCGGAACCTGATCGGGCAGGAAGTCTCCATCGTGGTCACGAGCATGCTCCAGACGCAGGCGGGGCGGATGATCTTCGGCCGGCCGGAACTACGGCCCTCGGGATCATTCACGCCTTACCCAGGCGAGGTGCAGCAGAACATCACGCCCTCGGGCACGGCCAACCACACACCCCTTCCCACGGAGGGAAACAAGGGGCCGACGCCTGGCAAAGGATGATTGGACAGCATGGCGAACCTCGCACCCGCGGGCGGATTCGCCCGCGGGTTTTTGTTTCGACACTCGGAGGATTCGCCATGACTCGCCGGCTTCCTTTCTTCAGCCTTCTGGGCGTCGGTGTGCTCCTCGGCGGTTGGGCTTTGGGCCAATCGGGGCCCAACTCCAAGGGGAATAAAGGCAGCACGCCGCCGGCCGCCTCGGATGTCGAGATGGTCGAGCGCGTCATCGCCGCACGCAAGGAAGACGACGGCAGCCTCAAGCGGCTTCGAGAACACTATCTCAAGGCGGGGGACAAGCTCCATCTTCAATGGATCGAGCAGGAACTTCTCAACGTCCATCTGGTGTATAAGCCGTCGTACAACCTCGACATTCAGGACGTGCCGCCTCCCACGCTCGAGGCCAAGTTGAACGTGAAGGAAGCGAACGAACTCTTCGCCCTCGCGAAAAAGTACAAGGATAAGGGACTCGGGAACGACTACACTTTGAACCAGCGTCGCGCGGAGGTGCTGCTTCGCGAAGTGCTCGAGAAGTACCCGAACTGCGACAAGATCGCGGACGCGGCCTTCGACCTCGGGGATATCTATGAAAGCCGGGCCTGCAAGCAGTACGACCGCTCCGCCCGCTATTATGAGCGTGCTTCGCAGTGGATGAAGGGCGGCCGGTCCGACGCCCGCATGCGTGCCGCCCTGATCTACGACCGCCAGTTGAACGAGCGAGGCAAGGCGATCGAACTTTACCGCCAGGTGACGGAGCACGATACCAACCCGGACCACCTCCGCACCGCGGAACGCCGCCTTGGCGAACTGACCGCGAACCGTAAGTAACTCGGGATGATGCTGGGATGTGAAAACGCCGACGACTCGTGGGTCGTCGGCGCTGGGATCGATGACATTTCGCAGAGTGCAATCGGGGCCAACACCCCGAACTCCAACGGTGTGACTCTCAACGATTGAACGCAGGGGGTGGGATTCGCACCCACGGCTCCGGGGGATTAGCCCGACGAGTTGCCTGCTACTCCACCCCTACTTGCGGACTCCTCGCCCACGCGTGGGCTCGGCCGGTGTGTCACTTCTTCGGCGGAGGGACCGACTTCACAGGAGCGGGCTTTGCGCCCTTTTTCGGCTTCTTCTTTTCTCGGCCTTGAGAGTTGTTGCCCTTACCCATCGCGTGTACCTCGGTTCGGGTTTGAAACCTGGCAAACATCCTGAAAGGATGATGTTACAACGTTGGCATAGATATGCCAGAGCCTGCCTGTTCGTTTTCCCGGTTCTGCCAGTAAGCCTGACGATTCCAGGCCGCTCCAAGAATTCCTCAATCCTTGCGAGGAACGACTCTAAAAAGCACCAGAAGCCCTTCGCCAATTGCTCAGGGTCAAGGTATCAACAACTGTCCGAGCAATGAGCGAGCCGACTCGTCGCACACTGTATGATTCCAGCGACGGCCCTCCCACCCTTCCATGGAATCATGTCGAACGCTGGAATCACTTCCTTATCTTGTTTAACCCCATGACCGCACTCGATTTCAGAGTCGAGCAGTGACTGGAATCACGTCCGGTCACCGACCGATAAGCGTCTACGATTCTGGAGGAGTTGGCGTGGGTTGCAACGGAAATCCCGACAGTTGTTGACGCGCCAGCTCTTACTTCATTCCGAAGAAGTCCTTCAGGTTGATCACGAACGGCGGCGACGGTTTCGAAACCTTACTCCCGGCGTCGGTGTATGTGGCGAAGAGATAGAAGTTCTGATTCGGTCGCAGTCCGCGAACGAGAAGGCCTGGCGATTTCCACGCCTTGCCGAGGTTGAGTGCGCCGCGGCCGTCCTCGTATGGCGAGACCCAGATGTCGTACTGCTTCGCGTTCTCGACCTTCGGGAAATGAACGTAGCACTGCGTACCATCCGCTTCCTGGATCGGCAGGGTGATCCGTTCGATGGTCAGGGGGGCTCCCGTTCCTTCCGCCTGGAGCGTGGCGATCGGATTGCCGAGGCCCTTCACATCCCGCGGCACCGGCATCCGTACCGCAGAGAGACGCACGGCTTCGGGAGCCGCATCCGTGGCGGCCGCGTACTCCGCGAACAGGTCGCCGAGCAGGACGTCGCTACGGTCGGCCGGTTGCGGATCGTTCACATACATGACATGCGTGCGACGCTCAACCACGATCTTCTCCAGGGTGAGAGGCAGGTCGACCGTGCCATCGCCGCTGCTGTACACACCCCACCAGGCGTTGCCAGCCTCACGGAACTGGTCGTATCCACTGTTCGCGGGAAGTTCCATGCGGAGGTAACGCCAGCCATCAAAGTTGAAGCTCATCCAGCTATGCAGATCGTCACAGTTCCAGGCTCCACGAGTGCCAACGTTGATCCACTGCTTGCCCTTGGCATCTCGCAGGAAGTAAACCGCACGACCCCAGTCGCCGGACCCTTTGACCCACAAGCCCAGATGCGACGCCTTGCCGGTAATCGGGATCGGTTTCGCGGGCTTGAGTACGGAGTAGTACGGTACAAAGACGCGGTCCTTCTCCGGCGGAGGGAAGTTCACAGCGAGAGCCTTCCCACCCTGGGCGGCCGGTGCGTCCACGGGCTTGCCGGCCATCTTCGCGGGGAAGCGGTAGATGTAAGGCAGATGGCTCTCCTCGTACTCAGGCTCCTTCTGGGTTTCGAGCGTCCACGAGCCATCGCCGGGGTTGCCGAGCTTGGCCGTGAAGGCTCCGGGCTTCGCGTCGCCGTGGTCCGCGACGCCCAGCGAAATCTGGGCATCCGCCGGGAGCCCTTCGACATAACAGGGCGACTGATTCAAGGTGAACGTGACCTTGTTGCCATTGCGAGCCAGTTCGATCTCGTTGTCATTCTGGTCGTACACCTGGACCTTCGCCCCTTCGGGAACGTCGAGCGTCACGGGACGCTGACCCCGAAGCGTCCACATCACATGGACCAGTTTGTCGGTCTTGTAGTGCTTGAATTGCAGGGCATAGGCGTTCAGGCTGCCCGTGGGGAGCCACTTGTGGTAGTTGCAGCGATTGAGGTGCCGGGTCAGCGTCGCCAGTGAGGTGTAGGCGATCTTCGGCGTTTCCAGTGAGACGCGGTTGAGCACGCCGAAGCCATAGTGCTGTTCGCCCCAGTAGCTCGCGGTGTCGAAGGCCGGGAAGCCTCCGTTTTGGATGTCGACGCCGTAGACGAACAACAAAAGGCTATTGCGAATCGTGAGGTCCGCCTGCTCCTGATCGGTGATCGCTCCCGGTCCACTTGGCACGCAGGGGCCTTCGTACATCGGCAGAAAGGGCTTGTGGATCCCCGCGGCAGTCATCTCCTTCCGGGTCATGTACAGCCGGTGCAGCGACACCTGGTGAAACTGCTGCTCGGGCAACCGCTCGAAGCACGGGATGTCCACGCACACGCCGTCGAGCAAGGGAGCCACTTCCTTCGGGTTCCGTTGCAGGAAGTGCATCGAGAACGCCGGATCGCCATGAGGCAGCAGGCACTTCACCTGGGGGAAATGTTCCCGCACGATCTTGGCTCCCTCGACGAAGCCATTGAGGAAGAGGTTGTAGCGTTCCGTCTCGTAATCGCTGAAGGGCGTTTCGGGCACGTCGATGAATTTCGGGAAGATGCCGTGCGTCGTTGGGCCGATCGACGGCTCTGCGTAAAAGGAGAGGAACATCGGCCGGCTATTCGGGCCCGCGGCGGATTTGCGTTCGTTGAGAGTCTTGAGGAACTCCTGCTTGGCCTTTTCCAGGCCGAGGTTCTTGAGATCCGCCGCGAACTTCCCGGTGATGTAATGATCCCCGGCCCCGGCGAACTTGAGCGTGAAGATCTTGTACTGCTCCATCACCTTGCGGGCCTCGTCGCCGTGGCGCTTGGTGTATTCCTCGTAAGAGCCGGGCGTCGACTCGATGCCGGCCTTCGCCATCGCCAGCAATTGCTTGTCCGCGGAAGGGGTGTGGTGTCCGCCGCCCCAGTTCCAGAAGCCGAACAGTGGCCCACGGCCGAAGTCCCAGTCGCCGCGGTCGCGCGTGTCCTGCCGCAGATAGGCCAGGCTGCGTCGCTCCACCTGGGTTTGCTTGCCGTCCGTGATCGTGACGGCGACATCGTGGTAACCGAACGACTTCAGCACCACGGGGATCGTCAGGTTCACATCGCCGTCGTTCGGCAAGTGAACGACGGACTGCTGGTGGTTCGTCCGCTTGCCGTCGAGGCTCGTCGTCGCGAGTTCAACCTTGACATCACGCGCCGGCCCCTGGCGGTTTTGCAGCGTCACCTTGTACGATGGCTGCTCCGGCATGGTCCAGATATGGGCATAAGCACTGGATTCCAGCTTCACGTCCACCGCGGGCCGCTCGGCCGTCAGGGCGTAAACATGGACGCTGCTCGGCAGCCCGGCGGCGTGCTGGCTGTAGAACAGCGGATCGGGCGAGGCCCGGTAAATCTGCACCTGCTTCGTCAGTTCGACATCCACATAGTCCAGGTCGTCGAACTCGGCGAGTTGCCCCGCATCGATCGGGATGGTCACATGATAAAGCCTGCCGCCCTTCCCTTCGGTCGTCTTGACCGCGATCGCATCCTGAGCCGCCGAGGTCGCGGAGAAGGCCGGCACGCGGCCGACGAAGTTCTTCGGGAACCCCGCCTGAGCCCGATAGAACTGAGCCGTGACGATCGGCACACTGTCGGCTTCGGTATCAGCCGCGGCCAGGAGATGCAGGGCCTGGTAACGTGCCATCGGCAGCCGCAGCACGATCCGGGCGGGGTCCTTCACCAGCGCGCCCGGCCAGCGTGAGGAAAGTGCATCCGCTCCACGACCACTGTAGCGCCCGGCAAGGTTCCCCTGACGGAACCAGCTTCGCCCCACGTCGACGTGATCGTGCCCTTCCGCGTTCGGCCCGGCCAACTCGAAGGGGATGCCAGCATGCTGGAACGAGTTCGACCTGCCAAACGAAGTGCGATCGAGCTTGGCTCCGTCGATCTTCGACTCGTTGAGCACGCTCTCCAGCGGCACGGGGCGATGGACCCACTTCTTGTCCAGTGGCATCGCGTCGGTCGTCACACTCGCGAGTTCCACATTCGGGTTGAGCGTGATTCGCGCGAAGCCCCTGGGATTCAAGCCCTCCGCATCGACGACCTTGAGCGGGATTCCGTCCAGAGATACGTCGTAGCCACGGTCGCGCGTCACCACGTCGAGCGTCAGCCGACGTTCACCGAGGGGCTTCGAGGCAACCATGTCGGCTTCGACGTTGGCTCGCAGCGATTCGGGCCATGACAGGCTGCGTTCCACGAGGAACTGTGGTCGGTAGCTGCCATTGGTCTCCGGCACGCGGGCCTTGGAGTGTGGGTCCGTGACGGACCAGTTAATCGCCGCGGGCGCCGAGGCCAGTGAGATATGATGGCCCTTCTCTTTGATGTCTGTCACATCCGCCAGACCGACGGCGAGTGTCAGCTGGCTTCGCACCGCAGGTGTCACGAATCGAAGCTGAATACGAATGCGCGTGTCCACCTTGAGCTTGTCCAGCGAGACGATTTGCAGTGACTTCCCACTCGCGGTGATGACCGGCTTCCCTTCCTGCTGGCCGACGGCGAAGGTGTTCCCCTTCACCTCGACCACGCGCCAGGCCTTTGGGTCCAGGACACTCACAGGGGCTTGCTCGTAAACGATCGGTGCCGGTGCGGCCTTCTTCGCCTTCGCACCCTTGGCGGCGGGCTTCTCCGGAGCAGGTTTCGCAACGTCAGCCGTCGAGGCGGAGTGAACGACCATCGCGCACAGCGCCAGGGCGAGGAACAGCCTGGCGGGGCGTTGACGGGGTGGGCTTCCAGGAGCCTCGGCTTTTGGCGTGTTCATTCGGATGGCTTCCCGCAGAAGAGAAAGTGGGGTCATCGTCGACGGATCGACTTGTGGCAGGAAGGGTATTGTACTCGATGCCGTGGCGAAGGCCCCTTCAATAGCTTCAATAGCGCGGCACAGAGGCATCGACGGTTCGCGACCAAAGGTCGATCCCGCCGGTCAGGGATGCGGCCCCGGCGATGCCCGCGTGTTGAAGGATGGCGGCTCCGGACAGGCTGCGAACGCCATGATGGCAGTACACCACCACAAGCGAACCGGCAGGAGGTTCCACTTCGTCCAGCCGTGAGGCGAGTTCCCCCAACGGAACCAGAACATCGTTGGGCAGGCTGCAATACTCATGCTCGTCCGGATTGCGCACGTCCAGCAAGTACACAGGTTCGCCCGCATCGAGCTTGGCCTTCAATTCGAGTGGTCGGATCTGCGGAATCATCGTTGTCGCTCTCCAATTCGAGGTGAAGCGCTTCCGGGAAAGTCGTGAGTGCCGGCCTCGCCGCGTTCCGCTGCGAAACGGTGGAGTCGAAACAAGGGCTACGTATCGTCCGCCACGTCGGGGAGTTGCAAGCGTTTCAGATACTCGCGTTCCTTCACCCGCATTGCTCGCGACGCCTGGTCGGTGCGGTCGTCGTGGCCGCAGAGATGCAGGCAGCCGTGGATCACGTAAAGTTGCAGTTCGAGATTCACCTCGTGGCCTCGGTCGCCAGCATATTCCTTCGCCACCTCGTAGCCGATGACGATCTCGCCTTCGAGCTTCTTAGAGCCGGGATCGCTGTACGGGAAGCTCAGCACGTCCGTCGGTTCATCGTGACCGAGGAATTGTTTGTTGAGGCGATGGATGTGGGGGTTATCCACAAAGGCGAGCGTGACCTTGGCTTCGCGGACGCCTTCGCCTTCGAGCACGGTCGCGGCCGTGGCCTTGAGAGCCTGGAATTCCAGGGGATATTCATACGGGTTCGCAACGGAGACGCGGATCATGCAGCTATCATACAGGGTGTACCGGCGTCGTTAAGTTCTGTTCCGGCTGGGCCGCTTCGGGTATGAACCCAACAACGATCGTGGTCTTTGTCTCCGCCATCGAGTTCATCGTTTCGAGGCGATTGTCAATCCGTTTTCAAGAGGGTGGATCGGCATTCTCTCGGCCTGGGAAACGCGATCCCGTGACAGGCCAAGCCACGTCGCGATCTCGTTCGGGGGAAGGTTCGTGAGGCCAGCAAATAACGCCAACCTCTGCGGCTCGGTCAAAAATGCCAGGACATCATCAGGCACTTCAGCCCAGTGTGCATGAGATGCTGGACTTGCACCCACCGATGATTGAGGAGGCGAGACTGAGAGTCACAGGGAAATCTGCGGTCACGCTGCGGCTCGATCAGGCCGCTGCGGTTTTCGAACTCTCGGCAACGCCCATCACCTCCGCCGCCAGCGAGGCGTAGTCCGCCGCGCCGGGGCTCTTCGGGGCGTATTCAAAGATCGACTTTCCGAAACTCGGGCACTCCGCGAGCTTCACGTTGCGGCGGACGCGAGTCTCGAACACCCGTGCGTTCGCCCAGGGCACATTCGCCCCTCGACTGCGTTCGAGGAACGCGTTGAGGTCCGAGATCACCTCGTGGGCCAGTTTCGTCGCGCTGTCGAACAGACAGATCACGATGCCCGTAACCTTCAACGACGGATTCACCCGACGAGCGACCAGGGCCGTCGTTTCCAGCAGCTTGCTGAGCCCATGCAGGGCCAGGAAGTGAGGCTGAAGTGGGATGAAGACTTCATCGGCCGCGGCGAGGGCGTTGAGCGTGAGAACGCCAAGTGAAGGGCCGCAGTCCATGAGCATCAGGTCGAACGATTCCGGATCGGCTGCCAGCGATTCACGGAGAATGACTTCCCGGCCGACGACGCCTGCCAGCTCGACTTCGGCCGCGGCAAGGTCGATGTCCGACGGCACGACGAAGAGGTTCTCCGCGGCCTGCTGGCGCACTTCCGCGATTGGGCGATTCTTCACGAGCACGTCGTAAAGCGATGGCATCGAGGCGGCGACCGGCTCGATGCCGAGGTGCGTGCTGGCATGCGCCTGCGGGTCGAGATCAAGAACGCACACGCGCCGCCCCGCACGAGCGATGGCGGCCGCGAGGTTGACCGTGCTGGTCGTCTTGCCCACGCCGCCCTTTTGATTGATGACCGCGATCCGTCGCATCATGTGAGTTCCAGGTTCCAGGTTCCCCGTCCCAGGTCCACGCCCGAGAGCCACGCGAAGATTCTGCGATCTTACACGCGAGCCCGGGGCGGGAAACCTGGAACTTTACACGTTCCCTTGCCGCCGCATCAACGACGTTTATAACGTTCCCTACCTCTCCTCGAACAGACCAACCGCGCGGCCCTGTGGGTCGGTTGCTCTGATTTGCGCTCGTGGCCCACCCTGAGCCGCAACCTTCTCGACCTCGCAACCTGGAGCGTTCTGTCCACATGGCGACCACCCGACACGAGGCGATCAAAACCATCGTCACGACCGACCAGAAGCTAAACCGGCTCAACTTCAAAGAGACCCATATCAAGGATTTGTACGGGGTCAACGTCTTCGGCGAGGAGGAGCAGCGTGCACGGCTTCCCAAGGGCATTTTCAAGGCCTTGCAGAAGACCGTGAAGCTCGGCGTGCCCCTCGAAGCCGGCATTGCCGACGCTGTCGCCAGCGCCATGAAGGACTGGGCGATCGAGCACGGCGCCACCCACTTCACCCACCTCTTCCAGCCGATGACCGGGCTCACGGCCGAAAAGCACGATAGCTTCGTGACTCCGGTGCCCGGCGGCGGCGCCATCGCCAGCTTCAGCGGCAAAGAACTCGTCCAGGGCGAACCGGACGCTTCCTCCTTCCCTTCCGGCGGCATCCGCGCCACCTTCGAAGCCCGAGGCTATACCGGCTGGGACCCGACCAGCCCCGCCTACATCCGCGAAGGTGCCAACGGCGCCACGCTGGTGATTCCCACCGTATTCGTCTCGTGGACCGGCGAAGCACTCGACAAAAAGACCCCCCTCCTGCGAAGCATGGAGGCCGTCTCCAAGCAGGCGCTGCGTATTCTTCGTCTCTTCGGCAACACCGAAGCTCAGAAGGTCTTCGCCAATGTCGGCCCCGAACAGGAATACTTCCTGATCGACAAGAACCTGTTCATGTTGCGACCGGACCTGCTCAACTGTGGGCGGACGGTGTTCGGCGCCAAGCCGCCGAAGGGCCAGGAACTGGAAGATCAGTACTTCGGCGTCATCCCGGAACGTGTCCTCGCCTGCATGGCGGCGGCGGAAGCCGAGATGTTCAAGCTGGGGATTCCCGTTCGCACCCGGCATAACGAGGTGGCCCCCAGCCAGTACGAAATTGCCCCGACCTACGAGGATACCAACCTCGGAACAGATCATAACAACCTGCTAATGGACATCCTCCGCACCACCGCGGAAGAGTATGGCCTCGTGTGTCTGCTGCACGAAAAGCCCTTCGCGGGTGTCAACGGCAGCGGCAAGCACAATAACTTCTCCCTCGCCACCGATACTGGCGAAAACCTGATCAATCCCGGCGATACACCTCACGACAACGCCCAGTTCCTTGTCTTTTGTGTCGCCATCATCCGCGCCGTGGCGAAGTACCCCGAACTTCTCCGCGTCAGCGTCGCCAGCGCGGGCAACGACCACCGTCTCGGTGCCAACGAGGCCCCGCCGGCGATCATCTCCATTTTCCTGGGCGATCAGCTTCAGGACATCATGGAGCAGCTAGAAGCGGGCGCCCTCAAGAGCACCAAGGCCGGCGGCGTGATGGAGATCGGCGTCAACGTGCTGCCGAAGCTGCCGAAGGACGCGGGCGACCGCAACCGCACCAGCCCGTTCGCCTTCACCGGCAACAAGTTCGAGTTCCGCGCCGTCGGGTCCTCGTCCTCGATCGCCGGGCCGAACGTCGTCCTCAACACGATTGTCGCGGAGTCGCTGGACTTCATCGCCTCGAAGCTCGAACCGGAAGTCAAAGGCGGCAAGCCCCTTAACAAGGCGATCCAGGACCTGCTCCCAGGGCTCATCAAGGAGTCCAAGAAGGTCATCTTCAACGGCGACGGCTACTCCGAGGAATGGCACAAGGAAGCCGAGAAGCGCGGCCTGCCGAACCTCAAGAGCTCGGTCGACGCCTTCCCGATGTTGATCCGCAAGGACAGCCTGGAACTCTTCAGCAAGTACAAGGTGCTTTCCGAGCGTGAAATGCACTCCCGGTTCCACATCTACTGCGAGAAGTACGTCAAGGAAGTGAACATCGAAGCCCTCATGATGATCATGATGGCGAAGACGATGATCCTTCCCGCGGCCCTGCGTTACCAGACCGAAGTGGCCTCCGCGGTGGCCTCAACCAAGGCGGTGGGTGTGGACAACTCGGCTCAGCTGGGATTGTTGAAGGATCTGACCGCCACGATCAGTTCCTTCCAGGGGGCGACCGCTGTTCTCGAGAAAACCGCGCATCACCACGTCGAGGGCGAGCCTTACGCCCACGCGAAGTACATGAAAGAGTCCGTGATCCCGAAGATGCAAGAACTGCGGACCTTCGGCGACGCGCTCGAAGAGATTGTGGCCGACGACCTCTGGCCGCTGCCGACCTACCGCGAGATGCTGTTCATCAAGTGACCACCAACACTCGCGATTCTCGAAGTCACTCGACCCACCCGAAACTTCGGGTGGGTTTTCTCGTTACGGCTTTAGGGATTGTCAAAGCGTCAGTATGGCGGCAGCAACCTCCGCAACCCGTGCTTGAGCACGCAGGCGAGAAAGAAGGCGTTCCGCAGCGGGATCGCCCACACGGCCAGCGGCTTCGCCTTCTGGGGAGTCGCCCGCCATTCGCCGCGGGCCAGTTCCCTGCCGAGTTCCTCCACCCACGTCACGGAACGCGGCCAGTCGATGATTCCTTCGATCCAATCGGAAGGGATGCCGGCCTTGCCCACCCGCGAACCGACGAGAGCGCCCACGATCGCGGCCGTCGTGTCCGTATCGCCGCCGCAGCGGATCACGGAACCGACCGCCTCACGAAAGTTCGTCGGGTGCCTCAGCCAGGCGTGAAGCGCCACGGGCACAGTCTCCAGCACATAACCACCAACGCCGCGATCCCACTCCATGGTGTTCGCGAACTCCTCGGTCGACTGCCCCATTTCAAGGGAGAGCACCATGGCATCAAGGCGGTCGAAGAGTCGGCTGGAGAAGATGTCGCCCCGTACGACCTGCCGGAGTTCCTCGACGAACGGTCGCGGCTCGACTCGTTCTTCGGCCGGGATCATTGCTGAGGTCCGTGCCGCCCAGGCGATCGCGAACGCTCCGTACTCGGCGGCAGGGTGCGTGTGCGTGAGACGAGTGGAAGCTTGCAGAAAGGCGCCGAGCTTCTCGAGATCGTCGCCCAGGCAGATGCCAAGCAGCGGAGCGCGAATCGCGGGGGCGTTCCCTGCGGAGAAGACGCCGCTGGATTGCGGAGAATAGCCAAGCCAGAGCTTGCAGCATGAAGCGAGCGTGGCCCGCCCAATTCCAGCGGGGATCGCGGCGGCCCACCAGCGCAGCCTGCGAGCGAGCTCACGCTGGAAGAGTTCGGGTTGGCCGCCGGAACGCAGCATCGCCTGAGCTGTGAGGCAGGCGTGCTCCGTGTCGTCCGAGAAGAGTCCGCGGCCACGGTAAAAGCGATGGCGCTGGTCGGCGTCCGGAAAGATTCGATCGCCCCGGCGGCGCGACAGTTTCTCCCGTGGCAGGCCGAGTGCATCGCCGACCGCCAGTCCCAAAAGGCACCCGATCACCGCGTCCACGTTCATGCTGCAATTCTACGGCACACCGGTCGGAGACCAACGTCCCATATTCGTCGAAGGGCCCACGCTGCGTTCATCGAGAGGAATGGTGTAGCGTTCGCGGCCACGCTGTTCCTGCTGATCCAGCGTATACCCAGGGGCATCGGCTCGGTTGCCGCCGTTGAGGTTCTTCTGCCAGACCTCGCGCGGACCGGACGTGCTCGATCGGCACCCGGCGGCCAGGAGAACAACGCCCAGCATCAGAACGATCCTTCGCGACATGAGAGGCCTCCGTTCAACCTACGGGATCCATCCGTGGGTCAAATCGACCTGCGGAGCGTCCTGCTGCCGTCTATGTTCTCCAACTCGCCTGATTCTCCACCTTCGAGCACCTGCCAACCGCGCAAATCCGTCCAGGCCTCCGGATCGGAATTCTCCTCTTGTTCCCTGGGCACGGCCGCAATCGGTCGCACGGATCTCGACTTGGGACGAACCACCAGACTCCAAGCCGACCGCTCGCCAAAGCCCCGGCTGACGCATACTATACCGTTGGCTTTCCCACAATCCTGTTTCTGCCCACCAGTCAGGCACCTTCGCCTCGGAGTTGGGTCTTGCGGTCCGCCGAGACCCGCGGAGGCGACCATGGCACGCTCATCGACTTCACCTGACTATCCCGACGACATCTTCGCTGAGACGAGGATGACCTTCGGCGAACACCTCGAAGAACTGCGAATGCGCCTGATCAAGGGCCTCATCGGCCTGGTGATCTGCCTGTTCATCGGCTTCATCCTTGACGCCGTCGGCAAGGCGGTCGGAAACGACAACATCGGCATCGGCCGGCCGATGCTCGCGATTATCACATACCCGGTTGAGTCCCAGGTGAGGGACTTCTACAACCGCCGGGCATTTAAGAGTGAAGTGAAGGTCGAAGAGTCCAAGAATGTCGATCCTGCCGAGGCGGCTGAAATCGAGGAGCTTGTCCGGCAGAACGGAGGTGCGATCAGTAAATTGACCCGAGAACAACTCGATAAGCTTCGAGCCTTACGCAAAGAAGTCTGGATCGAAATCCCGACGGGACCCTTAGTCTCAATTCTTGGGCCACTCAAAGAGGGCGCTCCGCAGTCGATCGTCACCAAGGTCAAAATGAGCCCGGCCGAGTTGAGCTTCCTTGCGGATCGTGGCGAGATCATCCTCGGCACCAAGCAGTACCTCTCGACGCTGAGTGCCCAGGAAGCCTTCGTCGTTTACTTCAAAGTCTCGATTCTCTGCGGCGTGATCCTGTCGTGCCCCTGGCTTTTGTACCAGTTCTGGGCCTTCGTGGGGGCGGGGCTTTATCCCCACGAACGGCGCCACATCAAGGTCTTCTTCTGGCCCAGTGTGATTCTCTTCCTCGCTGGCGTGCTGCTCTGCCAGTTCATTGTGCTGCCTGGGGCGTTGAAAGCTTTGTTGGTCTTCAACGAGTTCCTCGGCTTCGACCCCGACATCCGGCTCAACGAGTGGTTGGGGTTGGCCTTGGTTCTGCCGCTGGTCTTCGGCGTGTCGTTCCAGACGCCACTGCTCATGATCTTCCTGAATCGCATCGGCGTCTTCTCGGCGAAGGACTACGCCTCGAAGTGGCGTTACGCCTGCATGATCATTGCGTTCTTCGCGGCGGTCATCACGCCGACGCCGGACGTGGTGACGATGAGCTACATGTTCGTGCCAATGTTCGGGCTTTACCTCATTGGCATCGTCTTCTGCCATTACTTCCCGGGTTTCGAGGAAACGCCGGACGACGAACCCGCGGAGGAAGAGGTCGCGGTCTAGGTTTTGACGCGGCCTGTACAATGCCAACATGTCCGATTTGCATCATCCGCGAGTCTTCCTGGTCGGTGCCGGTCCCGGGCACCCGGGACTATTAACTCTCCGTGCGGCCGAGGTTCTCGGCCGTGCGGACCTTGTCCTTTACGATCAACTGGTTCCCGAACGCATCCTGGACTTCGCGTCCCCACTCGCGGAGAAGATGTGTGTCCGCGATCTTCCCGGCACCCACCCGGACAAATATCCGCACATCCACAACTTGTTGATCGACTCCGCCCGTGCGGGCAAGACGGTCGTACGGCTCAAGGGGGGCGATCCCCTGATTTTCGGCCGTGGCGGCGAGGAAGCGGAGCGGCTGCGTGAAGCCGGCGTCTCGTACGAGGTCGTGCCTGGCGTGACCGCAGCCCTCGCGGCCGGGGCGTTCCTCGAAGTCCCGCTCACCCATCGGAGGTTCAGCAGCGCTCTGGCTCTCGTCACCGGCCACGAACTGCCCTCGAAGCCCGGCAACAAGCTCGACTGGCAGGCCCTCGCCGCCTTCCCTGGCACACTCGCGATCTACATGGGCATCGCCCGGCTACCCATCATCGTGAGCGAACTCCTCAAGAACGGGAAGCCTGGCAACACTCCCGCGGCGATCGTCGAACGGGCCTCCACAGGCGAGCAGCGTGTCGTCTACGGCCCTCTTGCCGAACTCGAAGCCGTTAGACGCCACGCCGGGCTCGAAGCCCCAGGGCTCATCCTCGTCGGCGATTGCGTGGCCCAACGGCCCGAGCGATCCTGGTGGGAGAAGCGACCGCTTTACGGACAGCGAGTGCTCGTCACACGCCCCGCACACCAGGCGGGGGACATGGTTCACAAGCTTGAAGAATTAGGCGCCGTGGTCTTCAAACTGCCAACGGTCGAGGTTCGCGAACCCGCCGATCTCGGGCCGCTCGACCGTGCTCTTGATCGCCTTCGAGAGAAGCAGATCGACTGGCTGGTCTTCACCAGCGTAAACGGAGTACACGCCCTGCTCCGCCGTCTGGAGGCCCGTGGCCGCGATCTCCGGGATCTCGGTGGTGTCAAGCTCGCGACGATCGGGCCGAAGACCGCCGACGCACTTCGCGAGTATCACCTGCGGCCGGACCTGGTGCCGGAACGGACCTTCTCCTCCGAGGGGCTTGTCGAAGCGATGAAGCCGCACGTCGCAGGCCAGCGTGTGCTGCTGGCGCGAGCGAACCGGGGGCGGGAATTGTTGAAGGACGAACTCGCCAGGATCGCCAACGTGGAGCAGGTGACAGTCTATGACCAGGTGGATGTGGTCGATCCCTCGTCGAAAGTGCTGGACCATCTCCGCCGCGGCGAGATTCGCTACGTGACGCTCACCAGTTCGAACATCGCCCGGGCGCTGATCGCCACATTCGACGACACGATCCGCGGCCGGGTGGAGCGAGGCGAGATCGAACTCGTTGCGATCAGCCCCGAGACGGGCCGGGCCGTTCGCGAACTTGGATTCCGCGTCGCGGCAGAGGCCGAGGAATTCACAACGGACGGCCTGATCGCCTCGCTGGTGAAGCAAGTTCAATCGGCGTGATTCCCTGACACGCCCCTGAACCTCAGAGGCATGACATTCGAAGCCGGGCCGCACACTCGCACTCTCCAGCTCCGCCAACTTGCAACTCCGCGAATCTGTCATGTTGTGCCCTTGACTTCGCCGATTGTTGCATATACAAATAGGTGCCATCAGGGAACAGGATTATGACGAAACCAGCCACCACGATTGAAACCATCGCGACGTCCTGCATTGCCGGACGGCTGCGGTTGATCAATCGTGTCGTGACGAATCTGTACGACGAGGCCCTGCGACCCCTGGGGGTGAAACTGAGCCAAGGCAATGTCCTGGCCGTTACGGCCAAGCTCGGTGTGGCCCGGCCCGCTCAGGTCTGCGACATCCTTGAACTCGACACGTCGACCCTCAGCCGCACCGTGGACCGAATGGTGGAGAACGGCTGGATGGAAATCCTGCCAGATGAGGATGGTCGCTCCCACCCCTTCCGACTCACGGACCAGGGCAAGCGGCTGATGGAAAAGGCGATTCCAGCCTGGGAGAAGGCTCAAGCGGAAGCCAAGAAGCTGCTAGGAGAGGATGGCCTGCGGCTTCTCGACTCTGCCATCAAGCGAATCAAGAGCGTCCATGCCAAGTGATTTTTTGCCCCTATACTTGCATATACAAGTAATGGAGAATTCATGGAGACGACTCCACTGCCGGTTCTCAAGGAAACCCGTTCGCCCGTGAAGATTGACGCCGAGCGCTTCCGGCGACTGGCGCTCGATTGCGGAGCCGACGATGCCGGGTTGGTCGAGATCGGGCATCCGGCCCTGGACGACCAGCGAGACGACATTGTGAAGTTCTATCCCAGGACAAAGGCACTGCTCGCCATCGTCTGCCGGATGAACCGGGAGCCGATCCGCAACCCGTCACGATCCGTGGCGAACCTGGAATTCCATACGACTGGCGAGGAAGTGAATGACGTGTGCCGGGCCGTCGTCACCAGCCTGGAGCGAGGAGGAATCCCGGCCGTCAACCCGCCGATGGGCTTTCCAATGGAGGCCGACCGCTGGCCGGAAAAGATGTGGGTTGTCTCCCACAAGCCCGTGGCCGTCGCCGCCGGCCTCGGCAGGATGGGCATTCATCGCAACGTCATCCACCCGAAGTTCGGCAACTTCATCCTGCTGGGTACGGTTCTCATCGGTGCGGAGGCCACCGAATACGACCAGCCCATCGACTACAACCCATGCCTGTCTTGCAAGCTCTGCGTGGCAGCGTGTCCGGTGGGGGCCATCTCGCCGGACGGTCAGTTCGACCTCGCCTCGTGCTACACGCACAACTATCGGGAGTTCATGGGTGGGTTCGGTGATTGGGTGGAGCAGGTTGCTGACGCCAAGAGCGGCCTGGACCTGCGTAAGAAGGTTACCCGGCAAGAAACCGTTTCGACGTGGCAGAGCCTCGCCTTTGGCCCGAATTACAAGGCGGCGTACTGCCTCTCGGTTTGCCCAGCCGGTGAGGACGTGATCGGTCCGTTTCAGACGGACCGCAAGGGCTTTTTGAACGAGATCGTGAAGCCGCTCCGGGAGAAGGAAGAGACGATCTACGTTGTGCCAAAGTCCGATGCGGAAGACCACGTTCGGAAGCGATTTCCCCACAAGGCAGTCAAGCGGGTCCGGGGCAGTTTGCTTCCTCGCACAATCGCGGGGTTCCTCAGCGGGATGCCGCACACGTTTCAGCGGGGGCAGTCCGAAGGTCTGAAGGCCGTCTTTCACTTCACGTTCACGGGGAAGGAACCCCGCACCGCCACGGTCGTCATCCAGGACAAGACCATCCAGGTCGCGGACGGCCATGAGGGGACGCCGAACCTACGGCTGACAGCCGACAGCGAGACATGGCTGGGATTCCTTGCGAAAGAGCGCAGCCTGCTGTGGGCATTGCTGCGTCGGAAGATACGGATTAAGGGATCGCCGAGGTTGCTGGCGGCCTTCGGCAAGTGTTTTCCGTCCTGACAGGAATGCACCGAAAAGCGGCTGAAGGAAACCGACGAGCGTGCGAGCCTACACGAATTCGTCGGCCCTTTCTTCGATGTCATGACTCCGACAGATCGACCTTACGGGAATCATTCGTCGTCGTCAGGTTCCTCATCCTCCTCGTCTTCATCTTCTTCATCGTCGAGTTCGTCGTCGTCGCCCTCCTCTTCATCGTCCTCCTCTTCGTCCGCGAGTTCATCGTCGTCTTCGTCTTCGTCCTCGAGATCCTCATCAGCGTCAACGGCGAAAGGTGTGGCGTGAGCGACGGAGGGCCACGACGGCGCCAGTGCATCGCACGTCGCCGAAGCCAGCATGGTGAACCGCGTGTAACCCAGCATGGAATGTCCTCGTGGTTGGTGAGAGAGCCAATGGATTAGAAAGCACTTTCCTGTGGCGTCAGCCTGTCATAACACCACGGATAGGATGCCGTGTGTCGAGTGCCAAGGTGGAACAGCAAAATCGAAAGATCCTCATGCGAATTGTTCCGTTGACCTTGAAGTGTCTTCTCGGCAGCGTCTTCGTGTTCGCCGGGGTGAATCACTTCGTGCGTCCCGCCTTTTTCATCAGCATCATGCCGCCATACCTGCCCTGGCAGCTCGAACTCGTTTACCTGAGCGGGGTGTTCGAGATTGCTCTCGGTGTTCTGTTGGTGGTTCCACGGACGACTCGACTGGCGGCATGGTGTCTCATCGCTTTGCTCATCGCCGTTTTCCCGGCCAACATCCACATGGCCATGCACCCCGAACTCTTTCCGGATTTAGGATCGCTGGCACTGTGGCTTCGCCTTCCGCTGCAAGGCGTGCTCATCGCGTGGTCGTACTGGTACACTCGACCACTTGTTGCAGATTGCAGAGCGTGATGCGTTCACAGGACGAAACGCCTCGGACTTGTCGATGCGGATCGTGCGGCACGGCAAGTGGCGAATGCGGAGTTGAAGCAGCGGTGGCTTCGTCGTATGGGGCCTGTGGAAAACACCGACTCGACACCGCTGAGCCGGTGCTTCGATACACCAGAATCGGAAGAGCCGAAAATCGCATCATTAAGTCGATTCCTGGCAACGCCTATTCCCCGTCGGCTTGGTTCGTTTTCTTCTTGACCTTCTTGGCAATGCCATCTGTCTTGCCTGCCGCGGGATTGAGATCCGCGAGAACGGCGGTGAGCCGGGCGCGTGCGGCCTTGCTGGCATCGGTGTCCGCGGATGCCGTGACAAGCTTCTCGGTGAAGGGTGCGTCGCTCATATCGAAGAGTTCACCGCTCTCATTCAACTTCCAGCCCTGCTCTCGTACGAACCACTTGGCACCAAGTTGCACGTACGCCCATTCCCGTGGAGATCCCGACTCACCTCGAAGTTGCGGCGCTATGCTCCGGCTGTCGTATTTGAAACCCGCGGGCGGGCTCACCCCGGCGAGTTCGAGGGAGGTCGCGTGCATATCGGTGGAGTTCACAATGTCTTTGCTGACCTTCCCTGCGGGCGTAACGCCGGGCCAGCTTGTGATGAGCGGCACGCGCGAACCGCCCTCAAGCATCGAGGCTTTCTTCCCGTTAATCATGCGGCCTCCGATCGTGGCGGGGAACGTCAGCGCTGTGCCGTCATCGCCCGAGAAGAGGATGAGGGTCTTCTCTCGCAGGCCAAGCTTTTCCAACTCCGCGACGAGCGCGCCCACCGGCTTGTCCATGTATGCGATGTTGTCATCGTATCGTGCCGAGTTATCTTTATGATCTTTCGAATCAGGAGTGTGGAGGATTGGGCCATGCACAAGGTGCGTCGAGTAGTAGAAGAAGAATGGCGCGTCCTTGTGCTTACGAATGAAATCGAGTGTGAAGTCCTGGATCACATCGGGTGCATAAGTTCCCTGGGGCACCGTTACCTCGACGCCATTCTGCAGATGCTTGGTCTGCCAAAACCAGCCGCTGGCGGTCGGGTCCGTGATGTATTCGTCAAAGCCCCAGTCTCGTGGCGTCTCGCCCATTTGGCGCCATTTGCCTGCAATTCCCGTCGCATAGCCGCCCTGCTTCAGTAGTTTTGCCACGGGCTGCTCATCCGCCGATGTCGCTCCTGGCCCGCCATTGCGCCAGGAGTTATTCGTGATTCCGCCGGTCCGGAAAGCAAAGCGGCCTGTCATGAGTACACAGCGAGAGGGGCCGCAAAGCCAGCAACAGAACGGCGAGCAGGGGGAGCGTGGGTTTCGAGGGATTCGTTATCAAGTCAGATCCTCTTCGTGCTTACTTGGCGAGCCGAAATCGTCGGTCAGAATTTGAGCGAATGTCTGCTTGAATCTACTTCAACACTTCTGGGGTCGTAAAGTTTCTTCACCTTCGGGAATTCCTCGGCCCACTGTTGCGCGATCTCGCATCACGTGATCTGCCGGGATGTGTAAAGTCTTGCAGAGATTCGCCCTGGCCCGTTGATTGCACGCATTCCCCACGATGACATCGCTACTAGGGAAAAGCCTCCATGAAGCCGGGCCTCCTCCTCGCCATTGCGTACCTGGGCTTTATCAGCCTGGGGCTGCCGGACCCGCTCGCCGGAGTCGCCTGGCCGTCCGTCAGAGACACATTCGCCCTGCCCCAGAGCGGGTTCGGGCTGATCTTTATCGCCCTGGGCTGTGGCTACTGCGTCTCGGGCTTTTTCGGCGGCCAACTCACCCTCGCTCTTGGGCTTGGCAACCTTCTGTGGATCAGCAGCGGCTGCGTCGCACTGGCGATGCTCGGCAGCGGGCTCGCAGCCGCCTGGCCGGCCTTCGTCGCGTGTGCGGTCCTCTGGGGGATCGGTTCGGGCGGCATCGACGCGGGGTTGAACGCTTACGCTTCTCGCCACTTCTCGGCTCGCCACATGAACTGGCTCCACGCATGCTACAGCCTGGGCGCCACACTCGGCCCGCTCCTCATGACGACCATGCTGCTGAATGCACGATCATGGCGGCTCGGCTATCTCCTCGTGGGCGGCTTGCTCCTGGGGATGACCGCCATCTTCCTGCTCACACGGCGACGCTGGAACGAGCCGCCCGCGATCGATGTCGAAGCGAAGACGTCCGTCAATCTCCGAACGGCCCTCGCCAGCGGACTCGTCTGGCTGCAAATCGTGCTCTTCTTCCTTTACGTCGGCCTGGAGTTCACGGTCGGCCAGTGGTGCTTCACGCTCTTCACGGAAGCCCGGGGCGTCTCGGCCGAGGTCGCCGGGATTCTCGCGGGGTGCTCCTCTGCGGC
>Ga0105049_10000352_pt1 | contig 49183 bp, 39 predicted proteins | sample MAT06_FD_78087 | JGI IMG/M metagenome (GOLD analysis project Ga0105049, IMG submission 78087) | Freshwater microbial communities from Lake Fryxell liftoff mats and glacier meltwater in Antarctica - MAT-06 | ecosystem: Environmental > Aquatic > Freshwater > Ice > Liftoff microbial mat | place...
AGGCCTGCGAGCGCGAGTATCAGCCCGAGCCGGGTGCGCTGGATCAAGGCTGACGCACGCCGATCTGCAAGGTGCGCCCAACGACCGGGCCATTGCTCGTGCCGATGTCCGGCAACGTACCGACGTCGACGAACCAGTCGACCTTGCCGGCCGTCACTTTCCCGACCTGGCCCACGCGCGTTCGCTCGAAGGCGCCGATCTTCAACGTCGTGAAGAGGCTCCCGATCGGCTCGCTAGTCGCCACGAAGCTCGTGCCGACGTCGCTCGGACCGAGCACGATGTCGCCTTCGCTGAAGCTCGTGATGCTTCCGAGACCGTCGAACGCGATGTCGCTCTGGATGAGCTCGACCGCGTCGTCGATCTCGACCCGCGTCGTCGCATAGTCGCCAGCGAGCGCTGCCGGCTGAGCGAGCCCTTGGCGCACGAGGAACAGGAGTGACGGCTCGACGATCCGCTCGCCCACCCGAAAACGCTGGAGCACCGCATAGTTGCCTCCAGTTCCGACGACGCCTGCCCAGACGTGCACGTCGCCCGTCGCGCGCACATCGAACGACACCGCGTTGAGCCCGCCAAACTCGACGCATGAGGGCGGGTTCGGCAGCGCCAGCCCGACACTCGTCTGGGTGGTACCGAGGTCGTACGATCCGCCGGTGATACATTGGGCGGTGATCGTGAGGCTTCCGAGCAGCGCGTCGATGTGGGCACTCCCCTCGACGACCACATTGTCCAACCCGACGATGCGGTAGGTCCCGCCGAGCAGCTTGGCCTCACTCAGCTCGCGGTTCCTCACGAGGACCGCGATGCCATCGGGCGCACCGGCCATCGCGACCGTCATCACCGCCAGGTCCCTGCCGCGCGTGACTCGCCCCAGCATGACGCGTTTGCTGCCCGCAAAGTGCAACGCCAGCTGCAGGCTGCCGTCGGTCGCGACGCAGTAGCTGCCGTTCAGCGGCGCCACCGCGCCGAGCGTGCCGAGCATGCCCTGGACCTCGACCCCGCCGTCGGCGCCGAGAATAATCCCAGTGCGCGTCGCAATGACCGCCCCAGTGACCACCCCAACGGCCGCTCCCGAGCTCGCGTTGCCGAGCTCGAACAGGTTCCAGCCGCCAGTGATGTCGATGTCGACACCGATCGGCTCGACCGCGCATTCATTGCCCTGGCACAATGCTACCTCGCAGTAGCCGGCCGAACACGGCGTGCTGCCGCCATCGACGCACACCCCCGCGCCGCATGCGTCGCTCTCATAGCGAACGCTCTCGATACACGTGTCCGAGCGGCCGCCGAGCACGCAGCTCGTCCCGTCCCGGTCGGCGACCCGGGCGCAGCCGACGCCGCTGACGCACTCGTTGTGCAGGCACGCGACCCCGGTCCCGGTCTCGGGCAGACACGCCTGCACCGCGCCGTCGACACAGTGCCCCGCGTCGTCGCACGCGTCCTTGTGATGCCAGGAGGACCCGACACAGACTTCACTCTCGCCGAGTGTGCACTCGCTGCCGACCGGGCGCGCCTCGAACACGCAGCCCGCGACCTCGTCACAGCGGTCGTTGGTGCAGGCGTTGTCGTCATTGCACACGACCGGCTCGAACTCGCACGCGCGGTTCACGCAGACGCTGAGATTGCAGGCGTTCGCGAACTTCGTGCAGTCGCCATCACGGCTGCAGCGCGGACCCGCCGGGCCGACCGCATCGCGGTCAGTGCTCGACTCCTGGATGCAACCCCCCGCGAGCAGCGCGACGATGATCGCACAAAAGCCACCTGGCGGTTGATTCCTCGATCCCTTCAATGCACACCTTGAACGACACTGTTTAGTACGGGTTGTCTTTGACCTTCTCCGGCTCGCGACCACCCCCTCCGTACGGGTTCTTCTTGGTGTCGTCCATCTTACGCGGGCCATCCCACGGATTCGGCTTCGTGTCCGGCATCTTCTCGGGATCCTTGGCCTCCGTCGGTTTCGTTCCCGGCTTCGTCTCGTCCTTCGGATCCACGGCCTTCACGTCGCCACCGACCACGTTCGGTTTGACCTCATCCAGGGGCTTGTCCAGCGGCTCCATCTTGAAGACGATCGCGTCGTCCTTGTCGAACTCGATCGCGCGCACGTAGTCGCGGTAGCCGTCCTTCTTGATCGTGTAGCGCTCGGGTGCGGTGCCCTTGTTGCGCCGCAGCGTGAATCGGGTCTGGCCGATGGTCTGTCCCTTCTCGTTGACGACCGTCGCACCCTCGGGGTCGGACACGATCGTCACAACGATGCTGTCGACCTCGAATTCCGGCACGAGCCCGACCTCGACCTCGGTCATCGTCGTGAACCCGTAGTAGGACTTGTCCAGTGGCGACAGGCTCGCATAAAGCGCCCCCGCCGAGCCGAGCAGCAGCACCAGCGCCATCAGCGCGATGAGCGGCCAACGCCTCCGCTTGACATGGATCCCGTGCAGCGTATCTGCGCGGGTGATGGTGTCGCCGCCACCGAGGCCGCCGCCCATGTCCGTGTCGAACGACGTGATCGACAAGGTCTCGATCTCGAGCCCCGCGGCCTCGGCATCGGCGCGCGTGACGACATTGCGGAATAGCGGCGGCAGGTCCTTGCGCAGGGCTGCAATCTCGCGGATGACCGCCTCTGCCGTCTGGGGCCGCAGCTCGGTCTGCTTGGCCAGCATGCGGTGTACGAAGCGCTCGACCTGCTCGGGGATCACCAGGTCGGGGCGTACCTGCTGGAACGGCGGCGGCGCCTCCTGCAGGTGCTTTATCAGGATGCCGAGCGGATTCTCCGCGTTGAACGGCACGCGTCCGGTCAGGAGCTCATAAAGGATGATGCCCATCGCGTAGATGTCGGAGCGCGCGTCGATGTCGCCGCCGCGCGACTGCTCGGGCGACATGTACTTCGGGGTGCCGAAGATCGAGCCGGCCTTGGTCAATGTCTTGTTCTGGCCGTCGCCCTCGGCGACCTTCGCGACGCCGAAGTCGAGCACCTTCGCGAAGTCGCCGTCCTCGCCGACCGACTGGAGGAAGATGTTGTCGGGCTTCAGGTCGCGATGGACGATGCCCTTCGAGTGCGCTTCTCGCAGCGACTTGGCGGTCTGCTCCATGATGTGCAGCGAACGTTCGACCGAGACCTGCTTGTCGTCGGTCAGCACCTTCGCGAGCGGCCGCCCCTCGAGCAGCTCCATCGCGATGTACAGGAGCCCGTCCTCGGTCTCGCCGAAGTCGAAAATCTGAATCGTATTGGGGTGCTTGAGCTTCGAGACCGCCAGCGCTTCCAGGTGGAAGCGGCGCAGCACCGTCTCGTTCTCGGTCAGCTCGCGCAGCAAGACTTTGATGGCGATGTCGCGGTTCATGCCGAGCTGGCGCGCGCGGTAAACTGCGCCCATGCCGCCCGCGCCGATCTTCGCGACAACCACGAAGCGCTCGTTGATCGTCATGCCGATGAGCGGGTCGGACCTCTCGTTGGTGATCCCCGTCGAGTCGTCGTGGTCGGACAGCTTGCGCTTGATCCGATCCTCCAACGAGTCCTCGGCATCGTGGTTCGTCGTGCGCTCGCTCGGGCGCGGACGCCCTGGCGCACCCGGGTACGACGGGGCGTCTTCATCGGCATCGGGATGTCGGCGCGTATCGTCGTCGTCGTCGTCGTCGTGACCCATGTTCCTGCCTCCTGGCGGCGTGTGGCCGCGCCGAAGCCCCGAAACTCTAGGCGGCGCGGGGCTTCCGGTCAATGTCGCCGCATTTCGCCGCACCTTCGAGGCACCGCTCTGCACGCGACCCGACCCGAATTGTTAGCAACGCCCGAGCCGGCACTTCGATCTATCACCTTGATTCGGCGGCCCGTCGATTCTAACGTCGCCAGGGTGGTCAGGTCGGTTGTCATCGCGGCGCTCGTCGCCCTTGCGGGATGTGGTGGAGACGATGCCAACGGTGTCGCACCCTGCACCTCGGACCCCTGCGCGTGTGACACGTGCGGGCCGTCGTGCCTTGGCGACGCCTGCGCGCCCGGTGACTCGTTCGAGACCGGCGAGGCGGTCGGGTCGGGCGTCTCGAGTGGGCTGGTGATGCCTGACGGGCGCCTCGCGATCACCACCTGGGACCCGACGCGCGGTGCGCTGGTCGTCATCCTGCAGCGCGCTGGTGAGTCGACCAAGGTCGTGCACACGCTGTCCGCGCCTGGCCCGAGTGAGCTCGGCCGCTGGGCCCGGATAGCACTCGAAGCGGGCGGCGGGCTCCAGGTCGCCTGGTTCGATGCCGCCGCGGGCACGCTCCTCTGGGCCCGTGGCGACGTCGCGGGATTCACGGCGCCGACCCCGGTCATCACCGCGAATGTGGGCCAGGTGGCCCTCGCGGTCGACGGCACCGATCATCCGCACATCGCCTTTCGCGACGACGATACGCGCACCGTGCGCTATGCGACGCGCTTCGCGGCGGAGTGGAAGGTCATCACGATCGATGGCTGCGCTGGCGAAGCGGACTGCCCGGGCGACGACGAGGACGCCGGGCTCGGTCTCGACATTGTGCTCGTCACCGGCGCGGACTCCAGCACCTTGCCGCGCATCGCCTTCTATGACGCCCTGCGCGGGGATCTCAAGCTCGCCGGGCGCGACGCGGGTGGCGCCTGGTCAACGGTGACGCTCGATGGTCGCGCCGGCGATGTCGACAGCGGCGACGTCGGTCGCTTCGTCAGTCTCGCGCTCACACCGACGCGTTCGCTCGGCGTTGCCTACTACGACGCGACCCTCGGCGCGCTCCGCTACCTCGGCCCGACCGGCGCCACGCGGCTCGTCGACAGCGGCGCGTTCGAGGTCGATGACGGGCGTGCGCGCCGTCTCAACGTCGGCCAGTTCTGTACCCTCGACTATGATTTCCAGGGCAGCGCCCACATCATCTACGTCGACAGCTCGACGCCCGGGCTTCGGCATGCGCGCATTCCGGGCGACGGTGCGGCCGTCATCACCGGGCTCGCCATCCCGGCCGGTGCCTGGCCTTACTTCGCGGTCGTCGCCAATCGCCTGGTCGGGGCGTACGGCGCCTTCGTCACGGGCCTCGCGCCCGAGGCGACGTTGCGCCTCTTCGACCTGCCGGCGGGCCCACCATGAGCGGCGCGTGCTCGTCGCATGGCGCTCGAATCAGCTTCGCCTCTCGCGGGGCGGGCATCCGTGGCGGCCTCATCGCGTGCGGTCTCATGGGGCTCGCGAGCCTGCTCGGCTGTGCCGGGCTCGGCTGGGGGCAAGGCGGGGCGGAGCCGACGCGCGCGACCGCGGGCGCGCTGGTGAAGACGTTCGACCAGGCGACGTTGACACGCGCTTCGGAGCGACTCGCCGAGCGGGTGGCGCTGCGCTGGTCGGCGGGTGCGCCGCTGTCGACCGCAGACGGCGCGCTCGCGATCGACTGGCAGGGCTGGCTTCTCATGCCCGGGGCGCCCCGTCTCGAGCTGACAGCACCCCGCGCGGGGATGCAGTTGGCGAGCAGTGCAAACACCGACTTCGGGCTGGTCGTGCATGTGCCGGTCGCCGCTGCCAGCCATCAGATCGAGGTGAGCGCCGACTTCCTCGATCTGCCTTGCACCATCGGTGTCATGGTCGCCGACGGCGAGCTCGACGTGCCGATAGGCTTCACGGCCGACAAGCTCGGCCGCGTGCAGGGCGTCGTCCTGCCCGGCGCGACCTATCACGCGCTGTCGGACGTGACCCCCAACGCGATCCTCAAGGTCGACCTGTCCAGTTGCGTTGGCACGTTTGACCCTGGCGCGCAGCTGGCAGCGCTCGGCTCGGCCTTATCGGACGCGGCCGTGCGCGCCGTCAGCGAGGCGCTCAGCGCCGAGGTTCCCAGCGTGCTCGGCCTCGACCTCGCGTTCGGGTGGTCGGCCGCCGTCAACGGCGACGCGCTCGGCACAGGCTTCATGCGCACGGCCCTGCGTGGGCTCGCGACTGACCTCATAAGGCGAACGGCCGAGTCGGTGCAGGTCGCGTTCGCGCTGACAGTCGAAGCGGACGCGCATCCGTGCATGGCGCCGTTCTCGCTGCCCGCACCGCGCGCCGATGTCGCCGCGCCGACCCTCCCCTCCGGCGCCGCGCTCCACATCGCCTCGCTCGAGCGCATGGTCGCGGCATCCTGGCTCGCCGGCGCGGTCTGTGGCGAGCATCTCGGTGTCATCCCGATCGCCAGCGCCCCGCTGCAGGTGACGTGGCCGGCGCTGGCGCGGCTCGGGCCCGACGCGGAAGTGAGTCTCGAGCTGTGGCCGGGGGCGCTGCCGCGGCTGACGGCCGACCCCGACATGAGCGATGGGATCGTGCTCGACACGGGTCGTATCCGGGCCGAGATCATGGTGACCCATGCTGGCGCGCGCTGGCGGGCGGCGTCGGTCGTGCTCGACCTCAGTGTCGCCGGCACGCTCTGGGTGGCAGACGACGGCGAGGTCACGTTCGATCCCGCGGCGGTCGATGCACGTCCCGCGCTGGTCGAGGCGGGCCTCCTGACAGCGCCGGACGCGAACGCCATCGCGCAGTTGCTGCCGCCGCTCGTCGAAGCGCTGGTGCTCGGACGTCCCTTGGCGCGCCTTCCGCCGCCACTGGCGCCGCTTGAATCGGCGACGGTCGTGGTCTTCGGGGACTATTTGCTGTGGCCGACCCGATGAAAGACCCTGGCTCCGGTCCCGGTTTCGTGCTCGGAGCTCGCGGTTGACACCACCCCGGTGCGCCGTTAGATGCTCGCGTTGACCAGCCGGAGACCTCGATGAACCCCACGATGACGACGACGGTGAGACCCCAGCCTGGCCGCTTGGCCCGTGTCGCCGCCACGCTGGCGTCGCTCGCGCTGGCAGCGACCGTGTTGGTCAGCGTCAGCCCCGCCAGCGCCGCTGATCCCAGCTCGCGCATCGTCTACGGCGGACGCGTCGAAGACGCGCAGGGCCGACCCATCGGCGGGATCTATCCGCTGACGTTCTCGTTCTATCGCACCGCCAAGGGCGGGCGCTCGATGTGGACCGAGACGCACTTCGTGGCGGTCGACAACGGCATCTATGCGGTCGAGCTCGGCCGGGATAAACCCTTCCCGAGGGCGCTCGACCTCGACAAGTCCTACCTCAGTGTCGCGATCTCGGGCGGTAAGGAGATCGTGCGCGAGCGCTTCACGACCGATCCATCGCTCCTGCCGGCGACGACGACCCCGGTCGAGCAGGCGAAGCCTGAACCGACAGTCGGGGCACCGCCGCAGACCGCCAAGGGCACCTACGCCGACCTCGCAGGCTTCGCGTACGAGGCAGAAAAGTCCAAGAACTCCGATGCTATCGGTGGCATGACCGTGACCGACCTGCGCACCCTCATCAAGCAGGCGACTCCCGAGAAGGAGTCCGGCGGCAAGGTCAAAATCGGCGAGACCAAGCGCTACACGGAGCAGGCGGGCGGATCCGGTGGCCAGCCTTTCACGCTTCAGTGCCCGCCCGGATTCGTCGTGACTGGCATCCGCGGCCAGGCTGCTGGCTACGTCGATCAAATCTCGGTCATCTGCAGCCCACTAGAGTAGCGAGCCCATCCGAACGCGGCTATATCGGGGCGCAGGAGTAAGTGATGCCAAACTATGCGCGATCCGGACTTCCATTCGCAGGCAGCCGCCTCGCCGCCTTCTGCGTCGCGTTGTTGTTGGCAATGCTCGGCAATGCGAGCCTCGGCGGCGCGGCCCACGCGACCCAGGAGGAGGATCGGGCCCGGGCCGAGAAGCTCATCCAGGAGGGGCTCACGCTCGCGCGCAATAAAGAGTTCCGCGACGCCATCCCGAAGTTCGAGGCAGCGCTCAAGCTCTATCCGCATCCCGAGACCAAACACAACCTCGGGCGCGCGCACGAGGAGCTCGGTGAGCTGAAGAAGGCGCACGAGTACTTCACGTCGGCCCTGAAGGACGAGTACACCTTCGCGGCCGATGGCCGCCAGCGGCTGATGCGGATCGAGGCGGAGCTGCGCAAGAGCTACGCGCGCGTCACGTTCCGCACGACGCCGAGCCAGGTGAGCTGCGTACTGACCTTCCCGTCCGGCGAAGAGGAGTCGCATATCTCGACGCCGTTCCAGTCGTGGGTGCCCGCGGGGCGAACGAAGCTCGTCGGCACGAACCCGAACTTCAAGACGGGTGAGCAGACACTCGACCTCACAGCCGGCGAAGACCGCGACGTCAGTCTCGTGCTGATCCCGCTGGCCAAACAGGGCTTCCTCCAGATCAGCGTCAACCAGCCAGGCGCAAGCGTGACGGTGTCCGGGCGCCTCGCCGGCAAGAGCCCGCTCACGGGTCTCGCCTGGGAGGCCGGGGCCTACGAGCTCGAGGTCAAGCTGCGCGGTTTCGTGACCCATCGCGAGCAGATCGTCATCAACGAAGACTCTGTAACGTCGGTCAACGTCTCGCTCGTGCGTGGCGAAGGCAAGTTCGACGCGCCGAGCGCGGGGGTCGCCCCGTGGGTCGGCTGGACGCTCGTCGGTTCGGGCGTGGCGCTCGGCGGTGTGGCTTTGTATCTCCAGTTCGGCAAGGCGCGTCCACTGCAGGAAAAAGCCGACCTGATCGAGGATCAGCGGGAGTATGAAGCCGCCCATCAGAAGGCCATCAACTTCGAGACCGCGGCCATCATCACGAGCGTCGTGGCCGGCGGCCTGGCCGCGACCGGCTTCTATCTGCTCATCTTCGAGGGTGGCGACGAGAGCGCCGCGTCGATCCCAGTGTTCTCCCCGGACATCGCGCTCACGCCGGATGGCGGCTACGTCGGCGGCACCTTCACGTTCTGAGCTCCGCGAAACCGCGATCTAACGCTTCAAGAGGAAGCGGCCATTGCCGCGCCGCTTCTCGACGACGCCGTCCCAGGTGCCGTTGATGCCGCGGCCGCCGCTCTGCACCATGCCGCTGATACGGATGAAGTCCTGGTCCGCCGTGCCGCCGATGCTCAGCGCGCCCTTTTCGGAGATCGACCCCTTCAGGCGGATGGTGCTCTTGCCGAAGGTCGCGACCGCGGACGTGATGGTGCGCCCGTTGATCGTCAGGCGCAGGTTGCCGGGCGAGCCGCCGCCATAGAGCTTGCCGGTCCAGGTGCCGGTGAAGGCGACCTCTTCGGGCTCGATGCTCACCTCGGGCATGACGCGCGTCTCGGGGGCGACCGCCTCGGGGGTGGTATCGACGATGCGGGTATCGGCGATGATTTCGGGCGCGACGAATGTGTCCACGAGCGTCTCGGGCGCGACGAACGTGTCGCCGAGCGTTTCGGGCGCGACCGCGTCGGGTGCTGCCGCCGCCATGATCTCGGGCCCACTGTCGGTTGCCGCGCTCGTGTCGACGGGCTGCGTGTCGCTCGCGACGACCACGTCCGGGGTCACGGCAGCGACGGCGCAGTCGCGGGTCTTTGCGTCGATCTCGGCCTGGAAGGCTGGGTCCCCGGCGAGCCTGCTCATCTCGCGGGTGTACGTCACGAGGTCGACCTCATGCGCCTTGTAGAGGGCGAGCATGGTGTTCGCACTCTGCTCTGGCGGGGTGTTGCCCTTACGCAAGCACTCGCTCGCGACCGCCAGTGCGAGCAACTTCTCGCGAGTTGCCGCCGCCAGTGCGTCGATGTCGCCTGGACTCGTTGCGGTCGCATCGCCCGCAGCGGCTCCGCTGCCATCGGCGCTGATGAGCCGTACCTCGGGCGCGTCCGGCGTCTTGCCGCAGCCACCGAGCAGCACGAGCACGAGCCCGCTGCAGATGTATCGCATGCTTGCCTCCGCCCGCGATGGAAGCCGAGTCGGCGCGGCTTGGCAAGCGCCCTGCGCCGGACACTTGCGAGCGTCGCTGTGCCTCGACACGTTTCAACGACCGGCGTGATGTGCTAACCCTCTCGTATGTCCGCCCGCGCCCGTGCGCTCCCCGTGCTGTCGATTATCGTCCTCGCCGTCTTCGGGATGTCGTGCAGCGACGACAACACTGCCCCGTCGCTGGCCCTCGTGCTCGACCAGCAGGTCATCGTCGGCGAGACCCTGCGCCTCGTCCTGAGCGCTGAAGACCCCGATGGCGATCGCCTCGACTTCGACGTGAGCGGCCTGCCCAAGACTGCGCAGGTCACCCCGCGTGCGGCCAACGAAGCCGTCGTCGTGTGGAGCCCGCTCATCACGGACACCCAGCCGGGTGGCCGCCGCTACGATGTCGAGGTGACGGTCGATGACAGCCGGGGCGGCAGCTCGCGCCAGTCGATCGGTGTCGTCGTCTACCCGACGTTCGGCATCCCCGCCTTCACATTGCCAGCCGGTGTCGTCGTGAACCTCGGGCAACAGGACGACCTGGAATTGCTCGTCGAGGTGAAGGACGACGACTCGACCGAGGTCCAGATCGACCTCCTCGAAGCGCCGACGGACGCGAAGCTGCAACGCGCCGACAAGAAGGTCGCGCACTTCTTCTGGCGGCCCGACGACGAGCAGCGCAAGGTCGCCGTGCATCGCGCAATCTTTTCGGCGCGCGACGAATCGCACGGGCCGGTGACCCACGTGCTGACAATTGTGCTTCTCAACGGCGAGAAGCAATCAGGCTGCGAGGGCAGCCCGCCGACGGTCACCCACACGCCTCCCTCCGACCAGAACCTCGCGTCGGGCGGTGGCGCGCTCGAGCTCGGGGCGACCGCGAGCGACGCCCAGAGCCAGGTGCAGTCCTTCACCCTGCACTGGACCCGCGGCGACCCGAACGGCACGTATGCCGCGGCCGCCTTCGAGCGCGTCACCCCGAATGGCCCCGATTGGCGCGTCGCCCTCGACGCGGGCACGCTCGGCAACATCCCCGGGTCCGGCTCGCTCGTGCACTATTTCCTCACGGCCACCGACAACGACGACCCGACTGGCGTGTCGTGCGACCAGAGCACGCGCTTTCCCAAGACGGGGTTCTTCTCGGCCGCGGTGTATCCGTCCGGCACGTCGTCGGACGTGTGTGTCGACGACCTCGCCGAGCCCGATGGCGACCCGTCGCAAGCGGCCACGCTCAAGGCCGGTACCTATGCCGGCCGGCGCCTGTGCGGTGACACGGTCGACCATGTCGGCGTCGATGCCCCGGCCGGCACGACCCTCGTCGCCGCGGTCACGTGGTCCGCCGACGAAGGTGGCCCGAGGCTCACGCTGGTCGACGACAGCGGCGGCACGCTCGCGACTGGAACCCTGGGTGAACCGGGGCGGCTGCAACTGGTGCACGACCGCAGCGATGAGAGCCCGCTCTGGTTGGCGATCTCCGGGGCCCCCGGCCTGCGCCTCAGCTACGCGATCGAGCTCACGGTCGAGGCGACCCGCTGTGAGGACGATGGTGCCGAGCCCGACTCGGGTCCAAACGAGGCGCGCCAGTTGGCGCTCAGCGCATCGGTGAGCCAGAAGATCTGCTCGGGCGATGCGGACTTCTTCCGGGTCGCCGTGAACTCGGGTCAGCGCCTGCATCTGGCGGCTGCGTTCGACCATCGTTACGGCGATCTCGACCTCGAGCTGCGCGCGGCCGATGGGGTCACAGTGTTGGCGACGGCGGCCTCCGAGAAGAGCCTCGAGGAGATCGAGTGGAACGCCGACACATCGGAGACGCTGATCGTACGTGTCTACGGCGTCGAGGGCGCGAGCAACTCGTACACGCTGACCGCCGACCAGGGCGTCGTCTCTGGCTGTGAGTCGGACGGGCTCGGTGACAACACGAGCGCTGCGGCTGCGGTCATTCTGTATCAGGGCGTCTACGAAGGTTTTCACGCGTGCAGCGACGCTAGCGACTGGTTTGCGGTCGACCTGAACGGTGGCGAGACGTTCTCCGTGTTGGCGCTCGCCGACGGCGCCGAGCACGTCAGCTTGCGCGCCTATCGCGATCCCGGCGCAGCTCCGATCGCCGAGGGCAATCCCGACGGGTCCGGCTTTGCCGAGCTATCGGTCACAGCGACCGGCCCCGAGCGCCTCTACTACGCGGTCTCGACCACGAGCCCGACCGCGACCTATGCGGTTCTGCAAGAGGTCGTCGATCCCCCGGGCAATTGCCAACCCGACCGTCTCGAACCGAACGACGTCGCCTCGCCCGCGCCGATCGGCGAAGGCGTGACGACCTGGCTGCGTATGTGCGGCCCAGGCGACGTAGACGCCTTCCGCATCGAGGTCGCTGCGTTCACGAGCCTCATCGCATTCACCGTGCACGCGACCGGATCGGCCTACACCGACCTCGAGCTGCGCTCTGCCAATGGCGACATCCTGTCCTCCCAGACCGATTTCGGCGACGGCGCCTACTTGGAAGAGATCATCGAGCAGGCCGGCACCTACACGCTGGTCGTGCACCCGTTCGACGTCGAAGCCACCGGCCTCGGCTACGACCTCGGCCTCTTTCTCGACTGATTGGGGCTCAAACGGACCCGCCTCCGTCGTCGGTCCCCCCGGTCGCTTGTGCGGCGTACGAAGCGTACGGCTCCGCGCTCGCGGGGGGCGCCTCCTAGGATTCGGGCCCGTTTGAGCCCGAATCTTTCTTGCTGACTACTTGCGGGGCAGTTCTGCGAGCGGGGTCGCCGGGTCGAGGTAGCGTTCGAATCGCCTGCGCAGGTAGTCGGCGGCGCGCTTGCGCAGGAGGAAGCCCGGGTCGACCGCTTCGATGTGGACGCCGTGCGGATCCACGCGTGCGTCCCCGCTGACCTGGAGGCCCAGGTAGCGAACAGCGATCGAGCACGTATGCCCGCTCCAGCTCACCTGCGCGTGATGCTTGTTCCGATAGTATTCGGCGAGCGCCTGGACGCGCGCGACCGCGTCTTCGTGAACGAGGCGATGGGGGATGTCGAGCTGGAGCCGTGCAGCCATGCGAACGCATCTCGCACTTGAGTGCCGCGCCGTCCAGTGCCGTTGCTGGGCCACGTAGAGCGCCCCGTTCGACCTGCCCGCCTGGAGGGCTTGTAAGGGACACCGCGGCCAGTTACCGATGGCCGGCGACACACCAGCCGCAACCTCAAGGAGCTCTCCATGCCGAACCTCGAGCTGACCTACTTCAACGCCCCCGGCCGCGCCGAGCCCGTGCGCATCGCCCTCTTCCTCGCGGGCCTGCCGTTCACCGATCATCGTGTCGACTTCCCGGGCTTCGGCGCGCTGAAGGCCAGTGGTGCACTGCCGCTCGGCAGCGTGCCGGTCCTCGATGTCGACGGCCAGCGCTTCGCGCAGACGGGGGCCATGCTGCGCTACATCGCGCGCGTCGGGCAGAGCGACCTCTATCCGAGCGACGCGTACGAGGCGTTCCTCGTCGACACGTGCGTCGATACGCTCAACGACACGCTCTCGAACGCGCTTGGACCGAGCATGTTCGAACGCGACAGCGCCAAGAAGCTCGAGATGCGCGCGGCCTTCGTGGCCGGTCCGCTGACGCTCGGTTGTCGCTACATCGAGGGTCTCATCGCTCGTTCGGGCGGGCCGTTCCTGCTGGGCGAGCGACTGACGATCGCCGACCTGGTCATCGCCAATCAGATCCTGCAGCTCGATTCGGGCCGCATCGACGGCATCAGCACCGAGACGACCGCGCCCTATCCGCGCATGCGCGCGCTCACCGCGGCCTACCTGGAACATCCGCGGATTGTGGCCTATCAGGCCAAGAAGTAGCCTTTACGGCGGCGCGGTGAGCCGCTCGCGGACCGAGAGCAGCTGAGGCGTCGTAGTCGGTCGCTCGGGGTCGATCTGGAAGTCGATTTCGATTGCATGCAGCGGGCCCTGGCAGCGGCATGTCGCGCGACCGGAAGCGCGCGTCGCGTCGCAGCTCGGCGTATCAGCGAACGGATCGCATGTCGGGAACGGCACCTTGCCAGCGAGGAGCTGCTCGCGGTCCCAGGTCGTGCGGCTCAGCTTGCCATTGGCCTCTCGCCCGAGCGGGAACTGCAGGCTACCCGGCAGATACTGGGCGGCCCACTGCCAACGCTTGTTCGCGACCGCGTCGAGAAAACCCAGAAGGTGGTTCAGCGGCAGCGGGCTGGCACTACACGCAGCACCCTCGAACCGTTCGACCTGGCGTGTCGGCGCGGTGCCGAGCGTCGGAATGATCTGCGTCAGGCGCACCCACGCATTGACGCAACCTCCCGTGCGGTCAAGGAACACCGCGACACTGCGATAGGGCCCCGGTTGGGCCGGTGCCGTGGAAGGCAGCGGCGTCGTGTGCTCGCCGAGCGGCTCGAGCACACGCCCAGCTTCCTTCTCGGTCTCTGCGAACAAGGTGATCTGGTCTTTGGCGTACTGAGCGCGATCGTCCGCCGGGGGCGGCGACGCGGGCACGGACAGCCACATGGCGAGGGCGAGCAGCATCATCATGACGCGATGATAGATGGCTCCCTCCCGCGTGTACATGGCGCCCAGCAACGGCAGCCGATGGCGATACGGCTCGCTTGACAAGCGGCCCTCGCCCGCGTTCCAAGGAGGCGTGGAGACACCTGCCTGGGAGCGATGGCGCCGGCTCGGGCGCGAGCTGCCGATGCCCTGCGCCGTCGTCGACCTCGACGCGCTCGAGGCGAACGCACGCGTGCTGCTCGGCCGCCTCGCGGGCTCAGCGACGCTGCGTATTGCCTCCAAGAGCGTGCGCGTGCCGGCGCTTATGCGTCATATCGCGGGTCTCGACCGGGCGCGCGTGCGTGGGCTCATGACCTACTCGGCGCGCGAGACGAAGCTGCTCGCCGACCAGGGTTTTGACGACTTCATCCTCGCTTATCCGATCTCGAGTCTCGCCGAAGCGCGTCTGCTGGTGGACCTCGGGCGGCGCGATATCACCGTGCGCGCGGTCGTCGACAGCGACGCGCACATCGACCTCTTCGCCAGAGCCGCCAGCGGGCAGGCCGGTCGCCTGTCCTTGTGCATCGACATCGACGTCAGCTGGCGACTGCTCGCCGGACGGCTGCATCTCGGCGTGCGCAGAAGCCCGATACGCACGCCCGAGGCGGCACTCTCGCTGGCCGAGCATGCCCGCCGCGTGCGCGTGCCGGTCAGCGCGGTGATGGCGTATGAGGCCCAGGTCGCCGGCATGCGCGACGACAACCCCGGCAGTCGCTACCTCGACCCGATGCGCCGCTTCATCCGCGAGCGCAGTAAGCCACTCGCGACCCAACGTCGGCGCGCCGTCGTCGACGCGCTACGCGCCAGCGGCATGCACATCGAGATCGTCAACGGCGGCGGCACTGGCAGCATCGACTCGACCACCGGCGATGGCACTGTGACCGAAGTGACCGCGGGCTCCGGCTTCCTTGCACCGCATCTCTTCGATGGCTACCGCGGCCTCACGCTCGCCCCGGCGACGTTCTTCCTGATGCCCATCGTGCGTTTCCCGGACCCGGATTGGGTGACCTGCGCTGGCGGCGGCTACCTTGCGTCAGGACCTGCCGCGGCCGATCGCACGCCCATCGTGTACGCGCCCGCAGGCCTCACGCCGAGCGACACCGAGGGATTCGGCGAGGTTCAGACGCCGCTCAGGCGCGGGGCAGGGGCACCGCTGTTGCAGCTCGGTGATCCGGTCGTATGTCGCCACGCCAAAGCAGGAGAGCTTTTCGAGCGCTTCGCGGAGGTCTATTGTGTGCGTGGTGAGCAGGTGATTTCGTGTGAGGCGTCGTATCGCGGGCTCGCGGGAGCCTTCGGTTGAGCGGGCGGGTGGCGAGTTGACGACCTGGGCGGTGGGCGACATCCATGGCGATAGCGAGGCGCTCGAGCGTCTGCTGGGGCGGCTCGTGCCGCGCTTGAAGTCCTCGGATACGCTTGTCTTTCTGGGCGACTACATCGATCGTGGGCCCGATTCTCGCGGGGTCGTGGAGCGCGTTCGCAGCCTGGAGCAGACCGGGCCGTGCAAGGTCGTCGCGTTGCGCGGCAATCACGAAGACACCTGGGCACGCAGCTTCCAGTCACCGAACCCCGCGTTCCTCCTCCATCGCGGCAACGGCTGCGCGGCGACCTGGCGGTCGTTCACCGGCCAAACTCCGGTAGGCATCGACGACGAGATGTCGGACGACGACATCGTCCAGCTCCTGAACGTGCCGAGCTGGCTGCCGCCGGATGTCGCAGCCTGGATGGCGGCGCGCCCGGCCTGGTACGAGGACGAGCATGCGCTGTATGTGCACGCGGGCCTCGATGGCGAGGACAAGCACTGGAACCATCCGTCGGCCGGGCGCGAGAAACCACTCTTCTGGATGCGCGAGCCCGACTTCTTCACCGGCTACGAAGGCAAACGCGTGGTGTTCGGCCACACCCGCACCCGCGATCTGCCGACCGACCACCTCGGCTTCTTCCGTCGCCTGCTCGACCACACGGCCGATGTCTGGCGCCGCGGTGACCTCATCGGGGTCGACACCGGCGCCGGCATGGGCGGCTTCTTGTCGGCGGTGAGCCTGCCGGACCTGACGGTCATCGAGAGCCGCTGACGTGAAGACACCGATCATGGAACGCGACTGAACAGTGTCGCATGGCGAAGGAGACAAATCGTGAGGCCAGGAGCGACTGAAGGAAGTGCCAAGCCGTACGCGTCGTACGGCGCACAAGCGACCGAAGGAGCGACGCATCACGATTCGGGGTCAGCGTCGCGGTGCGGTCGCTCTATCGCATGGCACTGACTGACGGACGGACCCGACGGCGAGACATGAGCTCTGTCCGAGGGCTGCTTCTAATGAACGCGGGCGGTACGCAGGTCGAGCTCCGAGAGGCTCTGCATCAGGCGCGTGCCGACGAGCTTGCCGCCCTCCTTGGTGAGGTGGATGCGGTCCGGGCGGCGATACCAGATGCGTTTTGTGTGCTTGCCGTCCTTGACGCCCTTGCCGTCACTGACAACTGGCGCGTCCGCAAAGCACAGCCACGAGCCGTCGGCGTTGGATGACAGTGGGAACATGTCGATCCAGTGCACGTTCGTGAGCCCGCGCACGGCGCGCTGCTGCACTTCACGCACGCGCGTAACAGCCTCGCGCGCGGACCGCCAACCGCGGTTGGTCGGTGACAACAGGACGACCTCGGGCACGCGCTCGGACAGAAAGCGCGCGAACTGGCGATAGCGCCCTTCGTAGGCGCGGCGCCACGGGGTCTCGTTGCGCCACTGGATGCGGTCGTCGAGGCTCGGCCAGGTGATGCGCTGTGTATCGTTGGCGCCGAGCATCACGACGACGAGGTCCGGGTGGAACTCGTCGATGAGTCGCTCGGACTCGGCGAACCAGTCGAAGAACTCGGGGCGCGCGAGCCCGCTCGATGGCTTGCCGCGGACCTGCACGTGGTAAGCGCGCTGCGCGAACGCCCTGCGCAGCGTGTGACCCAGCGGGCCAAAGAAGTTCGAGTCACCGATCAGGAGCACCCGTGGGGCGTCCGGGGCCGGCACCGGAAACTTCTCCCCAGCGACATAGATCGTGGCGGGCTGGGTGGCCCGCTGGGGCGCGCGGCGACGCCGTGCCTCGGCCGGCAGGGCGAGGCAGATGATCGTCAGCAAGAGCACAGTGGCAAAGAGGCGTGCGCGCATCGGGGCGCATCATGGCAAAGGTGGAGCGACTTGGGAACAATCACGGTCAGACGTTCCAAACTGAAGCGGCCGGGCGCATCCTTGGCGGCATGCACCCCGATCCACCCGAACGCTTCGCGCATACCCATCCAGGCCGCTGGTGGCATGCGCTCGACGATGGCCGCATCCAATGCGACCTGTGCCCCCGGCACTGCCGCCTTCACGAAGGACAGCGCGCGTTCTGCTTCGTGCGGGCGCGCGAGAACGACGCGATCATTCTGACGACCTATGGGCGCAGCACCGGGTTCTGCCTCGACCCGATCGAGAAGAAGCCGCTCAATCACTTCTTGCCAGGCACGCCCGTGCTGTCGTTTGGAACCGCCGGCTGCAACCTCGGCTGCAAGTTCTGCCAGAACTGGGACATCTCGAAGTCGCGCGAGATCGAGCGCCTCTCTGAGACCGCCACCCCCGCCGGCATCGCCCGCGCAGCCTTGCGCACCGGCGCGCGCAGCGTGGCGTTCACCTACAATGACCCGGTGATCTGGGCCGAGTACGCGATCGATGTCGCCGTTGCGTGCCACGCGCTCGGGGTCAAGACGGTCGCCGTGACCGCGGGCTACATCGGCGAGGCCGCGCGCCGCGACTTCTACCAGCACATCGACGCGGCCAACGTCGACCTCAAGGCGTTCAGCGAAGACTTCTACAAGAAGCTCTGCTTCGCCGAGCTCGAGCCCGTCAAGGAGACGCTGCGGTGGCTCGTCAACGAGACGCAGGTCTGGGTCGAGGTGACAACGCTGCTCATCCCTGGACAAAATGATGGCGACGCCGAGCTGCACGCGCTGAGCGAGTGGTTCATGCAAGCGCTCGGGCCCGATGTGCCGCTGCACTTCACCGCGTTCCATCCCGACTACAAGCTGCGCGACGTCGCCGCGACGCCACCCGCCACGTTGACCCGGGCCAGAGCCATCGCGCGCTCCAAGGGGCTGCGTTACGTCTACACCGGCAATGTGCACGACAGCGCTGGCGGTACCACGACGTGCCCGACTTGCGATGCCGCGCTGCTCGTACGCGACTGGTACGAGATTTCGGGCTTTCGCGTGGTCGATGGTGCCTGCACCGCGTGCGGAACGACGATTCCTGGCGTATGGGAGAACCAGCCTGGCAGCTGGGGCGCCAAGCGCGCTCCGCTCCGGATCCGCTGACCAGGCCGCTGACCAGCAAAAGGACGACGACGATGAGAAAGCTGCTCGGGTCCCTTGGGCCCCTGTTGGTATTGGCAGCTCTCGCCACCGGCTGCGGCAAGTCGAGCGCGCCTGCGGATGTCACGCCGCCCGCCCCGCCTGCGACCTCCAACCCCGAGGCGGATGCCGCGGTCGCGACCAGCGAAGCGAAGTCGGATGCCGCGGCTGTCGCGCCTTCCGCGGATGCCGCCAGCGCGCCCGCCGATGGCGTGGTCGCCGCGGTCGCCGCGGTGCCGCGCTACTACCTGGCGAAGATCCAGCTGCCCGGCGACATGACGCTCACCGCGCACGTCGTCGTCGAAGGGGCCGTCGGCACCATCGACATCCCGATGCAGCGCATCGAGAAGGCACCGCTTACCGACGTCACCGCCAGCGACAGCGAGGTCGCGTTCTCGTTGCACCCACCGGGCGCCCCGCCCGAGGTCAACGTGCGCTTCGCTGCCAAGAAGGAAGCCGGCGCCACGAAGTTCACCGGCGACCTCGACCAGATGGGCATGAAGGTGCCGCTGACGCTCGAGGCTGTGGGTGGCCCCGCGGACTTCATCGCGAAGCGCCCGCAGACCCCGCAGCCGCCGTTCCCCTACAAGACCGAGTTGGTCAAGGTGGCGATAAGCGACGGCGAGCTCGGCTGCACGCTGAGCCTGCCCGAAGGCGACGGACCGCACCCGGTGATGGTGATGTTCACCGGCTCCGGCGCGCAGGATCGCGACGAGACGATCTTCGATCACAAGCCGTTCCTCGTCCTTTCGGACAAGGTCGTGCGCGCCGGGGTCGGCACGCTGCGCTGTGACGACCGCGGGGTCGGCGAGTCGACGGGATCGATGGCCGACGCCGATATCGGGATTTTCGTGGCCGACGGCAAGGCGCTCGTTGCGTATCTGGCGGGGCGCAAGGACATCGACAAAAAGCACATCGGCGTGCTCGGGCATAGCGAGGGCGGCATCGTCGTAGGTGAGCTCGCCAAGGCGGGCGGGATAGCGTTCGTCGTCACGCTGTCCGGCCCGGCGCTGTCGGGTCGTGAGGTGTCGGTGCGGCAGAACCTGGACCTGGTGCTGGCGCAAGGTGTGGCGCCCGACCAGGCGGCGACGCTCGAGAAGGCGCTCGATGCGCTCTTCCGTGGGATGGCGGAGGACGCGCCGGAGGCCGAGCTCGAGGCGCTTGCGAAGACGCTTGCGACCGCGGTGGCGGCAGCGCGCGACGACGATGCGACCCCGGTCGAGCAGATTGCGGCCCAGTTCGCGCCGCTCCTCACCAACCGTTGGTTGCGTTCGTGGGTGAAGGCGAAGCCGGCCGAGATGTTGGCGTCGGTGAAGGTGCCGGTGCTGGCGATGTTTGGCGAGAAGGACACCCAGGTACCCGGGGCCGAGCACTCGACGGCGCTCAAGAAGGCGTTCGACGCGGCCAGAAAGGACAACGGCCAGGTCGAGATGGTGATGGGTGTCAATCACCTCTTCCAGACGGCGACCACCGGCAAGGTCAGCGAGTACGAAGAGATCGAGGAGACGATGCAGCCGGTCGTGATCGACCGGGTGGTCGCGTGGATCGTGAAGCAGGTGGGCAAATGAACAGGTTCGTAGTGCTGTTGATGCTGGTCGGGCTGGCGGGCGGTTGCGGCAAGCAGGCCGTGCAGAACGATACCCCGGCGGTCGTGACCGCGGTCGAGCGGGCGCCGCTGGTCGCGGGCTACGAGGCGCTGCGCGATCGGTTCGCGAACGACGACCTCGACGGCGTCAAAGCGACGGCCGCGTCGTACGCGAAGGTCGCGGCGGGCGCCGGTGAGGAGGCGCTCGGCAAGCAGGCCGATGCCACCTCGAAGCAGCCTGATCTGGTGGCGGCTCGGCTCGCGTTCGGCGAGCTGTCGCGCATGTACTTCGGGGTGCTGTCGAAGAAGGCGGAGCTGGCGCAGGGCTTGTTCGCGTTCCGCTGCCCGATGGCGGAGGGCTACCAGAAGTGGGTGCAGGTCGACGAGACGATGAAGAATCCGTACATGGGCAAGCGCATGCTCGAGTGCGGGTCGAAGACCGACTTCGTACCCTGAGGCCGGCGTCCATCGCTGAGCGTGGACGGCGCCGCCGCGATGTGGCAATCCCTGGCCGTTGTTCTGGAAGGGAGTGACTCATGGGTCGTGCATTTGCAAACCGCGTAGGCTCGATGATGGTTCGCTGGGACCGGATGGCGAAGGCCTTCACCCGGGTCGGCAAGGACATCGCCATGGCCGTCAAGGCGGGTGGTCCCAACCCTGACTCCAACGCCGCGTTGCGCCGCGCCATCCAGAACGGCCGCAATGCGAACATGCCGAAGGACAAGGTCGAGGCGGCGATCAAACGCGCCGTCGGCAACGATGCCGAGAGCTACGACGAGGTTGTTTACGAGGGCTACGCACCGCACGGCATCGCCGTGATGGTCGAGACTGCGACCAACAACCCGACGCGCACCGTCGCGAACGTGCGCATGGCCTTTACCCGCAAAGGCGGCAACCTCGGCAACAGCGGCTCGGTCAGCTTCCTCTTCAAGAAGATGGGCATCATCAAGATCGCACGCGCCGGGGTCGACCGCGACGGGCTCGAGCTGGAGCTGATCGACCACGGGCTCGAGGACTTCCTGGATGACGACAGCGACGCGGGCCCGATCTACGTCCTGCGCTCGGCGTTCAACGACTTCGCGACGCTTCAGCGCGCGATCGAAGATCGCGGGATTACACCGATTTCTGCTGAGCACGAGCATGTGCCGCACACCCTGGTCGAGCTCGGCGAAGAAGAGATCACGGCGGTGCTCGAGTTGGTCGACCGGCTCGAGCAGGACGACGACGTGCAGCGCGTCTTCGTGAACCTTGCCTGATGTCATTGTCATTCAATGCTGAGTCGCTGGTGTCGCTCAATCGGGTAAGCGCCTTGGTCGCACGCCCGGACGGTCAGGCGTCGGTCGCGGTCGTCGAGCGGCTCGATATGGACAAGTCGAAGTACGTGTCCGACCTGTGGCTCGTGCCGCACGACGGCGGGCCGGCCCGGCAGTTGACGCGTGGTGAGACGAAGGACCGGGCGCCCGCGTTCCTGGCCGACGGCACGCTGTTGTTCCTGTCGGATCGGCCAGTGCTTGGGGCCTCAGTATCGCCTTGGGCTGCCTTGGCCGGGGCCAAACCCGGCGACGAGGCGCGGGCCCAGATCTGGGCGTTACCGACACAAGGCGAGGCGTTCGTCCTGAGTGACGAGCCACACGGGGTATCGGACTTCAAGCACGGCGGTACGACCGTTGTCGCGTTGGTCGAGGTGTTGCCGGGCGTGCCCCTCGATGAGCAGAAGAAGCGCCTCGCCGACAAGAAGAAGCATGGGCCATCGATCCTGAAGTACACCGCGCAGCCGGTGCGCTTCTGGGATCGCTGGCTCGGTCCGACCGAGCCACGCCTCGTCGCGTATGACCTCGTCGCGGGCGTGCTCGAGGGACGGCGCGAGCTGACCGCCGACGCTGGCGATGCGTTGCGCGAGAACAGCTGGGACCTGAGCGCCGATGGGCGTCAGCTCGCTATCACGTGGGCGGTGATGAGCCCGGTCGATCGCATCCATGACAAGCCGCTGGCACTCATCGGCACCCAGAGCGGTGCACGCACACTACTTGGAAGCGACCCCAACCTCGTGCATGCCGCGCCTCGCTTCGTGCCGGGTGGCAACACGCTCGTCTCGCAGCGTTATCGACGTTCACGCGATGGCTACGCGCAGCGATCGCTGTGGCGCTATGACTTGCCCGATGGCGGCGCGCGCGAGCTGACGCCGGATTGGGATCGCTGGCCCGGAGCGTGGGGCGTGCTGGCCGATGGCGTCACCGTCGTGACCACCGCCGAAGACCTCGGCAAGAGTCCGTTGTTCCTGGTCGATCTCGAGACAGGTGCACATCGCGCGGCCGGGCCGACCGACCACGGCAGTTGGGATCAGGTCGCGCTGGTGCCAGGCGGCAACGCGTTGGTCGGCGTGCGGAGCGATCTGCTGGCGCCGCCCGAGCCCTTCTGGCTCGACCTGACAACCAACGAGCTGCGGCCGCTGGCGCGCCTGTCCGGGTTCACGCCACCCGCGCCCATGCCGACCACGCGCGTCCTCGACGTCGCGGTTGGGGCGCGCGCCGATGGCACCGCCCGCACGCTCTCGACCCTTGTCGTCGAGCCGCATGCTTCCCAGTCGAACGGGCGCACGGTGCTCTGGATCCATGGCGGCCCGGTCGCGGCCTGGTCGGAGCACTGGCATTGGCGTTGGAGTTCGCTCCTCATGGCGGAGGCAGGCTATCGCGTGGTGCTGCCGAACCCGTCAGGCTCGACCGGCCATGGCATCGATTGGGTCAACGACATCTGGGGCAACACCTGGGGTGAGCGCTGCTATGACGACCTGATGCGCCTTATCGCGCAGCTCGAATCGGAGGGCACCCGCGCGCGCGAGATGGTCATCATGGGCGGCTCGTTCGGCGGCTACATGACCAACTGGATTGGCACCCACGGCGAACGCTTCCGCGCGCTCGTGACGCATGCCTCGCTGTTCGACATGGGCGCGTTCCACGGGGTCACCGACTTCCCGTCGTGGTGGGAGCTGATGCTGGCCGGCGCCCCCTGGAGCGACCCCGAGTTCGACCGCTACTCACCGGCGCGCTTCGTGAGTGGCTGGCGGACGCCCACGCTCATCCTGCATGGCGACAAGGACTTCCGCGTGCCCGTCGGCGAGGGGCTGGCCCTCTTCGAGGCGCTGCAGGCGCACGGTGTTCCCTCCGAGCTGGCGATCTTCCCCGATGAGCACCACTGGATCCTGAAGCCGAACAACGTCATCGCCTGGTATGAGACGGTGCTCGACTTCCTGGATCGCGTCTTTGCCGAGGGCAGTTGAGGGACGCTGTAGAAAGCCCGTGACGAACGCGCCGACAGCCACCGACGGCTCCGCGGGCTATCGCGAAGTCTTCCGTGAAAACAGGAACTTCCGTCTGCTCTGGCTCGGCACCAGCATCTCGTTGTTCGGCGACTGGTTCAACACGATTACCCTCTACACGCTCGTGACGAAGCTCACCGGATCACCGCTCGCGGTCGGCATGGTCGAGTTCCTGAAGCTCGGAGGCTTCGCCGCGGCGAGCATTCCGGCTGGCATCCTGGCGGACCGGTTCGACCGCCGCAAGCTCATGGTGCTGGCCGATCTCCTGCGCGCGGTACTCGTGCTCGGGTTCCTGTTCGTCGACAGCCGGGACGAGCTGCCGCTCCTGTATGTATTGATCAGTGTGCAGGTGGCGCTCGGCGCCGTGTTCGAGCCGGCCAATCGTGCCTTGATGCCAAACCTCGTCACCCGCCGCGAGTTGTTGACGGCGAACGCCGTGTTGGCGGCGAGCTGGTCGACCATCCTGGCGGTTGGTGCTGCGGTCGGCGGTCTCGTCACGGCGGCGATCGGCAGCGATGCGGTGTTCGTCATCGACAGCCTGAGCTACCTCGCGTCTGCGGGCTGCCTCCTGGCGATCCGCATGCCGGCCTTGTCGACCGCCTCCAGCGCGGTCGCGAACGGCCCGGTCGGAAACCGACGGATACGACCCACGGTGCTCGTCATGACCGCCTATGCTGATCTGCGCGAAGGCTTCCGCTATCTGCGCACCCATCGCCTGGTGGCGCGGCTCGCGTTGGCAAAGACCGCGTGGGCGTTTGGCGGCTCGGCGCTGGTCTACTTCCTGACGCAGCTCGGGCCGCAGCTGACGCCGCTCGATCCCGCGTTGGGGATCGGCATCCTCTACTCGGTGCGTGGGGCCGGTACCGGCATCGGGCCGATCCTGGCGCGGCGCCACCTCGCGCGGCGCCTGTGGCTGCCCGCGACCGGCCTCATGATCGCCGCCTCGGGCCTGCTCTACATGACGATCGGCTGGCTACCGGCGACGTTCGTCGTGCTTGTGCCGATCCTGTTCGCGCACGCCGCATCGGGCGGCAACTGGGTGCTGTCGACGGTGCTCCTCCAGGAGCTCGTGCCCGACCAGGTGCGTGGGCGTGTGTTCGCGGCGGAGCTGATGGTCTTGATGGGCGTCGAGGCGCTGGTCGTGCTCGGCGCCGCGGCGCTGCTCGAGACGCGGCTCCTGTCGTTGTCGACCGCGTTCATCGTGTTCGCGTTCATCCAATTGGTGACGGGCCTCGCGTATACCCGTTGGCTCGGTCGCTCCGCGCGCGCCGACGCCGCCTGAGCGCCGCTACTTCCAGTACTTCCGGATGCGCAAGACCATCACCGTACCACCGATGGTCACCAGCACAGCGACGATGATGAGCAGGTAGTACGCGCTCCCGCTGGACGAATTGATGGGGCCGTGCACGCACTGCAGGCAGGGCCGGTTGCCGCCGCAAGTCGCAATCACACAGATGCCACCGGCACCATTGGGCATCTTACACAAGGCGTTCGGGCGCTTCGTCACGCAGCCCGGGTCATCAGCCAGGGGGGCCGCTTCAGCGGGCGGCGCCGGGGTAGGTGAGGGGCCATCGGCTGGCCTTGCAGGCGCACCGAGGAGGGCAAGCACAGCGACGAAGACAGCGGCCAGGGCGGTTTTCACGGCAGGAAAGTGGGCCCGCTGATGCCCAGGGTCAAGGGGAACCCAGAGGGCTGCTCTCGCGCTGGAGGACTGCGTCCAGGCATCGACCCCGAGATTGACATGTGTGTCGTGGCATTGCTCCTGTGTCGCACTCTGTACCGCTCCGCAGAAGGCAGGTCTTCGATGCGTCGTTCAGCGCTCGTCTCATGTCTGGCCGTGACTGCATTCGCCTGTGCGGATGAGGTCCAAGGCTTTAGCTTGACTCCCAGATTCCAGCAGTTACAGGTCGTCAGCGCCTCTCCCGCCAAGCAACAGGCCGATGGCTCCTGGCAACGTGTCTGCGGCCTCGGCGCGAGCGACGGCATCATCACGAATGTGCTTTTCCTGTCGTCCCAACGCTCTTCGATGCTCAACGGTCAGCATGATAGCGACGTCTCGGTGCGGCCAGGAGACGACATCGACAGCCGTGAAGTCGATGGCAAACGCGACGACGACATCCACCTTACGAGCAGTGCGAACGTCGAGCTCGCCCTCGACTGCATCAATCCCGCTGATACCAGTGGCAACGCCTGCCTCGGAGTCCTGCTGGGCGCGGCGCCGACGAGCGCCAGCATCCGCTATGCGGCGAACAGCGCCTCGCGCAAACAGGGTCACAATCTCATGCTGCTCATCGATATGAGCGGCTCGATGCATGGCGTCGGCGAAGGCGACGGCACGACCGGCTCCGATCCGCTCGACCTGCGCCTCGCCGCGGCCCGCCGGCTGGTTGGCATCCTGAACAGCCAGGACCGCATCGGCATCGTGCCGTTCGCCGAGAGTGCCGGCATCGTCGCCGAAGGTCAGATCGACCGGATGGCTGCGGGCCAGGGTTTCGCGTTCGGCCCGCCCGACCCTGAGCGACGCAACGCCGAGATCGATAGTCTCGCAGGCGTCGGAGGTGGGCGCTCCAACCTGTGGGGCGCCGTCAAGGGGGCCTACGATTTCCTGCGCGACACGGTGCACGAGGTCGACGGCTCGAACCACATCATCGTGCTCAGCGATGGGCCCGACACCTGCGGCGGCGAGCAGCGCAAGTCCTGCACGACCCCGTGCGCGACCGCTGATCTGGCGGCGCTCCGCGCCCAGATGGAACGCGACTACGCCGATCTGGGCGCCCCCAAGGTTCACGTGCACTTCGTGCAGTTCGAGTCGCTCGGTTACCCCGGGCGCGACCCGCGCCAGGTCGAGGTCGCGTGCATCACCGGCGGGCACTATCAGTTCATCAACTCCAACGTCCTGCCGCGCACGACACCCGACGCCTTTCAGGAGGCGCTCGACACGGCGGTCGCCAACGTCCGCTTCACGTTGATGGGAAGCTGGCAGCTCGCGGTCGCCGTGCCGGCCTACGCAAGCGAGGTCGCCGCGGGTGACCTCTATGGACTCCAGGGCGCCGTGACCGTGCGTGAAGCGTCGCATCTCGTCGTCGCCTCGGACAAGACGTTCCCATTCGGCTTTGGCCAGGGTCAGGGCGCTCCGAGTGCCACCCACTGGGACCGGCGACCGACCCTGCGAAAGCCCTGCGGCGGCTTCGCGGACTGTGGCGCAACGAGCGATCCCGGGGTCTGTCGGGTCGTCTGCTCGCCCGAGACGCTGACCTGCACCCCGGACGCACAGGAGAAGGTATTGCCGGAGCTGGCCGGTTGTCTGGCCGACCCCTCGACGCCTGGTTTCTGCTGCGGCGGGATCTGCGAGACCGCCGGCACCTGCGCGGCCTGCAGCCAGTGACGGCGCGGGAATCGACACCTCACCATCCGGACAGGGTGCGGGCGCGGCCCCGCTGAGATACCGTCCGCCCCATGTACTACCACCTGATAAACCAGATGAAGAAAGGCCTAGGCCAGCTCGACCACTGCCTCGCCAAGGCCATCACCCACGCCCAGGCCAAGGGCTATGACCCCAACGTGCTCGCCGGGATGCGGCTTGCGCCCGACCAGTTCCCGTTGACCCGCCAGGTGCAGACCGCCTGCGACACCGCCAAGCTCTCCAGCGCGCGCCTGACCGGCAAGGAAGCTCCCAAGCATGGCGACGAGGAGAAGACCCTCGACGAGCTGCGCGCGCGCATCGCGACCGTCATCGCCTGGCTCGACCAGCTCGGGCCGGCCGACTTCGAGGGCGCCGCCGAGCGCGTCGTGAGCCAGCCCCGCTGGGAGGGCAAAACGATGACCGGCGCCGACTACTTCGTCGAGCATGCCCTCCCCAACTTCTTCTTCCACACGGCGACGACTTACGCGATTCTGCGTCACAACGGTGTGGACCTCGGCAAGCGCGACTATCTCGGTGCGCTCACGATGCACGCGCCGACCTGACTCCAGCGCCACCCGAGGAACGATCGTCCGATGACAGAGTCGCCGCGGGTGTCGCGTCTAAGCCTGCTGCGCACGATCGGGGTCGTCCTCTATGCGCCCCTCTTCGCGCTGGCCTTCGCGCTGGTCTGGTTGACCTGCCTCTTCGACCGGCTCGTGCCGCTGCCGTTGGCGTTCCCGCGCCACCCGGCCGCGCTCGCGAAGCGGCAGGCGTGGTGCGTGGCGCAGCTCGTGAAGTCCGGCGCGCTGCCGAAGGGCGCCGAGGTGACGCGCTACGAAGTGCGCCAGTTCAAGTCGAACGAGGTGTTTCGCTCGGCGGTCGCGCGCGTAATGGTCGACTACACCCACAACGGTGTGCCGCATGCGTTCGCGTGCATCGCGAAGTTCGCCATCCAGGGCGGCTCTCTCGGCACCATCGCCATCTCGATCTTCCAGCGCAACGCGAAGAACGAGGTCGAGTTCTACACCCACTACGGCGGCCAGGGCGGCGTCCTGCGCGCCTACTACGCGGCCTCCAGTGGCCTCGCCGGCAACTTCCTGTTGCTCTTGGAAGAGGTCGAATCCGTCATCGAGTTCACCGAAGAGATGAGCGCGCCTCTCGCTCAGGCGCGTGATGTCGTGCGCATGTACGCGCGCTTCCACGCTTCTCACTGGCGCCCCGGCGCCGCCGACAAAAAGGGCCTCCCGAAGAGCCCGGTGCACATCCCCGGTTTCGCCATCGACTTCATGTGCTCGCTCGCGTTCGGCAAGAAGCGCCGCGTCTTGCGGCACCTCGCGCGCACGTCCTGGCACTACTGCAATCGCCCGCAGACGATCGTGCACGGCGATGCCCGCATCGGCAACGTGATGTTCCGGTCCGACCCGGCCGGCGCGCCCATCGAGCCGCTCTTGATCGACTGGCAGTCGCCGCATTGGGGGCTCGCGACGTACGACCTCGCGTACTTCCTGGTGCTGTCGCTCCAGCCCGTGTTGCGCGACGCCCACGAGCAGGAGCTCATCCACCTCTACCACAGCGAGCTCATCGCGAGCGGCGTCGGCGACTACGACTTCGCGACCTGCTACGAGGACTATCTGCACGCCGCCGTGCTCGTCGGAACCATCCTCGTCGTGCCGCTACTCGGTGGCGAAGTCACCGTCAACGAGAGCAATCGCGAGCGCGTCATCTCAGGCGGGCTCGTCTGGTACGAGCGGCTCAGCCACGCGATTGTGCGCTTCGATACCGACTGGCTGGCCGACCGCTACGGCGTCGACGCGGCGGCGCTGCGCGAGGCCGCTGAATGGAACACCCGCCACCCGCCCGGGCTGAATCGCGGCGCTGTCCTGGTCGCGCGCGCGCTCGAGCGCGTTGGGCGTTGAACGTGTCCCACGCCGTGCTGGCCCTCCACGCGAGCGACCCCGTCGCTGACTGAGGTAGACCACCTCCGCTTCGACGCTCTGGTCTGCCTCCGCAAGTAGCCCGCATCGCTTTGTAAATCTCGCGGGGCTCTGGTAGTCCGATCGCATGACCCTTCAGCTCTTCCTGTTGCGGCACGGCCAGACGGACTTCTCGCGCGCGAATCGCTTCTGCGGCGAGATCGACCCGCCACTGAACGCGGTCGGGCTGCGCATGGCCGATGCGCTCGCCGATTCGCACGGTCCGACCCCGTGGACGGCGATCTTCTGTTCGCCGCGCACGCGCGCGCTGCAGACCGCGACCCCGCTCTCGCAGCGCGCTCGCGTGCCGATTCAGACCCACGATGGTCTGCGCGAGATCGCGTACGGCGATTGGGAAGGGCTCACCCACGACGAGGTCGTCGCGCGTTACCCAGAAGCCTACGCCTACTGGTCCCTCGATCCTGCCAGCCGCGGCACGCCCTTCGGTGAGACAGCGTTCCAGGTCGCGGCCCGTGCGACCCCAGTCATCGGGCACCTGAGCGAGCGTTACGCGAGCGGCCGCGTGCTGGTCGTGTCGCACAAGGCGACCCTGCGCATCATCGTGTGCGCGCTCCTCGGCATGGACGTGCGCCTCTTCCGCGAGCGCATCTCGCAGCCGGTCGGCGCGCTGACCTGCTTCGAGATCACCGAGGCGGGTGCCCGCCTCACGCTGCATGGCGACGTGTCGCACCTGCCGCCCGACCTGCATGGGCTCGAAGGCACGTGAGTGCCGATGGCCCTCCGGGCCCGGCTTTTCAGACGGCGGGCGAACGCTTCCTCGCGACCCAGCTCGACCTCCTCGCGCCAGGCAGCATCGTCGTCTTCGACCTCGACAATACGCTGTTCGATACCCGTCCGCGCACGCTCGCGTCCGCGACCGACTTCGATGCCCTCAACGTCAGCCGCTGGTTCGCCGCGCTCGAGCTGGCCCAGGTCCGCCACGACGGCCGCGCAACCGCCCGTTGTCCCGAGCTGCCGCCGCCGCCCGAGCCGGTCATCGCGTCCTTCGGCGCCCACTGGGACGACTACTTCTGGCGCCCCGAAAGCCTCGCGCTCGACACGCCAATCGCATCCGTCGTGCGTTGGGCGCAGCTCGCACGCGAGCACGACCTCGACGTGCGCTATCTCACCGGTCGCGTCGCCTACCTGCAGGCCGCCTCGCACGAAGCGCTCCGTCGCATCGGGCTCGAGCCGACGGTCGGAGCGCTGGTCTGCAAACCCGACCTGTCGGTCCGCACGGGTCCCTGGAAGTGCGACGTGCTCGCGCAATGGAAGCGCGAACGTGAACGTCCGATAGGTTGGTTCATGACCGAAGGTCGCCGTGACCTCGCGTGCCTCCAGGCGACCGCGCCCGAGGTGCCCGGTGTGCTGCTCGATTGCTCGTTCGAGTCGCTCGCCATCAGCTTGCACCCGGACACGCCGACATTGCCTCGCGCCTTCTGACGCGCACGCATCGCTCAGCGATGGATTGCGATGTCGGCCCCGGTCGTGCGCACGTCGACGCGCCCGGCGCCGTTGCCGAGGGTGCCTTCGGCCTGGTCGGGGAAGCTGTTGCTCGGCCGGAAGATGAGATCGCTGCTGATGAAGACGGCGCCCGGCGCGGAGGTCACGGCCAGGAGGCGCGCCCCGAACTCGCGTGGCACGCTCAGGTCGATCGGCGCGTTGGTGGTCGACAGGAACACCTCACCACCCGGTGGCGGCACGAGGCGTGCGGTGATGTCTCCCTGAGTCGTGGAGGCGCGCACGTTGCCCGCGACGCTGAACAGCTCGAGCGGTGCGTTGGTCGTCGCGATGTCGACATCGCCTTCGTGCGAGTCCAGCGTCACGAGCCCGTCGCTCGTGCGTACGACGGTCGCCTTGCCCGCGGGAGAGCTCGTGAACGCGAGCGCGACCTCGCCGAGTGTCGTGTCGACTTCCGCGACCGTGAGACCGTTGATGCTGACCCGCCCAGTATCGGTGATCGACGATACGATGAGGTTGTCCGGCACCCACAGGTCGAACGTCACGACGAAGAACTTGTTGCGTTGGGCTTGCGGGATCTCGACCGTCAGCACGAGCTCGCCACCGTTTATGCGCTCGCCGATCTCGACCTGCTCCGCCGCGGCGCGCGCCTGCGACGCCTTGTCGAACCCGGAGGCGTGGATTTTCACAGTGCCCGAGATGGCCCCGCCCGCGCCCGTGCGCCTGAGCCGCACACTGCCCGCGGCGTTGTCGATGACCAGCGCCTCGGTCGGCGTGGACTTCGTCTGATAGTTCAGCGTGAGGTCGAAGCTCTCGGTGCACGCCGTCAGCGCGACAATGCCCACCAGCATCGCCGCCCGCAGCGCATTCATCGTCAGCACGTTCGCAGTTCCAGCCTTCATTGCTCCGCTCTCCCATTGTGGCCCGCTGGGCCGTCCCGCTGGCGTCGAGACGCCGCGTCACATAAGCGCATTCAAGCACACTCCACATCCCCCGGCCACGAACGTCCCAAGCTGTTGCGCTCGCCGCTGTGCGGGACTATGCCATCGCCATGTCCCAGACGCCCGGCAAGCTCCTCGTCTACGGTGCCAACGGCTATACCGGCACGCTCATCGCCGAGCTCGCCCGCTCCTACGGCCTCTCCCCGGTGCTCGCCGGTCGCAACGCCGAGGCCGTCTCCGCCCTCGCTGCACGCCTCGGCTTCGAACATCGCGTCTTTGGTCTCGACGTGCCCTCGACCCTCGATGCCTGCCTCGAAGGTATTGCCGTCGTCCTCCATTGCGCCGGCCCGTTCTCACGCACCTCGCAGCCCATGGTCGACGCGTGCCTTCGCATGCACGCCCACTACCTCGACGTCACCGGTGAGTTCTCCGTGTTCGAGGCGATCGCCGCGCGCACGGCCGAGGCGCGCGAGGCGAACGTGATGCTGTTGCCCGGGGTCGGCTTCGACGTCGTGCCCTCGGATTGCCTCGCGGTGCACACCGTACGCCGCGTCGCCCAGCCGACCCTCCTGCGCATCGCCATCCTCGGCCTCGGCGCGAGCATGTCACACGGCACCGCCACCACCATGGTCGAAGGCCTCAGCAGCGGCAGCTGGGTCCGCCGCGCGGGCAAGCTCGTCAAGATCGCGCCCGGCTCGCTCACGCGCAAGTTCGACTTCGGCCGCGGCCCGCGCATCACGATGGCGGTCCCCTGGGGCGACCTCGCGACCGCTTATCACTCGACCGGGGTCGCCAACATCGAGACCTACTTCAGCGTCAACCGCGGCATGCTCTGGGGAGCACGCACGATGGGACGCCTGCCCTGGCTCCTCGGCAGCGGCCCAGTGCAACGCCTGATGAAGCGGCGCATCGATGCCCGCCCCGCCGGTCCGACCGCGGCTGAGCGCGACAAGGGCCGCTCGCACTTCGTCGTCGAGGTCGAAAACGCCAGCGGCCACCGCGCCGTCTCGCGGCTCGAGACCGGCAACGGCTACTCGCTCACCGCCATGGCGGCCCTCGACATCGCCCGCCGCGCGCTCGCGGGCAACGCCCCGGTCGGCTTCCAGACCCCTGCCACCGCCTACGGCGCCGACCTCATCCTAGAAATCCCCGACACCCGGCGCGAAGACCTCCTCTGAGTTCGTTCGCGAAGGCCTCACGAAGCGAGGCTGCCCACGCGAGTTCGGAGTTAGCGGACGAATGCTCAGGTCCCGGAGGGACCTTCCTTCTCCGCACGTTCAGCGGACAGGAAGGTTCGCAGGCAACCCGACGAGCAGAACAGCATCAGCCGTCCATTGCGCGAGAGCGCCTGCGTTGTGCGGCGCGGATCGACCGCCGCGCCACACGTGGGGCAGGTCAGCCCGTTCGCATCCGCCGCGCTTGCGCGCACGGTCGACTCCTTGGCGACCACCTTCGTCGACTGCTTGGTGTCATCACTCACCACGGCAATGTCGCCGAGATGCGCGCTGCTGGCAAGGCCTCAGTAGGCGACACTGCTGAGTATCACCGCTCGCCACCACCACGCCGCATGCTGCTCGTACGGGTCACCGTCTCCGCCAGGCCACGCGCGCAGGTGTTCAGATCAACCCCGGTGCACGCGTCCACCCAGGCGCCGAAGCCGGCGACCGTGGCCCAGTCGATCCACTCGACCCCTGACAAGTCGACGTAGCTGTCAGGCCCGAGGGCATCCGCCCCGGCGAGCTCCTTCACCATCGGCAACGCAAAGCCGAGGTCCTGGGACGGTCGGCCGATGATCCGCCACGAGAGCGACGAGGCCGCGCCACTGAGATACAGGTCCGCAAAGAACGCGTCGCTGGCCGCGGCGAGGCCCGGTTCGTGGCTCCAGTTCACGACCCAGGCACCGCTTTCGGCGATAGCGACCTCGCTCATCCAGACCCGCGGCAGGAGATCATCTTCGATGCTGACGCTGTCCGACCCGGGCAGATACGCGCCGAGCTCCGTGTAGCTGCGCCGCCCGTCGCCGCTCGCCCCGAGGTGAGCCGCCGCGATGCTCCAGCCGAGGTCCCCGTACTCGATGTTGGGGAACTTCGCCGCGACCGTGACCGGGCGACCGGGGGCCGCGAAGCCGCTCCTGCTGGCGCTCCAGAAGTCCTGGAATACCTCGGACTTGTGGCCAAACCGGTGCGAGATTTGGAACGGGCTCGGGCTCGTCCCGGGATCGACCGTGACCGCGAAGACCGCGTAATCGGTGCGCCATGGCGCAGAGAAGTTGACGCGCGCGTTCTGCTCTCCGGCCGGGAAGGCCACGTGCATCGCATTCAGGAACCCAAGCTGCTCGCCGTCGGCGGCGAGTGCTTCGACGATCAACGTGAGGTCGCCTTCGCTGCTGCAGCCGGTGTCGAACCAGGTCTCGAAGGACCGCGCAGGGCTGCCTTCGAAGTAGATCTCGTCGGCACCACAGGCGGTCATGACGCGATAGTGGTCGGTCTGGGCCGGAGCTGCCGGCAGCGTCACCTGGACATAGAACGCGGGCGTGCCGGGGTCGTTGTCGGTGCTGCCATCGTCCACCTCGAGCGACACCGCCTGCCCGGGCTCGAGCCCGAGCACGCTCGTCCACTCGCTGTACGAAAAGGTCGTGAAGCGGGTCACCGCGGTGGCGCTACAGCCCGCGACGATCGTGGCCTCGGCGATGCCGGCGGCGTCCGTCGCGACGCTCGCGAGTGGCGTGCCATCGGGGGCGTTGATGACGACCGTGTCCTCGACGCGCGGCTTGCCGCGGCTCGAGAGCGTGAAGGTCACGGGCCCAAACAACGTGCCGAGCTCGACACACGGGCCAGGGTTGCCGGCGCGATCGACCTGCATCCCGTAGAGCACCGGCGTCGCGGCAAAGGCGGTAATGTCGCCATGCCAGCGGCCATCGGCGGCCACGGTTGCCGGCCCGAAGAGGTCCTCCCAACAGGTCGCCGAGCCCGCGAGCATGACGTCCGCGCCGACCTCGCCGCTGCCTTCGACCGCGAACGTCGCGACGCCGACCCCCCAGCTCGTGCCGCGGATCGCGCTCGCGCTCGCGGCCGCGGGCGCGATGCTATCGTGCACATAGTTGCCGAGCTCGAAACACGCGCTGCGATTGCCGGCCTGATCGACGACCTGCATCCAGAAGCGGGTCGCCGCGTTCGCCGTCACCTCGAGGCGCGCGCTCCAGCCCCCGGAGCCCGCGATCGACTCGCATTCGGCGACGTCGCTCTCGCTGTCGACGCGTGCCAGGGCAGCGCCACCACACGTCTCGTTGGCGAAGAGCTCGACCGTCGCATCGGCCTCGGCGCAGCCCTCGACCTCGAACTCCGGATCGCCACCGTGCGGCGCGCTCAGCGTCTCGACGGTCGTACCCGCGAGCAGCGGCACGGGCGGCATCTCGTCATCGTGGACGATCGTCGCCAGCGTCGTGCATGCGCTCGCATTGCCGGCGAGGTCGCGAGTGCGCGCGAAGACCTCGTTCTTCCGATTCGGCGCGAGCGCCACCACGAGCATGGCAGCTTGACCCGCGTCGAGCCGCACGGTCCGCCACGGGGTGCCGGCGCAGTCGCTTTCGAGCGCCAGCGGATTGAAGAGCGACGTGCGCTGGTAGAGATCGACCGTTACCGCTTCGCTGGGCGCGGCGAGATCGAGCTCCGCGAGGTCGCTCTGCGTCGGTGATGTGACCGGCGTTGCGAGCGCGATCGGCGCCGGCAGCGTCGCATCGTTGACGAGCACGGCCGCGCTCGGGCGGCACTCGCTCGCCAGACCAGCGCGATTTGTGGCCCGCAGGTAGATCGGCGTCGCCGCATCCGGCGGCACCGTCAGTCCCACCGAGAAGCGGCCGGCCACGTCGACCTGGCCCTGCCCGAGTGCCACCGTGCACTTCGCATCGGCGAAGAACGCGAGACTCACGAGGGCCTCGCCCGTGCCTTCGACCTTGGGAGTCGTGCTGGGCGTGGGCGACGGAGGGTCGAAGCCCGTGATAACGACTGGGCCTGGCAGGTCGCACGCATCTCCGAGCAGGTCCCCGTCGGCGTCTTCCTGACCCGCGTTGGCGACGTCGGGGCAATTGTCGGCCGCGGAGCTGACGCTGTCGTTGTCACGGTCGTCGTCGACGCAGTCCGCGGTACCGTCGCCGTCGGCGTCCCCGCTGCCTTCGTCGCTGCGCCCGTCGCAGTCGTTGTCCTTGCCGTCGCAGGTCGTCTCGTCGGCCTCGTAGCCGGGGATCGCACCATAGTCGCAGAGCGCGACATGGGTCGCGGCCGGGCAGCTGACGGTGACCAACGCAACCCCGGTGCCGCAGACGCCGACCGGGTTGCAGACGAGCGCGCTCAGCGCGGACAGGTCGGTCGCGACGTTGACATCGTCACCGTCGAACTGGTCGGGGACGCAATCGCTGTCCGCATCGAGCGTCGCGCTCTCGAGCACGTCGGGCTTGCTATCGCCATCGGTGTCGACGTTGTCGACCGCGACCGAGACCTCGTCACCATCGCGCGCGCCGTCGTAGTCCGAGTCCGCGTTCAATGCGTTCGACCCAAGCGCGGCCTCGATCCTGTTCGTGAGCCCGTCGCGGTCATCGTCGGCGTCCGGGTCGAGGCACACGCCCGCCAGGCAGAGGCCACTCTCGCACTCGCTCGAGCTGCCGCAGGTCTCACCGAGAGGGCGCTTCTCATCACCGGCGCACGCGGTGACGGCGATGCCCAGCCCGAACCAGACGACCAGAGGGGTTGCTCGCGACATCGTCTTCTTTCTCCCGCCCGCGAACCGCATGGGTCCCAGGCATCGTGATGCGTTTCGCGCGCATCGTACGGGAAGAGGCGGGGTACGGGTCAAGCGCTACTCCTCGCCAACGTGCGCGGCCGTGATAAAGCGGGGGTGTAAACGAGGAGCTCAGCCAATGAGATCACGCTGGAATGACGACGACGCGGCGCGCCACGCCGACCCGCTCGCGCTACGCGCCTACACGTCGCGCCTGCTCGGGGCCGACGACGATCTCGTCCTGCATGGCGGTGGCAATACAAGTCTCAAGACGACCGAGACCGACTTCTGCGGCGACCCGACCGAGGTCCTCTGGGTCAAGGGCAGCGGCTGGGATCTGAAGTCGATAGCACCGGCCGGCTTCGCGCCCGTGCGCATGCGTACGCTGCTCGCGATGGGCGCGCGCGAGGCGTTGTCGGACACGCAGATGGTGAAGGAGCAGCGGGCCGCAATGCTCGACCCCGACGCGCCGCTTCCGAGCATCGAGGCCGTGTTACACGCGCTCATCCCGTTGCCGTGGGTCGACCATACCCATGCGGACGCCGTGGTAGCGCTGTCGAACGCACCGATGGGCGAGGAGCGGCTGCGATCATTATATGGTGAGCGTGTCTTCTTCGTGCCCTACGTGATGCCCGGCTTCGAGCTCGCGAAGGTCGTGCAACGTCTCCTGCTCGAGCACGATGCGCGCGCCTACGAAGGCATGGTGCTGATGCATCACGGCGTCTTCTCGTGGGGTGCCAGCGCGCGCGAGTCGTACGAGCGCATGATCCGGCTCGTCGACGACGCCGAGAAGTGTCTATCACAGCATCACGCGTGGGACGTGCTCGCCGAGTCGCCGTCGTCGGCTCCCGCGCCGACCGAATTCGCCGTATCGCCTTCGGCTGCCGTTGCCGAATTCGGCGCCGTGCGCGCTGCGGTCTCACGCGTGGCGAAGCTGCCGCTGGTCGCACGCCTCGATGTGGGCCGTGAGGCCGCCGGCTTCGCGAGCCTGCCGCGCATCGCCGAGATAGCGACCCGTGGACCGTTGACGCCCGACCATGTGATCCGCACGAAGCGGATCCCGTTGGTGCTGGTAGCGAGTGTCGGCGTCAGCGAGATCGGCGCGGCGGTCACCGCCTACGGCGAGCGCTACGCGGAGTACTTCGCACGCCATAGCGAGCCGGGCCAGGTGATGCTCGACGCGGCGCCGCGCTGGGCGGTGTGGCAGGGTAGGGGCATCGTCGCGTTCGGCAAGGACGCGAAGGAAGCCGACGTGGTGCTCGACATCGCCCGCCACACCGCGCGCGCAATCCAGCGGGCCGAGGCGCTGGGCGGCTGGCAGGCACTGTCCGAAGCGGACCTGTTCCGGATGGAGTACTGGGAGCTCGAGCAGCGCAAGCTGAAGAAGCCCGGTACCCGACCCGAGCTGCAGGGTCAGGTCGCACTCGTGACCGGCGCCGCCCACGGCATCGGCCGCGCGGTGATGGAGCGGCTCCTGGCCGCGGGTGCGATGGTCGTCGGTCTCGATCGCGATCCAGCGATCGCCGAGCTCTCGTCCGCGAACGCGGTCGGCCTCGTGTGCGACGTGACCGATGCCGCCGCGGTCACGGCGGCGGTTGCGCGCACGGTGATGACATTCGGCGGTCTCGACCTGGTCGTCTCGAATGCCGGCAGCTTTCCCGAAGCGAGCCCACTCGCTGAACTCTCCGATGCGAGCTGGTCGGCGACGCTGGCCCTCAATCTCGATGCGCACTTCAAGGTGTTGCGCGCCGCCGCACCGCATCTCGCCCAGGGCCAGTCGCCCGCGGTCGTCGTCGTTGCCTCGAAGAACGTCGCGGCGCCGGGTCCGGGCGTCGCCGCCTACTCGGTCGCCAAGGCCGGCCTGACGCAGCTTGCCCGCGTCGCCGCGCTCGAACTCGGCGCGCAGGGCATCCGTGTCAACGTCGTGCACCCCGACGCGGTCTTCGACACCCACCTCTGGGATGCGGCCAAGATTGAAGCGCGCGCGCAGTCGTACGGCCTCACCGTCGAACAGTACAAGTCGCGTAACATCCTCCGGCGCGAGGTCCGCTCGAAGGATGTTGCCGCGGTCGTCAGTCGCCTGCTGTCGTCCGAGTTTGGCTGCACGACGGGCGCGCAGATCCCGATCGACGGTGGCAACCAGCGCGTCATCTGAGCGTCAGGCGCAGGGCCGGCATCCAGCCGAGCTCGAAGCTCGTCACGAAGAGCTCGTCCACCCGGATGCGCACCGGCAGGCACGGCGTGTACAGTCGATACCAGGGCATCTTGCGGCTGAGCGCCTCCATCACCTGGGGCTCCTCGGCCGCCTCCAGCACAGTCGCGCAGCCGCTGCCCTGGATGAAGTCGAGCGTCGCGTCGTTCTTCGACACCGAGAACGCGACGCGCGGGTCGACGATGAGGTTCGACATCGTCTTGCCATTGCGCTCGACCATCAGGACGAGATCGAGGTCGGCGAGCTCAGGCTTGGTGGCCTCCTTCGCGTCATCTTGGGCACCCCCTAGCGATGCGGATCCACGCGCGAAGTAGGCGCCCAGGATCCACGGCGACCAGGCGCCGCCAAGGGTCGCGAGCTGAACGGCGTTGTTCTCGTCGAAGACCTTGCGTGCACGAGCGGCCACCATTGCGACTGAGTCGAACGGGGTGGGAACGGTCGGGCTACTCGTCTGGGTGTTGGCGGACATGCTGACCTCCTCTGGAGTTGGAGCCTCGCATCAGATGAGGCTCACGATGAGGCCCAGGGAGATCAATGCTCCGAGGGCGAGATGGACCTTGGCTGCCTCGATGCGCACGAGCGCCAGGGTCGGTGCCTGCAGGCCCGAGGCATCGGCGGCGGTCGTCGCGCCGAGCAGCCGGCGCAACAGGCTACCGATCGGGATCGCCGCGGCGAGTGGGATCACCACCGCGGGCCACGGCAGCGACGCGAGCGCGGCGCCGACCGGCCACGCGCCGAGCGCTATCGCGTACATGATGACGAGATAGGCGCGCGACCCGCCCGTGCCGAGCGCGAGCGCGACCGTCTTCGCGCCGTGCGCGGCGTCGACGCGCATGTCCTGGAAGTTGTTGACGTGTAGGATGCCGAGCGCGGCGAATCCGAACGCGATGCCGAGCCCCAGCACCGATGATGCGACGTGCCCGAACGCGGCCAACGCGAAGCCAGCGGTGAGCACCGGTCCGCACAACGCGACCACCGCGAGATCGCCCAGCCCGCGATACTTGAGCCCGGGGCCACCGCTGTAGCCCCAGGCGCCGAGGGCCGCGATCGCGACGAGCGCGAGCAAGCCCGGTTCTGCGATGAGCGCCGGCAGGCCGAGCGCGAAGCCGACGGCGAACGCGCCCCAGGCGGCCCTGCGCAGGGTCGCCGGCGACACGAGACGCGCCTGCAGGACGCCCGAGCCGCCCAGCGTGCCGGGCACGTCGATGCCGCGTTGGTCGTCCTCCACGTCGTTCATGAGGTTCACGCCGATCTGAACCGCGAGAACTCCAAGGACCGAAAAAAGCGCCAGCCCGGGGTCGATGGTCCAGCCCGACACATATCCAAGGAGTGCTGTCGCGGCGCACGGAGCGAAGGTCGCGGTCAGGCTCGGCGCACGAATCGCGCGCAGCCAGACAGACGGAGAGATCGTTGTAGAGGTCATGGCGAACTCACTTTCCAGCGAGGATTTGAAAGGCCCCGAGCACGTCCAACCGGGCCGTCTTCAGAAACGCGAGCAGAGACTTCTCGACCAGCGACGACAGGCGTCGCATGCGCTCGAGGCGCAGGCGCGCATCCTTCGGGGCGCCGGTCTCGCGGGCGATCGTCTCGGCCCGCTCGAGGTCGCGCCGCACCCGCGTCACGAGTGAGGCTTCGCGCTCCTCGATGACCTTGCGCACCATCTTCATGAGGTCGATCTCGGCCTCGTAGCGCCACGACGGGTCAGCCGGGGTGCGCACGCGCCGCACGACCTGCCACTGCTCCAGCTCGCGCACGAGGACCGAGACGGCGCCCTTCGAAAGGCCGAGCGCGTCTTGTAGCTCGAGCGCACTGTGCGGCCGACCGCGCAGGTAGAGCAGCGCCCAGACGCGACCCTGATTGCGCTTGAACTGCCAGAACTCGATGATGTTTCCGACCGCGTCGACGACCACCGCCTCCCACGGGGCGAGGTTGCCCGGGCTCTCGAAGTCGTCGCTGCCTTCGTCGTGCGTCGAGAATCCCCTGCTCATGATCGCTCCTCGGATACCGTCGCCAGGGCCTCGGCCCAGCTCACGATGCTAGCGATCCCTATCACGTTCGCCGCCAGCTCGGGTGCCAGCAGCGCCCGCGCGGCCGCGACTTCGTTGCGGACCTGACGCGCGCTGAGCGGCAACGCCCCGGTCGCGCGCACGTCGGCTACGAGCGCCGCGAGCGTTTCGGCCTCGGGTGACGTTTCCTGCCATGCGGCCGTGAGCGACCGGTGTAACGTTGGACTCAGCGTGGTCGCGAGCAAGACCGGGTATGACGGGCTGCCGTCGCTCAAGTCCGCCATCAGATCCTTTTCGTCATCGGCTATCTGGAAGGCGACGCCGAGGTGGCGCAGCGCCGCCTCGAAGCGGTCTGCACGCCCGACATCACCGGCGGCGGCCGCGACCAGCCAGGCAGCGACACCGAAGAGTGCGCCAGTCTTGCCTTCGGCCATCGTGCGCCAGTCGGAAAACGACAGGTCGGCCCGCCGCCGCATCCCGACCTCGGCGGCCACCGCCCGCGTCATCTCGGCGACGATATCGACCGCGCGAGCGATCGCCTGCGGTCCGAGCGAGCGCAGGCGCGTCAGCGCCGAAGTCAGCAGCAAATCACCCGACAACACCGCCATCGTCGCGCCCCAACGCGCGTTGGCCGACGGCAGCCCGCGCCGCTCGGTCGCGCCATCGACCACGTCGTCATGAAGCAGGCTCGCCGCATGAACCAGCTCGACCGCGACCGCCACGTCGAGCACCAGCGCCGGGTTCACGCCGAGCGCTCGGCCCACCAGCCATGCGACCATCGGCCGGGCCCGCTTCGACGCCGATGCCAGCACCATTGGGCGCGCCACCTGTTCGAGGAGGCCCGCGCCGGCCAGTGTCAGTGCTAGCTGCTGCTCAACCAGCGCGAGGAACGGTCCCAGCGCGGTCGGCGGCGCCAGCGATCGCAAGCCCGGCTCAGGTGAAAGCGCCATCATACAGCTTCCTGGTTCCTGTGGTTCATGGAGTTCACGTCGTCGTGAACTCCGAGAACACCCTTGCGCACGGCAAACGGAGCGTCAAGGATCGGGTTCCGCGTCACTGACAGGGTCGGTTCGTGGCTGAAGGATCCGATTCCGCGTCGCTGAAGGATTCTGGTCCGGGTTGCCGAAGGACCCGGTTGCGCGTTGATGAGGCGGGGTCTCGCGACCCCCCGGTTTGGGGAGCCTGGACCCCAGCCAGCGACCGCGAGGACCCAGGCCGTATCCTCGCGACCGCATGGATGGCTGGGGGGACAAATAGGGTCACGCGCGCCCGAACCGACCGGCGGTGGCACACATGCTGCGATAGGCCAACCCGCGCGATGGGACGTGCCCGGCTGCAACTGGCGGATGCCAGCGGCGGCCGCGGCCCGACTTTGCCTTCGCGCTGGAGGCTCGAAGTTGGAACAGCTCGACTATAGAGGTAGTGCCCCACGAACCGCTGCCGGCGAAGCTCCGGCCACCGGTGACAACGTCGGAGCGTCTTCGCTGAAGGGCGACGTGCGCACCATGAGCTTCGCGGCCGGCGAAGCGCACATGACGCCAAACGAATCCAAAGGACCCAAGCGCAAGGGCGAGGTCGAGATCGGAGCGGGCGATGTCACCTCCATCGCCGACGTGCCGCGGGGCGAGACGGCGCGCATCGAGGCGCTCGTCGCCGACACCTCCGACGGTCGGGTCGAGCGGACCGCCCAGGCCTTCGACGCGGCGCTCACGACGTCCAGCGGCGGGCTCAGTTCGCGCCGTGACGCGGTCGAGGCGCTCTACCTGCGGCACCTCGAGAATGAGCCGCAGACGGCGGGGTTCAAGGACGCGCACGCGAGTCGATCGGCTCTGTTCGTGAAAGAGGCCCCCCGGTACATGGATGCGGGGTGCCGCACGGACGAGCTTCGTCTCGTCGCGGGCCTGTCCTTGTCGCTCTACGGTCGCGCCGACCACGATTTCCGCGACCTCAGTCAAGTGCTCTGCGCTTCGGGCCGCGCTACCGAGGGCGAAGCCGGGGTCGAGGTCGATGCCGAAGCTCTATCGAAGGAAGGCGCGGTCCTGAAGAACGCAGGGAGCGAGGCCGGCATGCACGATGTGTCGATCCAACGACATGGCAACCGGGACCTCGAAGTCGGGTATCGTCTGTTGACGACGGCGATCCGCGATCTGACTGAGGCCGCTTACAAGATTCGGTCGCAGGCCCTGGGCGGTCGGTCCAAGCAGGCTCAGGACGAGGTGGACCTCTACCAAACGCGCATTGATGCAGCCAATGCCGTCGGGGCGTTGGTCACGATGGCGGCTAGCGTGGTGCCGCAACTCAGAGGCGTTGTGGACGGTCTGGAAGGCGTCGCGAGTGATTCGGCAGCCAGCGAGAGTAGGGATGTTCCCTCAGCGACGGGCCTCATCACGCAGCTCATTGCCGGTACCGAGATCAAGGCGCTGCGTCTCGCTCAGGCGAAGCTCGCAGGCCTCGAGCAGCTGCTCGCGGCGAACGAGAACGATTGTCGGGCTTACGAAATCCAACAAGGCATCACGAACTTCCAGTCGGGTGCGGAGAACTTCCTCGGGGCGATCGACGGCTCCGACGAACAAGTTTCTCGGCGACGTGCAAATCTGCTGATCGACGGCGGCAAGCTCGACAATGATGCGCGCAAGGAAGGTGATCTCGACGACGGTCAGGAGCGTTTCAAGCCGATCGCGCAGCGGTTCGCCCGACTCGAAGCCTCGCAGCAGTCGAACAGGCTCGCCGCGATTGCGCTCGCGGGTCTCGAGGAAAATGCGATGTCTGCGGCGTCGACAGTCGATGTCCTGGTTCAACCGATCGCGGACAAGGAGCTGTTCGATCTGCGCCGCGGTCTCGGCGACAATGTGCCGCGTACGATGACTCGGCATATCAAGCGTTACCGGGCAGAGCTGGACGACCATGCGCGTATCGTCACGGCCTCCACCCGGGAGTCGCAGTCATGATCAAGTCGGTGGCAAGAGCGTTGCTCGTGGTGCTCGGGTCCTTGGCCTTTCCCGCTTGCGAGTGGAAGGAACCAGACCGCTGGGCGCAGATCCTCGTCCCGCAGGAGGAGACCGCGCTCCTGTGTCCTACCAGCATGTCCTGGCGAGACTGCGTGATCGCGCGTTGGCAAGCCTATCGCATGGGCTTCCGGGGGCTGGGTCCACAGCGCGAGACGGCGTTGAAACTCTGCGAGCTTGGGGCGTGTGAGCCAGGCAACATCTATGATGGACCCTGGCTCTCTGCCTGCTTTGAACTGTTCATTCATGATTTTTCTGAGTATAACTATATCGTTCTCGACCCCTGCAAGTGCCCGCGCGGCGTGTTGCTCGATGCCAACAAGTACGACTATCTGCTGGAGCGCGGTCCCGGCCGGCGTCCGGAGCGCGATTTCGACGAACACACCCTTTGGCAGATCGAGGAGGCGCAATCGCGGCGCGGATGTGCCAAGCCTGAACCAGGCCCAGATCGGATCCTTGCGACGGAAGGTCTATCACTCTGACTGACGGCGACTCTGCTCGACCAGACCAGGTTGCGCGCCGCCGCTTCGCCTGCGCGCTGATCAATTCGTGAGCTTGATCCAGGCGAACGAGCGCGGACCAAGCGCTATCGTCAGGTTCGTGCCGTCGCTCGTGGGCGGCATATCCAGGCCCTCCGATGCGAGCACCTCGGGCTTGCCAGGGACGACGATCTGGAAGGCCGGCACGGCGAGCTTGTCGACGTTCGCGACGACGAGCACGCGTTCGTCGCCCGCGGTTCGCACGAAGCTGACAACGCCCTTGCCGCCCTTCTGATCGATGCGCTTCTGATCGCCACGGCGCAGCGCCAGGTTCTGCTTACGCACCGGCACGAGCCGCCGGTAGAGCGCCAACAACGAGCCCGCATCGGCCGACTGGGTAGCGACGTCGCTGCCCTTCGCTTCGTCCGACATCGGCCACCACGGCTCGCCGGTCGTGAACCCGCCCTTGGGCGTCGCATCCCAGTGCATCGGTGTGCGCTTGTTCTCGTCCTCGCGCGCCGCCCCACCGACCATGCCGATCTCCTCGCCATAATAGAGGAACGGCGTGCCCGGCGACGCCAGCATGATCGCGGCGGCCACTCGCAGCTTCAGTGGGTCCTTCATCATCTCGCGCGCGACCCGCGCCATGTCGTGGTTGGTCAGGAACGGCGCTTCAAAGCCGCGGTCCTTGAACGCTTCGGCGCTGCGGTCGAGCATCTGGTTCAAGCGCGAGCGCACGCCGTCGCGCGCCGTCTCGACGATGGACGACGCCATGTCGAACGAGAATGCCAGGTGCAGCTCGTCGCCTTCGCCCGCATACACCGCCTGGTCTTCGGCGTTGGTCCACGCCTCACCGAGCAGCAGCGTGCCGGGCAGCTTCGCGTCGATGCGCTTGCGTAGACCCTTGAGGTACGCGTGCGTCTCGAGCGTGTCCGCGTTCTGGCCGTCCGGCGTCTCCATGAGATAGCGGATAGCGTCAATGCGGAAGCCGGCCAGCCCACGCTTTACCCAGAAGTCCATGATGTCTTCCATCTCGGCCTGCACCGCGGGATTCGCGATGTTGATGTCGGGCATGCCGCCCCAGAAAAGGCCGTAATAGAAGCGCTCGCCGAGCTGATGCCACACGGGGGCCCCGTCCCACGGCCGCGACCAACCCGAAGGTGCTGTGTCACGCCACGAGTACCAGTCGTACTTGGGATTGCCCGGCCCTTTGCGCGATTCGAGGAACCATGGATGGCGGTCCGATGAATGGTTCAGGAGGAGATCGATGATGATCCGGATACCGCGCTCGCGCGCCGCGGCGACCAGTGCATCGAGGTCCGCGAGCGTGCCGTAGTCCGGGTTCACGTCGCGATAATCGACGACGTCATAGCCGTGATACGACGGCGACGGGTGGATCGGCATGAGCCAAACGAGGTCGACGTTGAGCGACACGAGGTGGTCGAGACGCTGGGCGATGCCTTTGAGATCGCCGATGCCGTTGCCGTCGGTGTCCTGGAAGCTGCGCACGAAGATCTCGTAGCCGACCGCGTCGCGCCACCATTCGTTGAGCGCGGGCACGAGCACCGGCGCAGGCGCAGGCGCGACCTCGGGCGCAGGCGCGGGAATGGGCGCGGGCATGACCTCCGCGACATCCGGCGCTGACGTCTTGCAACCGAGCGTCGCGCAGAAGGCCAGTACCAAGCCGCAAGCGCCCGCCCTCATCCCTTCACCCCACCGGCGGTGAGCCCACCGACGAGATTGCGCTGCAGCGCGAAGAACAACAGCACGACTGGCAGCGACACGATGATCGATGCCGCTGCGAACTTGCCCCACTCGACCGACTGTTCACCGACGTACGCATAGATCGTGACCGGCAGCGTAAACGACGTCGGATCCTCCATCAGCGTGAACGCCAGCACGAACTCGTTCCAGGCGGTCATGAACGAGAACAGCGCCGTCACCGCGACGGCCGGCATCGAGAGCGGCAGGATGATGCGCCAGAAGATCGTGAACTGGCTGGCACCGTCCATAATGGCACTCTCCTCGAGGTCCTTCGGGATGGTGTCGAAGTAGCCCTTCAACATCCACACCGCGAACGGGATCGCCGTCGTTGCATACACCACGATGAGCCCGAGCGACGCGTTTAGAAGCCCGAGCGCATCGAGGATCAAGTAGAGCGGCACCATCATCAGCATACCCGGGAACATCTGGCTCACGAGGAACGCCATGAGCCCCGCCTTGCGCCCCGGAAAGCGGAAGCGCGAGAACGCATACGCCGCCGTGGTCGCAAGAAAGATCCCAAGGATTGTCGTCGCCACCGCGATGATGACCGAGTTCAGAAGCTGCCGCCCGAAGAGCCACTCGCCACGCGCGCTCGTCGCGCTCACGACCGCCTCGAAGTTGTCGAGGCTCCACTCGCGTGGCCACGGGTTCAGCGACGCATTCGCGCCCGAATCACCCGGCGAGAACGCGATCCGCAGCACGATGAACAGCGGATACAGCGTCGCGAGCGAGATGAAGATCAGCGTGCCGTGGGTCATCATGCTGCCCCAGAGGGACTGCTTCTTCATTCGAAGGCTCCTTCGGTTGCCCGTGTCATGCGGTTCTGCATCCATCCGTACAACAGCAGGATGACAAAGATCAGGATCGAGTAGGCCGCCGCCAGGCCAAACCGGTTCAATACTTTGAACGCGTAATAGGCCTCGGTCACGAGGATGTTCGTCTCGTTCTCGGGCGCGCCGCCGGTGACCAGGTAGATCACGTTGAACATGTTGAAGGTCCAGATAACGCCAAGGATGATCGCCGGCACCAGTGCTGGCTTGAGCAGCGGCAACGTCACCTTCCAGAACTTCTGGAAGCGCGTCGCGCCGTCGATATCCGCGGCCTCGTAGAGGTCCTTCGGGATCGACTGCAACGCGCCTAGCGTCACGACCATCATGAATGGGAAGCCGAGCCAGGTGTTCGTCGTCAGCGCCGCGATGTAGTTGCTCGCAAAGCTCGAGCCGGGGCCGAGCCAGTTCACCGGCTCCAGGCCGAGCACGTCGAGGAAGCCGTTCACGGCGCCAAAGCTCGGATTGAACATCGACTTCCAGATGAGCGCCGTGATGTAGTTGGGCACCGCCCAAGGCACCACCAGCAACACCCGATAGAGCCCCTTCAAGCGCAGGTTGTCGCGGTTCAGCACCAGCGCCAGCGACACGCCGATGACCACGTGTAACACCACGTTCGACAGCGTCCACAGCACCGTGAAGGCGGTCGTCGAATAGAACGTCGTGTGCGCCGTGTCGGCCGGCACCAGGATCTCCTTGAAGTTGGAGAGCCCCGTGAACTCACCATCCGAGAAGAACGCCAGCGCAATGCCCATCGCGAATGGGATGAACACCAACACGATCATCCCGATCATCGCCGGGAACACATACAGATAGACGCCCGGCTTCTCGCGCACGCCGCGCGCCACGCTAGCGAAGCCCGGCCCCGCGAGGATCCCGCCCAGGGCGGCCATGAGCGCGCTCCAGAACACGAGCCCAAACGGTTGCCCGAGCAGTACGATGACCACTGTCACGGCGCCCGCCGCCGCATACGCGAGCCGCTCTCTCGTGACGAGCGGGCCCATTCGTTGTGCGAGGGTCCGCTTCTCGCCCTTCTTGCGCTCGGGCAGCGGCGCCGGTTTCGGCAGGAAGCTCACTGCGAAGCCGAGCGCCAGTGCGAGCAAGAGCCCGACCAGCACCATCCCGGTCGACACACTCGGCGCCGGCTTCACGACCCGCTCTGACACCCGCACGAGCCCGAGGTAGGCACCGTCTTTGATGACCGGCGCGACCGCCGCGAACAGCGCCAGCCCTTCGTGCGCGTCGACCCCGTCGTCGCCGAAGTCGGCCGCCGCGAAACGCCGGTCGGCGGGGATCGGCTGATTCTTCGAGTGGTAGTCGTCGAGCTCTGCACTGCGGTTCAACAGGTCCTGCGTGAACACCGACGCGTCGGTCGGCCTCGCGAGCGGATCCTCAATCCGCTCGACGGCGACGGTGGACCCGACCGCGATGCCGAAGTCGTCGGTGCCGCCGCTCGTCACGACATGCACCGAGGCCATCTTCTTGAAGCCGCTCTTCGCGGCCTCGGGCCCACCCGCCACGACCGCCGCCGCCAGCTTGTCGGCCACCTCGCCGACGCGTGCCTCGACCGTCTTGCGGAAGCTGTGCGCGTCCTGCCAACGCGTAAGACCGACCGCCGCGCCGCCAACCGTCACGACGATCAACGTCAACGCGACCGCATCGGCGATGCGCACGTAAAGCCGCGGCGAGGCTCCGACGACGGCGGCGCGGTCGTTCACTGCGGTTTCTCGGCCTTGCCGATGTCGCTCACCATCTTCGCCTGCGCCTTCTTGAGCTCATCGGCCGGCTTGCGATCGGCGACGAAGATTCCGGCCGAGATCGCCGTGTCAGCCGACGTCCACAGAAGCTGCATCTCGGGGCTCGAGTCCATCAGGACCGCGTGCTCGGACTGGTCCATGAACACCTTCATCGCCGGGTCGCTGGTCGCACCCTCAGCCAGTACCGCCGCGTTGCAGACCGGCTGTTTGCCGACCGTCATGCGCGTCTTCGCTGATTCCGCCCCCGCCAGGTAGAGCGCCGCCTTCAAGGCCGCATCCTTCTTCGTCGAGGTCTTCGTGATGAACACCGCTTCGATGCCGAGCAGCGGTGCCGGATACTTGCCCTGCACCGTCGGGATGGTCGCGATCCCGTAGTCGACGCCCTGGATTTCGGCCGTGAACCACGGCCCGTTGAACACCACGGCGGCGTTCCCTTCATTGAAGAGGCTCGTCACCATGAAGCCCGAGATACCCGACGGCAGGACCTTGTCCTTCATATGCAGGCCGCGCAGGTATTCGAGGGCCGCGAGTTGTCCGGGGCTGTCGAACGCGGGCACGTGGTTGTCATCGAAGATGACGCCGCCGAACGCGTGGATCCACATCGCGTGGAAGTAGAGGCCGCCCGCCTGATAGACGATGCCGTAACGCTCGTCGGGCTTTTGCAGGGGCTTCACCTTCGCGACCAGCTCTTCCATCGTCGCGGGCGGCTCGGGCAGGAGCTTTTTATTATAGAACATCACGAGCGACTTGAAGGCCATCGGCAACCCGTAGAGGTTCTTGCGATAAACCAGCGCCTTCACCGATTGCGGCATGTATTGCTTCAAGACCTCGCCATCGACCTTGCCCGACAGCGGCTCGAGCACGCCCTTCTCGACCCAGTTGCCGACCATGTTGTGGGCGAAAATGAAGAGGTCTGGGCCCTGGCCGCGCGGCACGGTGATCGTGATCTTGTCGACGAACGGGTCATACGGGATCGCCTGCGAGCGGATAAGCACTTCCTTCTGCGAGTTGTTGAACGTGTCGACGACCTTGTCGAACGCTTCCTGCTC